>Ga0075982_103_pt1 | contig 23402 bp, 29 predicted proteins | sample RifGroA2_FD_68058 | JGI IMG/M metagenome (GOLD analysis project Ga0075982, IMG submission 68058) | Parcubacteria bacterium GW2011_GWA2_47_7 | reverse complement strand
CCTCCTCCGCCCGTACAAAAAAACAGCACGATTGTGCTGTTTTTTTGTACGGGCGGAGGAAGCTGGTGAACTACTTCATTTGTGGAGTGGAAGATAGGGAACCCTCTGAGATAACAGCAAGTAAATATCCGTATCTGTTTTGTTGCTAGGTGATATACTTTATATTGTGACCATAAAACAAAAGCTTTATTATTCGCTTTCTGTGAATCTGTTCTTTATATCCATCCTTGTGTTTGTTGGATTATACGGAGTGAATGAAATTGGGAGAGACTTTGATGTTCTTGTCGTTGACTCTATTCCATCTATCTCGCACATCAACAGCATGTCCGAGTCATATTTGTTGAGTATCGAGAATGCGCATTCTTATGTCATTCTCGGAGATCCCTTGAACAAAGAAGGATATTCTTCTCACTCAGAGACATTTCTTCGATTATTGGGTGAGCTGAGGCAGTTAGCAACCGATCAGTATGAGGACAATATCGCTGATATAGCTTTTCAAAAACTTGATATCATTTCTGTGAAGTGGAAACTTTCTGATATCTCAGCGCGGGGGGTGTTTGATGAGTACGAAAAAACCGGGCACTTTACTATGTCGAGGGTGGAAGATCTTTTTGGGCATGTGGACGACATGACTGTGTCGCTGAGTGATTTTATTGATATGGAGAATAATGAGATTGTCGAGGCGAAAGAGTCTGCCGATACAACCAGTAAAAGTGTGACAATGTTGATATTGGTAGTAGGAATGACGGTGATCATTTTGTTTTTTATCCCTAACTTTTTTCTTATAAGATCAATTACTGAGCCGTTACGCATGCTTGATGAAGGGGTGAAGGCTATTGGTGAAGGTGACCTATCAAAGAAGGTTGTCATAGTAGACCACAATGAGTTTGGTTCGCTAGCCAAGAGTTTCAACCAAATGGCAGAAGATATTCGTCAATCACAAGAATCTTTAGAATTAAAAGTGCGGGGACGCACCGAAGAGCTCGAAAATGCCAAATTGGGGTTAGCCGCGGTTGTAACGGAGCGCACGAATGAGCTCGCAAAAAAGCTGGAGGAGGTTCAATCGATGAATACGATGATGACGAATCGCGAATTACGAGTTATTGAGTTGAAAAAGGAGATTGAAGAATTAAAAAGTAAATTAGACAAAACCAAAGTCTGATGTATGCGCCCCCCTGTGCGACGCATGTTTCTCTGTATTCATCATGTTAATATCGGAAATAAAATAGGCGCCTCTTGTGAGAGCGCCTGTGTGGTCATGAAATTCAATCTTCCTTTTCGAGAGAGCCGGAGACGATACCATTTTCGTGATATTCGAGGACGATGCGGATGACGGTTTCGTTTGGAAGAACCGTTTCGCACCCTACTCCGTGGGGTGAACAGATGAGGTTTGCACTTCCCCCCCATTCACACATTGCTTTTTCGAGGTCTGCAATGCTGACGGGCTTTTCTTCCTTTGCAAAAGCAATTTCAGTGCGGACGCGAGCTTCCTCACGATTGAGTGCGTTCTCGCACCCATCTCGGTCGAAGTATCCTTCTTGTCTCACGATGGAGATGCGACGAGTCCCGCCACCCTCCCTCGTATAGGCCGGATCGAACACAATACCGACTTTGAAGTTTCTATTGGCGAGGTTACGCCCATCCCGGTATCTCCCGGGGGCAATGACATACCCGATGTCATTCGTAAGCCGTACTGCGGTCATGCGTGACAAGAGCTTTCGTTCCAATTCCTGCTGTTTGTCCAGCTCGGAGGCGAAAAACTCGACATCAATACTCTTGTCTCCGGTCAGTATTCCGCGAATCGCCAGTATCGTTGTCGGAAGGTCATAGCTTTTCGAATTGATGAAGAATTGAATCGCTTTCGCCTCTTTTTCGCAAGGCAAATCCTGAAATCTATGGCTGTATCGTTTATCTGCCTCCAACCACCCATGTCGGTCGACCGCACCAATCCGAAATACCATTGCGATGTTGATCTTGTTGAAATTGCCATGAGCGCGTTCTTCCATGATTGCAAACGCACCGAAAGAATCTTGATCGGGACGTATGGTAACCAGTCTCGCACCCTTCGGGGGAAGCGGGCAATATAGTGATTGCTGAATTGCCGATGACCTCCGTCCCTCTTTTCCGTGCTGAGGATCTTCATTTCCCCATTTCAACCTTTTTGCGAGGATTGGTTTCACTAATATGTATCCACTTTGAACTCCTTGTAGTCTGAGAAAACACTACCATATTGTTGTGGAAAAGTCAAGAACATACCTCTTTTTGCGACACTTTTTGAGATTGTGTCGATAACAGAAGTGCGGTAACGTTCAGGTATGAAATATTTAGGTATCGATTATGGTACAAAGCGCGTTGGACTCGCGGTCGTCCCAGAGGGCGGCACGATGGCGTTTCCTCTGTATGTCATTGTAAACTCGTCCTCGCTCGTGGATGATATTGTCGCGATTTGCGCAAAGGAGAGGGTAAGCACTATCGTTATCGGCAATTCACTTAATAATAGTAATGAGCCGAATCCTCTCATGAAGAAGGTCATTCCATTCGCCGATGCGCTCAAAGACAAAACTGGTCTTCCTATCGAATTTATGAATGAAGCATTTTCTTCGCGTGAAGCGATGCATTTGCAGGGCGACAACGCGATGAATGATGCTTCCGCCGCCGCCATCGTTCTCCAAAGCTACCTTGACTCCATTCAGCCCGATTTTTTTGAATCTTTGGACGACGAGTGATGTGTGCTCATGTTATTATGAGGTTGGATTTTATTATCTTTCATTACGAACAGCTAATTACAAATTGATATGGCTACTATAGATGATTTTTCGAAAATAGAAATGAAAATTGGTACAGTCCTTAGTGCGGAGTTTATCGAGGGCGCCGATAAACTCCTCAAGCTCTCCGTTGATTTCGGGCCGGTCGTGATGCCGCAGATTGAAGCTATCGGGCATACTGCTTCGTATGAAGATAATCTCGCGGGAGAAGATGAACAACAGCCCGAAGCGCGCGATATTCGCCAAATTCTTTCGGGTATTCGCGAATACTACCAACCCGAAGAGCTTGTCGGGAAGCAATTTCCGTTTGTTACAAATCTTGAGCCACGCACGATGCGCGGACTAGTGAGCCACGGAATGATCTTGGCGGTTGGGCTCGAGGGTGGAGGGGCAGCACTCCTTCAGCCGGACAGAGATGTTTCTCCGGGAAGCAAGCTGCGCTGATGTACACAGCCTTCTCCATCATCGCTACTCACAAGACTGCTCTCGTTGTATAATGGAATTGATGTCACTTCTTGCTGCACCCAAATTTCTTTCTATGCCTGCCGTGGGTTTGGATATTTCTGCCGACTCCATTCGTTTCATTGAGCTTACCCCAAATCGACATGGGCATCTGGAGGTAATGCGATATGCGTCGAGGAATTTTCCAATCGGAATTATCTCCGAAGGGCACATTCGTGACAAGAAAAAACTTCAGGACACCATTGCGTCCATTGTGCATGAGTATAAACTGACATTCGCAAATATTTCCCTCCCAGAAGAGCAAGCGTATTTGGCAAATATTCAAATCCCGAATGTCCCACTTAGTGCAGTGCATGATGCCTTAGAGCTGCGCCTTGAGGAGTATGTCCCTATTTCTGGTGTCGATGCGGTGTTTGATTTTGTCGTGGTAGGCTCTGATGTAAAACACAAGGAGACACTAGACGTTGTGGTATCCGTATTGCCACGCATGGTAGTGGAAGAGTATCTCGATATTTTTTCTGGTACGGGGCTTATCCCAAAAGCATTTGAGTTTGAATCGCAAGCTATGGCGCGAGCCATCGTTCCTCGCGGAGACAATGGCACCTTTCTCGTCGTAGACATTGGTAAGATGGTGACGGATATTTTTGTAACGGCAAACGGTGTTGTACAGTTTTCCGCATCCCTCGATATCGGCGGGCATTATATTACCCAAGCGATTGAGCGCTCATTAAAGATTCCTTACGAAGAAGCAGAGGCACTAAAGGTGCTGCACGGTATGGTTGGCGGAGGAGACGCCGTTGAGGTGCGTACGGCAATCACTCCCGTCATGTTGGATTTACGCACACGCATCATGAGACACTTTTCTTATTGGCAAACACATCATGGCGAAAAAGTCGGGGGAAATATTGAGTGCGTTTATATTACCGGCGGTGGAGTGAACTTGCGAGGTATCACCGAATATCTTGGATTAGAGCTCAATGTGAAGGTGGTGGTTGCAAACTCGTGGGTCAATGTATGCTCATTTGAGAATTACGTTCCACCGATTCTTGCACACGAGTCGCACGGCTATACTGCGGCAATCGGTCTTGCGCTTCGTAATTCCTTCCCCGAATAACATGATCAACCTTCTTCTTATATGCCGTCCTATATCAGCCTCTCCTCGGGTATAAAGACTTTACAGGAACAATTTGACGAGAAGAAAAGTTTCTCGATGGCAACAAGCAAAGAAATTCCTGGGCAATTAACATTGATTACCCAGCAACTCGCGGCGCTTCGACCCACATCCGACGGAGTCGGTGTTGCCCCGTCACGCCTTATGGAAGTTATTTTGAATAACAAGCCGAAAAATATAGAGATTAACGCATTTTTGTTTACCAAAGCGAATAATGCTATTACCGTGCAACTCTCTGGAGTGTCGGACACTCGTGAAGACTTGCTCGCATTTCAAAAAACACTTCAGACTCCCGAGGTGCAGACGGTAAAGTTTGGCGGTAGTTTTATTACCAAGCAGGCACCCATTGATTTTGTCGTAACGGTGACATTCAAATAATATGAAACGCGCTATCCATTTATTGATTATACTTATATTGATTGACCTGGTTTGCGCCACTGGTATGTGGTTTGGATTTGCCCACTTGCGTGACAAAAAAGTGGAAGAAATCTCGCTCATTGACCAAGTCGAGGAGGAAACACGACTTGGACAGGACCTCCTTTCGTTGAAGCGCACTCTTTTAACCACAGATCGCGCGCAATCAGAAATCACAAAATATTTATATGATGTAAGCGAGGAAGGCCAAATTAAATTCGTCACGCAAATTGAACAGCTCGGCACAACGACCGGAGTAATGATTGAGACACAATCTCTCGAGGTCGGAACTGATTCTCAGCCAAGCATGCGCGCAGTTTTTTCGTTAAAGGGTTCATGGGCGCAGACGTATCATTTTTTGCGTTTACTTGAAACATTTCCAACCAATCTCACTCTTACACGATTTGAGGTGAAGCGTGGGTCGCAGTATATTGATGAATGGTCGGGGAGTGCAGTCGCTTTGATTAGTAGTATTAGGCCACCAAGGTAATATATGGATACTATTGATACAAAAGCAGCAATTTCATTAATCACGACTAAATTTCGAACGGTGGCGTCGAGTGGGATGAATCCGAATTTTTCTTGGAGTGTAGTCGTTACCCTTACCATATTGGCGGGAGTAGTTACTGGTGGTTTTGCTTTGTTTACCTACCAATGGACAGTGAATCCTCAGGGGTCCGGCGCAAAAGTATCAGTGCCCCAGAAATCCGTTTCCGCTGCAGATATTAATTCTGTGATAAAAATTTATGAGGAGAAGCAAAAGCAGTATGAGGGGCTTCTTCAAAATCGACCTCATGCGCCGAATCCTAAAGCGGGAAGTGGGGTGGATGTAAATATTTCTGAGGTATCAGGCAGTGAGATTCTCGACGTTGATACGAGTGCGTTGTCGCCAAATCCGATAGGTGACTTTGCGCCATAGATGGAGCTCTGTCTTTCATAGGAAGGTGATAGTACGATAAAAAGACTCAGCTCGCGTCAAGGTCGTGCGGACGAACTTATGCAACCAAGCTTTACTATTTTGTGCGCGATGCAGGATTCGAACCTGCGACCTTCGCTGTGTAAAAGCGCTGCTCTACCAACTGAGCTAATCGCGCGTATATCGCGCTTATTTCGAACCCTCGTACAATAAACCATTTTTTATGCTCACGCAAACCATTATGCCCCCGCTAGGAATCGGACCTAGATCTAAAGCTTAGAAGGCTTTCGTTCTATCCATTGAACTACGAGGACGATGGCGACTTTCAAAGCTTACTCTATTTCTCGTCAGAAAAAAAGATGATCGCCGAAATCTCGGCGATTGGGTTGTTGAATGCGATGCGATCTCGACCCGAGATCAGGAGCACCTTACGGGAACTCTGGGACGCTTTCGCCTCCCGCTAAGGGTCTTTGGTCACCAATACTTAGGCGACTGCAACACCGCAATCAGAATCAACAATTATTTGTGTACTCTGGTCGCGGTGCTGACCGACTACATTATATGCATATTTTGAGAATTTTGTCAAGCACACTTCTTTTCAATCGTGAGTTAGCATAGGAAGTATGCACAGGCGCGTCGATTGTACGGTTACAGGAAGAGTGCAAATGGTGATGTACCGTGATTTTGCAGCACGCACCGCAAGAAAACTTGGACTTGTTGGTGAGGTGTGGAATGAGCGCGATGGCACTGTTCGTATCATTGCCGAGGGAGAAGAAGGCTTGCTTAATAAATTAATCATCGCATTGAAGAAAGGTTCAGTACTCGCTCGCGTTGATGCCGTCGATACGATTTGGGGTGATACGCAAGGATCCTACGAAGAGTTTAATATTCGATATGAATAAAATTGAATCACAAATACCCACATCAATTGGCATCATCATGGATGGGAATCGTCGCTACGCGAGATCAAAGGGTTTGCCCACACTAGAGGGTCATCACTCTGGTTATCAGAAGTTGCGTGAAGTTTTGAAGTGGGCGAAAGAGGCCGGAGTTAAAGAAATGATTGTTTATGCATTTTCAACAGAAAACTGGAACAGAACGGCCGAGGAGGTATCATATCTTATGGGTCTTTTCCGTGAGAGTATTCACGTGCTTACCAAAGAAGCAATTCGCGATGATGTGAGGATAATTTTTTTGGGTGACCGAACTCGCCTCGAGGCAGGTCTTCAGAAGGTAATGAATGATGCAGAGAGGGAAACAGTGAAATGTAGCTCTTTCAAGTTTGGTATTCCCGATCTGATCATTCGTACGAGTGGGGAAGTGCGTCTCTCGAATTTTCTCCCATGGCAGAGTGTGTATAGCGAGCTGGTATTCACGAAGACCCTCTGGCCGGAATTTTCCAAAGAAGAGTTACTGTCAATCCTTAAGAATTACAGTGAGCGAGAACGTAGGCTGGGAAAATAGGAGCGTTCACACTCCTCATTACGTTCTTGACAGTTTATGAATAATTAGTAGAGTTTGAACGGAACTGCCTAAGGAGATATACATGCTGATCTTCGGACTTTCCTGCCCGGGTTGTGGAACTGCCGTGCATGATCAAGGGGCAAAATGCCCTGATTGTGGTGAGCAATTTTCGTCGGACATCGTCGCGATACAAGGGGCGCATCATGAAGCGAAAATGCTCAATGTGGAGCGGATAAAATGCGGAGAAATAAGCATCGTGGAAGCAGTGCTCTCGATGTCTAAGGTTGCGCCTGACTAAGTCTAAAAGATACTCGGACACTTGATGTCCGGGTTTTTTCTTGCACGGGGAATTGGAAAATACAAATAAAAAACACAGCCAATGCTGTGTTAAACGATCGCAACTAATTCTTCCCATGCCGTCAAGAGTTTTTGGAACTCCGCCTTAACTTCTTGTGTAACCGTTCCATTGCGTTGCAATTTGAGCAACGCCGGACTTGGGTTCATCGTATCTTCTTGCTGGGTGAGGTCGTGGACGGTGGCCATGAGCAGCAATAGCGCATCGAGTTTATCGGCAAAATCTTTTGATTTTGTTTTACGTACTGCACGGCGCACGACATTGCGCAGCCGCTTTGGTTTGATGAGTGATGGCCAGATTATTTCAAGCCGTCTCCTTGCTTGCCGCCGAGTTTTCGCGCCAACTGGAGCCGGTTTATTGTTGACCGGGTCAGACGGGGAACTTTTTTTCATGATGTGTCCTTTCAAACTGTCTGCAAGTACGCTAACCTATTGAGTATCGTGAGTCAAATCACCCCAACCATCCTTTATGAAGATCAGCACCTGCTCGTCGTGAACAAGCCGGCTGGTCTTGTGGTGCACTCAGACGGACGCACGAAGGAGGCAACACTTGATAATTGGGTACAAGAAAAATATCCGGAACTGAAGGATGTTGGTGGACTGCATACGCTTGATTCGGGACGATATGTGGCGCGATGGGGGATTGTGCATCGTCTTGATCGTGAAACATCAGGGGTGATACTTATCGCGAAAGATGATGATACGTTTTATTTTCTCCAGCACCAGTTTCTCAATCACACTATCGTGAAAACATATAACGCATTTATGCTTGGCACTCCAGTCTCCGACAAGGGAGTCGTAGATATTCCCATTGGACGGAGTAGGAGTGATTTTCGCCGATGGACGACGGGGGCTGATGCGCGTGGAACACTGAGGTCAGCCACTACGCGTTATCATGTTCTCGATTCCCGCAGAGAATTTTCTTTCGTTGAACTCTCCCCGAAGACTGGTCGCACTCATCAACTTCGCGTACACATGAAGGCGCTCGGATACCCTATTCTCTGTGATGCGCGTTATGGTACTCCGACAGGATTAGGATTTACACGCCTCGCCCTACATGCACGTTCCATAAAAATAAAACTCCCCGACGGAGAACAGAAAACATTCACCGCCCCCCTACCCGAAGACTTCCTTTTTGCACAAAAACTTTTCTTCGAACTCTAAAAAAGCTTCTTTCCTAGCCACTTATCTCGTGGTCATACACACAAGCAGCACATTATTTCTGGTGTGTTGCTTCCGTCATGAAAGTACCTACGAGTGAGATCTCCATACATCATCGCGCGTCTTGTTTTTTGTAGCAATATCTAAAAACACACACCCCTCACCTCAAACATGTCAAGACTTAGTCTTGACATGTTTGCTTACGAGGAGTGCTCGGCGTCATCCTCATTGTCCATCCAATCTTTTATGTAGTCTTTAAAATCCGCCTGCTTTTCGAAATATTGAGGAAAGGCAAGTTTGTTGATGATGATCCCCTCAGGACGTTCGTGTTCAGCATTTTCGTAATCGAGATAACTTGAGTATTTGTAGGTCCCCAGAAAATCTTCCGCCATTTTTTTATTTGCGATGTGATGCGTTTTCCAGTCTCTTTCAATGATGCCAATAGGGTTGAGATGAATATAGGCATATAGATATTTGAGATACTTGTCTTGCGTTGCATGTTCAGCGCGAAACGTGCCCTCGAATAATCGACCTCGTCGCTCGTGTCGCTTATTGAAATACATCACGTATGCGATAGATAATTTATGCATGAATAAGCTTATGCCACCTTCAGACTGTTCATGGGCGAGAATATGAAAATGGTTCGGCATCAGGCAATACGCACCTATGTCAACAAGAGTGGTTTCACGTGGAAGAGCAAGTAGTTTTTGAAGAGGCATACCAAGATGGTCGCTGCGATGTAGTGGAATACCGCTATTGCAAAGATAAAGCAACGAGATAAAACGCTCATGGTCCGCCTTGTCAAGAAAGATTTTCCGTTTGTCGGTGCCTCGGTTGTAGAGGTGGTAGTATTCGCCCGGCGCAAAGGTCATAAGTCTAGACATGAATAAAATATAAGTCTGTCGTGCAAATATGTCAAGACTTAGTCTTGACATATTTGCGTTCGAAAAGGGGGTGTGCTAGATTGTTTGCACTATGAATTCAACATTACACACAAAGTTTACTCTTTCACCCGTCGACATGGAGTCGCGCCGCAAGCTCGATTTTCGTACCGGCGACACCGTACGCGTTTTTGTTAAAGTACTCGAAGATGCCGAGAAGAAAAAGTATCGCTTGCAGGCGTTTGAGGGAATGGTGCTTGCGCGAAAGCACGGCAAGGAGACAGGTGCTACATTCACCATCCGTAAGGTTGCGAGCAATGTCGGCGTTGAACGTATTTTCCCGCTCTATTCCCCGATGATAGATAGGATTGAATTGGTGAAGCAATCGACCGTACGCAGGTCGAAACTCTACTATGTACGCGAGAAAGCTGTTCGTGATGTCCGTCGCAAACTGAAGCAGACACGCATGGGGGGCGGATCAACGAAGGATTTTGAGGCAACTCATGTTTCCGTAGAAGCGGAGCCAGAGGTAGTGGTCGCTGAGTAAAAACGATAAACGGGGAAACCCGTTTTTTGTTCGCACTTGAAAATATTGAATAGTTTAAGTATAGTAGCTGAATCGCTTGCCCAGGTGGCGAAATTGGTAGACGTACTACCTTGAGGTGGTAGCGCCCGCAAGGGCATGCAGGTTCAAGTCCTGTCCTGGGCACCAAATGACCACGCCGATGCTCCGCATTTGCGTGGTTTCATTTTGCCCTAAAGACAAGATTTGAAAGACGGAAATGTGAAGCCGACCTGAGGCACCAGAAGGATGTTGCCGCGTCGGGGTCGAAAGCATTTAAGCTTTATCGGATAGTAAAAAATGATTTGGTGACTTGTGACCGAGTTCCATCCTCTGCACTCGAGAAAAACCGCGAAAGCGGTTTTTGAATGCTCAGAGAAAGTACTCTATAAGTAGAAATTTGATTGTTTTACTAGAGTGAGTGGATTTGATCTATTGACCCTAAACATCTGAAAGATTCACGTTCTAATAAACAAGGAAGAGACATCATTTAAACAGTCAACAAGGTTGATGGTATTGGCAAATTTGCAATCGCATGTTGTGATTTAATAGAAACATGTAAACAGAACTGCTTCTATGTGATTTATTTTGCTATTTGTGGGCACGGGGAGACTTGAACTCCCATGGGTTTCCCCATACGCTTCTGAGACGTACGCGTATACCAATTCCGCCACGTGCCCTATGTATAACCAGATGTTGTTGAAAGTTCTGAAAAATACACCATTAATTGTCGGTGAGCAATTTTCCACGACATTCAGTGCAAATAGTCTAACAGAGAGAGAAGAAGAAATCCAAGATGTTTACGAGTAAAGATGTTTGAGTCCTACAAATGTCCTCCCTCACCTGTTGCACCACAGATTTGACGAAGTATCAATCTTTACGATGAGTAGTCGAGTGATAGTCTGAAAAAGGATATAAAACATAGTTGTTTGTTAATTAAATAGCATTAAAGCGTCTGAGGGCACGAGCAGTGACCACTGCGTCTTTTGGCGTCAACATGAACACAAAGGAGATATCTCATGGTAATGGAAAAAAGCAAAGCAGGTTCGCTGCGAGATGATTTTGGATCGTTTTTGTCGGATCGTCAGATTCAGAAACCGATGACAATTGACGAGTACTTTGAAGAAGCATCAACGAACTCCAAGGTCTATCAAAGTTCCCATGCGGCAATGGTTGAGGCATTTGGTCCTCCAGAGATGTTCGATACATCGAATGACACGCGTTTGTCGCGTATCTACGAGAATCGCGTACTCCTGACCTTTAAGCCTTTCGAAGGCCAGTTCTTCGGCATGTATGACGTAATTTATCAGATTTATTCATACTTTTTGCGGGGCGCTCAAGGTCTCGACGAAGCACACAAGTGGCTGTATCTTTTGGGTCCAGTCGGTGGTGGTAAGTCAACGCTTGCAGAGAGAATCAAGGAACTCGCTCAAATTGTTCCGATGTATTCACTTGCGTATGTGGGTGGGGGAGAAGGCAAGAACGACAAGGCTGAAGTTTCGCCCGTTTTTGAATCGGTGCTCGGACTCTTCGCTTCGGTTCCAAGGTTGAAGGATTCAGTCATGGAGCGTTTTGATATTCCGGCACGGGCGTTTCCTCGCTTGATGTCCCCATGGGCTCGGAGACGAGTCGAACAGGCAGAAGCTGAATACGGCCCGGGAAAGGTGCTCGATGCATTTCGCGTGGTGAAATTTTTTCCGTCGATTGTTGATCAGACTGGTATTGCTGTTGCAACTCCGGGTGATGACACAAACCAAGACACGTCGGTGTTGGTTGGTAAGACAGACATTCACCAATTGAGCAATCACTCGCAAGATGACCCTGATGCGTATTCGTTCTCGGGTTCATTGTGCAGAGGGCAGCGTCTCATGGAGTTTGTGGAAATGTTTAAGGCGCCCATCAAGACGCTAAATCCACTTCTTCCTGCGACCATGGAAAATTATTTCAGCGGCACCGAGTCGATTGGCGCGATTCCGTATCAAGGGATTATCTTGGCGCACTCGAATGAGTCGGAGTGGGATAAGTTCAGAGCAAAGAAAGAGAACGAAGCCTTTATTGATCGAATCGTAAAGGTTAAGGTGCCCTATGTGCTTTCGGTCACCGAAGAAGTTCAGATTTACGACAAGCTTATCAATAACAGTGCGCTCAGGGGTGCACCGTGTGCTCCCGGCACCAAAGAGGCGTTGGCGACGTTTTCGGTCTTGACTCGCATTGCCAAACCAGAAGGCGACAGTAGCTACGAAGCAAAGGTGCGTGTGTACAACGGTGAAGATCTGAGTCACACAAACCTCAAGGCGAAGCAACTCATTGAGTATCGCAATGCGGCTGGAGTGAACGAGGGTATGACGGGTGATTCAACGCGTCTTGCGTATGAGATTCTCGCCAAAACTTACAACTTCGATCCAACTGAGATCGCAGCTGATCCCGTTCATCTTTTGAATGTGTTGTCGCATGAAATCAAGCAGCGAAATCTCGGCGAGGGCATTGAGAAGACCTACCTTGTCACTTTTGTTGGCATTCTGTATGCACAATTGAAGAAGACGATTGAACATGCAATTCGTGACTCGTATCTGGAGGCTGGTGATGCATTGGGACAGGCGACGTTTGATCGTTATATCACGCTTGCCAACCACTGGATCGACACTCAGGATTACAAGGATCCTGATACCGGGCACATCTGGAATCGTACGGCCATTAATGCGAAACTTGAGGAGATTGAGAAGCCTGCTGGCATCTCCAATCCGAAAGATTTTCGCAATGAGGTTTCGCGGTATGCAATCAAGCATAAAGCCGAGCATGGAAAGTTCCCGGATTGGCGCGAGTATGGGAAGATGCGGGAGGTTATCGAGTCAAAGATGTTCAAAAACATTGATGACATGTTGCCCGTTATTACTTTCTCTGTGAAGACCGATCAGAAGCTCGAAGCAGAACATCAGGGTTTTGTTGAACGCATGATGGGTCGCGGCTACACCAGAAAGCAAGTTCGCCGTATGGTGGAGTGGTTTGAACAAGAGAAGAATAAATAGGAAGTTGGGCGTCGCACAAGCGGCGCCTTTTTTGTGCGCAGAAAGCACTAGGACGACATTGTCGCAAAAATGCGCAAGACTTTACATGTTTTCTGGTAAAGGTAGTATGAAATTAGGTGAGTTCATTGAAAAAAGTGAGGTAGATATGTCTGATTATCGAATTGTCGATTCGCGCAAGAATACTAAAGGCAAGAGCTTGCAGAATTCTCAACGTTACATTGAACGTCAAAAAGACGACAGAAAGAAGGCGATTAGAGAGAAGATTGCGCAAGACGGAATTAAGGATCTTGGTTCCGACGAAAAGAAACGTTTGCGAGTTAAATTGCGCGGCACCGAGGAGCCTCATATCGGGCATTCCGGGGGAGTGTCTGATCGAGTCTATCCTGGCAACAAGAAGTATGGTGCCGGAGATCGGCTCCCGCGACCCGATGGTGGCGGAGGTGAGGGTGGAAGAGACGCCTCCGACCATGGTGAAGGAGATGATGATTTCTACTTTGAACTATCAACCGAAGAATGGCAAGATGCCGTTTTTGACGGTCTTGAGATCCCGGACATGGTCAAGAAATTTCTTGCAGGGGTCGAAGAGTTTGAATTGAAGCATGCTGGACTCACGAACGATGGTCCACCGAACAAGATGAACATCGTAAAAACGATGGCGCGGTCACTTCCTCGTCGGACAGCATTTCGACTGCCCCACATGAAGCGTAAGCAGGATCTCGAAGATGAGATTAAGCAACTTGAGAAAGAACTCGCTTCTGGAGCAGTTGCTGACCCAGACGCCATTGCTAAGCGGATTGACATCCTTAAAGGTGAGGTCAAGGAAGTTGAGCGTAAGCTTGCGAGCATTCCGTTTCTCGAAAAGCACGACCTGCGTTTCAATCGCCACGAGATGGTTCCGGTGCCCATTGCCCAAGCGGTCATGTTTTGCATGATGGACGTCTCTGGGTCTATGGAGGAATGGCACAAGGAGATGGCGAAGCGGTTTTTCCTTTTGCTCTATCTTTTCCTGCGCCGGAACTACGAACGTGTTGCGGTGGTCTTCCTTCGTCACACGACAGAAGCAAGAGAGGTGACAGAAGAAGAATTTTTCACTGACAGGGATACTGGCGGCACAAGAGTGTCTTCGGTACTCGAACTCATGAAAGAGATTGTTGGTAAACGTTTCCCATTGAGTGAGTGGAATATTTACGGTTGCCAAGCTTCTGATGGTGATGATTGGAGAGATGACCTTCCGGTTGTGGAAGAGTGCATGACCGAGTCGATCCTCCCAATATCACAGTACTATGCATATGTTGAGGTTCGTCAGACGACGAGAGCGAGCGAACTTTGGCCGACAATGAACAGTCTCTCGCAGATACACGATAATCTCGCGGTTGCATTGGTCACTGATCAACGCGATATTTATCCGGTATTCCGCAAACTCTTTGAAAAACAGGGGGAATAAATGAAAGCTAAAGAACCGCTCTTTACGGGCTCAAGTTGGACGATGGACCTCCTTTTTCGCATTACGGATGAGGTGAAGATTATTGCGGAGGGGGAGCTGGGTCTCAATTGTTATACCAATGAGATTCGAATCATCACGAGCGAGCAGATGCTCGATGCGTATGCGATGAATGGGATGCCGGTTAATTATTGGCACCATTCCTTTGGTAGGGAGTTTCTTTCACATGAGCGATCCTATCGCAAAGGAAGTTCTCTCGCGTATGAGATTGTGATTAATACCGATCCATGCCTTGTGTTTTGCATGGAAGACAATACGGCGACAATGCAAGCATTGGTGATCGCACATGCCGGATTTGGTCATAATCACTTCTTCAAAAACAATTACTTGTTCAAGCAGTGGACTCATGCGCATGCGATTATCGACTATCTCGAGTTTTCGCGCAATTTCGTTGCAGAGTGTGAAAAAAAATACGGAATTGTAGAGGTGGAGGATTTTCTCACGGCATGCCACACTTGGAAGTATTACGGGATCGACCACTCTCCGCGTAGCGAAGCACTTTCCGCGGTTGAGGAACGTAATCAGATGCGCGAACGTGCAGAAAGTCGTCAGCGCAATTTGAACGTGATTTGGCGTATCATTCCAGAGAGCAAAGATGATCTGGATGATAAGAAGTTGCCCACCTTCCCGGTAGACCCCGAAGGAAATCTGCTCTATTTCATTGAGAAGAACGCTCCGAGTTTGCCGGATTGGAAGCGCGAGATTATTCGCATTGTGCGGAAACAGTCGCAGTACTTCTATCCACAAATGCTTACCAAGGGGATGAATGAGGGTTTTGCCTGCTTTACGCACTACTTCATCATGAATCGCTTGCACGAGAAGGGGCTCATCACCGAAGGTTCGTGGATGGAATTCCTTGCCGATCACACCGGCGTCACAAGTCAGCCGGATTTTGACGCGAAAATTCGTGTGCTACGCGGATATGATCCTTCTGGCCAGCCGATTGTGGAGGAGATTCCGATTTATAGGGGTATCAATCCTTATGGAATCTTTTTTGCGATATTCATGGACATCAAACGGATGTGTGAAAATCCGACCGAAGAAGATAAAAAATGGTTCCCCGAAATTGCGGGAAAACCTTGGCTTCCGGCGATTAAGTGGGCTGTCGAGAATTTTAAGGACGAGTCGTTTCTTCGCCAATATCTTTCTCCAAAAGTTATGAGGGACTATCGTCTTTTTGCGATTCATGACGATGAGGAGGACGACGAGATATTGATTAGTGCAGTCCACGATGATGACGGCTATCGTGATGTACGCAGGACGATTGCAAATATGTACGACATTCACGAGCATCTGCCCGATTTTGAGGTTGTGGATGTTGACCTTCGTGGTGATCGGATGATGAAAATTCGACATACTGCTCATAAGAATAAGTCACTTGATATTGAAGAGACAAAAAAGGCGCTTGTCATGCTTGGTAAGCTCTGGGAGTATCCGGTTACTCTCACGAGTATCAATCGTGATGGTGAGCATATGTCTACATGGGTTCTGGTGGATGATGATGTGGAACATAGTCACACTGCCAGTGAGTGAGCACATGCTCTACACCGCACATTTTGTGCGGTGTTTTTTTATATAACAAAAAGACCCACAAGGGTGGGTCAGTGATGAGAGTGATTGCATGTATGGTGCTCATTCCCGTTCTCTTTCCAGCGCTTGAATGCAAGATAGGGAAGAATGAGAAAACCGACAAGGAGTGCGATGATACTATCGATAGCACTTGTTTGGAATATCCACATTGAACATCCGGATACAAAGACTGCTCCAGAGAGGATCATATCCCAAAACACGTGGTCGAGGTTGTTTTTGTGCAAGTGATCATGTTCTGCATCGTCAACCGCTTCGAGGATGTGGTGCATACGCCAATTTCCGATAGCACCAACGAGTGCGGCAAGAAGGAGCGGTAGAGCCGGAGGAGGAATTACTCCCGTTGAGCCGTACATATGAACTGCTGCTTCGCACCCAATGATGACGCCACCCAGACCGAGTGACCACACGCCGACGAGAAGCCATCCTCGTTCGTAATGTTTGAATTGCGCTTCGGTGCGCCACATCCTTCCAAACAAGAAGGTGGTTCCCGCAAGGGTGAGGACATCGAGAAATGCATGAACAGTATCTGCACTCAGTACACGACTGAACGCGAATCCAAAAAGGATGATCAATTGAAAAAGAAACAGGAAGACGCCGATCGGCAGCGCGTTCCTGTATTGAGCTGCCTTTGCTCGAGAGGGAAGCGCCATGGGTTACTCCTTGGTACGTCTATCTATTATTACTCTATAATATTTTGAGATTTTCGTCTAAATTCAATATTTGCTTTATACTATTCGTAATGTTATTCACAGGAAATGGAGACAACGGTATGACAGGACTTTTCGGATGTGATCAACGTATCGCAAAAAGTTCGGATATTGCCGAGGCGCTCGGCACCGTCGATGAGATGAACTCGTTACTCGGTGTCGTAAAATTGGAAGGAAAATTAGCCGATGCTGTCGATGGGCTCAACTACGAGGAGCTCTTATCTCTTGTCCAACAGGATCTTTTTGTCGTACAGGCTGAACTTGCGGGGGCCGACAAAAAGATAGATATAGATCGTGTCAAAAAATTGGAGCAATGGATTGGATTGATCGAGAGTGAGCTACCGCCCATCACTTCGTTCTTTGTTTCTGGAGGAACGAAGCTTGCGGCATCATGCGATTTTGCACGGACGGTTGCGCGGCGTGCGGAGCGTCGTGTCGTGCGCGCGCTCAATATCGCCGATCCCGCGCTCCACCCCCCGATGTTTCAATACATGAACCGACTTTCGTCGTTACTTTATGCGCTTGCACGACTCGCGAATCATCGGGCTTGTGTTGGTGAGGAACGGCCGCTCTACTGACACGAATTGCATTCAGAAATTTCTTTGTTATACTCCGAGACAGTTGAACTTTGGAGGTTGCAATGATTACTCTCACGCCCGAGCAACTTTTTTTGCGTTATGCGTATGTTTGTACCGAGGATCGTTTCGCTCGTGGGCTTTTTAATGAAGCACACCTTGTCACATTGAAGAGACTCATTGAAGAGGGTGGAATTCCAGAGCAGGCGCTTCTTGAAGAATGCTTTACTGACGCGACAAATGCACTTATTCAATTTGCTCATGGGCAGGGGCAACCTGCTTGGACAATAGAGACGGTCACTGATTTTTGGCGACATCATCATGGGCATACCGGAGACTGCCGAGTGCTTCACGGTACCGTGTTGGTTGTATGTTCTCAGAAAAAAATCGCAGTGCGTGTCTATGGTGATGACGCAAAAAAGAGTAGTGATTATTTTGCACTCAACCACTATGGACTCTCGCTGTCGGTAGGAGACCATATTACGCTCCATCGAAGGGTCATCATCGAACGTCTAGCGTGAAATCCTCAAAGGCCTCCCATCGTGAGACCTTTTTTGTTTTCAGGAAATAATCTGGAAAAAGGACGGAGCATTGTTTTTTTTAAGAAGTCTGGTATTATCCCACTCAGCACCGAATGGTGCCTTTTTATTCATGATCCACATCGTGAAGCGAAAAGAGCAGTGTAGCAGTTATGCTTGTAATGAGGAGGAGTAAAAAAATACATTGTGCATAAGCATGGTGCCTCACGTAGAGCTTAGCAGTTATGCTTGTTATGAGGAGGAGTAAAAAAATACATTGTGCATAAGCATGGTGCCTATGGTGTAGCGGTTAGCACAGAGGCTTGTGGAGCCTTTAGCTCCGGTTCGATTCCGGATAGGCACCCCCGACGCGGAGAGCGAGTAAAAGACCGAGAAGCCTCGGTTTTTTGCTTTTCCGGTTCTAGTCCCCATAGCCCCGCTTTTTCTATTTCATCCAATCAGAGAGTCATGAAACGCAGATTTTGCGAAAGTTCATATCCCTGAAGGGTGAAGTGCCGTGAACTTTACATCTAGTTTACAGATGTTAACTGATTTGCTATTATCTTTACATCTCCAATCGAGATGTAAACAATATGGAAATAGGAAATTTTGTTCAACAACCTACGGGATTCAAGGCATTTGTGCCGAGTAAATTCCCTCCAACAAAGACGTTTGATTTTTCATCTCTCACCGAGAGCCTGCATGCACGCGCAGCATTTTTCCTCGGGAAGCTTGATGGTATCACCCAACTTCTTCCTGACCTCGACTTCTTTATATTCATGTATGTGCGAAAGGAGGCAGCACTCTCAAGTGAGATCGAAGGAACACAAGCCACAATGAGCGATGCGATCCGCGCAGAGGTGGAGATCACCAAAGACCTACCGCCGGATGTTGATCGCATCCTCCATTATATTAGTGCCATGAATTATGGTTTGAAGCGACTTGAAAAGTTACCGCTCTCACTACGCCTTATTCGCGAGGTGCACAAGGTGCTGCTTGAGAGTACGGGTGATGCACCGGGAAAAACTCCGGGTGATTTTCGCACATCTCAAAACTGGATTGGAGGTGGCTCGCCACAGACGGCACGATTTGTTCCGCCACCGGTACACGAAATGAACCGCGCACTTGATGATCTCGAAAAGTTCATGCATGCCACGAATGATATTCCTCCACTCATCAAGACGGCACTCCTGCATGCACAATTTGAGACCATTCACCCGTTCCTCGATGGCAACGGCAGGGCAGGGCGCCTACTTGTGACTTTTTATCTCTGCCACCAAGGGGTGCTTGAGCGTCCAGTTTTATATCTTTCAGAATTCTTCAAGAAAAACCGTTCTGCATATTTTGACCTGCTTGAGGGTTATCACAACAAAGGAGAAGTTGAGCCGTGGGTAAATTTCTTTCTCGACGGCGTCGCGCAGGTTTCCGAGGGTGCAGTCACAACTTCACGGAAGATCAATCAGCTTCGCGAGGAAGACATGCTCAAAATACAGGGACTTGGAAGCCGTCGCGCGAAGGCCGGACTCGTTGTGCTCCGTAAGCTCTATGAGCTCCCGATCATGAACGTTCGCAAGGTGGAAGAGTGGACCGGACTTTCTCGACCCGCTGCGAACACGCTCGTTCGTGAGTTGGTCGATCTTGGCGTGCTTGTGCAGCGGAATCGCAAGACCACTTATGGACGTGACTTCGAATATAAGCGATATTTAGAGCTGTTTACGAAGGAATAAAGTTATAGACCGAGAAGGAGTTCGAACCCCATTACCCACCCTAATCGGATTTTCTTAAGATTTTCCTAAAATAACCCTTAACAGAGGGTTTCTTTGCGGTTCGATTACATGAATCTTGACAGAACAATCATTTAGTGTAGAGTTTGCAAAGACAACCTTAGGAGATAAAAAGTGAATACTTTTATTGAATTTGTTTCTTCCCAAATCGCACTCACTGCTGACAGGTCCATGATGGACATTGCTCAAGACTCGGTCGTGAGAGCTGGATTTTTCTCGGCCGTAGCAACAGTGCTCCTTCTTGTTGGCGTGGCGATTGTCGTTGGATCGCTTGGATCCAAGAGGGCTGTTCTTCCCGCTGCAGGTGTTGTCGTTCTCTGTTATGGATTGTTCATGTTCTTTCGTCCCATACTGGCAATTGACCTCGCACTGCTTACGGGATTCGTTGCTGTCGCAACCGCCATTTGTGTCGGAATTTGGAGAACTCTGAAACTAAGCCTGGTCAGGTAGTCAAGTCTTCCCTTCTCTGCTAGCCCCCCTCTAGGGGCTTTTTTAAATAGCCAAACAGGTTCGAAGCCTGTCTATCACGGCACCCAAGATAAAAGAAAATCCCAACTGGGATTTTCTTTTTAGGTGACCACAAATAGAACTGGAACTGGGGATAAGTCCAAATAAACCATAAATCATGTGTCATAATACTCTTCATGCCCCGCATGAATCGCATCGCCATCGGCAACACCATCTATCACGTCCTCAATCGTGGGAACGGTCGTCGCACCATCTTTGCCAATGAGAAGGATTATCAGCATTTCGAATCTCTCCTCGTCGAGGCGAACGAATTGCTTGATATGCGCATCTTGGCATACTGCCTCATGCCAAATCACTGGCACCTGGTACTCTATCCGAAGAAAGACAAAGACCTCAGTGAATTCATGCGATGGCTCACGACCACGCATGCACGTCAGTATCGCGTGAAGACAAAGAGCATCGGTCATGGACACCTCTATCAGGGCACATACAAATCCTTTCCCATCGAAGAAGATCAGCATGCAACCACAGTCATCCGCTACGTGGAACAGAACCCCTTGCGTGCCAAGCTGGTACATAAAGCACAAGATTGGAAATATGGGAGTCTCTATCGACGCCTGAGTGGTACGCCAAAGCAGAAGCGACTACTCGCACCGCTTCCAGTGCGACTTCCTGTGAATTATCTGAGAGAGGTGAATACTCTATATGATGAGGACACCATCACTGCGCTTCGTGGAAGTGTGCAAAAGGGGATTCCGTATGGTGATGAAGAGTGGGAGGCGCGTCTAAAGAAAAAGAATTAATATTAGAACACGAAAGTGAGTGAGAATGTGGACTTATCCCCATTTTCCCATTTTCATTTTCAATCTTATGCCTCAATAGAGAGGTTTTTGATATTGAAGTGGAGTGATCAATCAAAAAAATTATAGGTCAGTTCTTGAAAAAACGTGATAAAATAAAAGAATGATTATAGAATTTATTCCTGTGTTTGCTGAGTATGCATGGCAAGTAATGCCGTGGTTCATTGCCGGACTTGTACTCGCAATTGTTTTTGAAAAACATTTCGGAAAGAAAGTATTGCCAAAATATTTCTGTGAATACCACCCGCTCTCCGTCTCGGCGCTCCTGTTGGTTGGTATGATTTCGCCCTTCAGTATCCTGTCCGGTTTACCGCTCGCAATGCAACTTTTGAAGCGGGGCGCACATCCGGCACTCCTCCTTTCGTTCTTTGCGGCGGAGCGTGTCTATGACCTGCAATCTTTTCCAATTATCGAAGGGATCTTTGGGTGGAAATTCGCGATCATTAACGTGCTTATTGTATTTGTTGCCCTTTTTGTCGCATCGTGGCTGGTGAAAGATAGCATCATTGCGTATCAGTCCCGCCCGGAAACCGCACTCGAGCATGATGGATGGAAGAAGCATGCAAAAATGCTTTTTGTTGTTATGGTGGGAATCGCAATTGCCGCACTCTTCCGCGTAACGGTTCCTGAGGCGGTATTTACCCAATATGCCGGGGATTTTTTGGGAAGCGTCATTACCGCGCTACTTCTTGGTTTTTTTCTTTATCTGGGAACCATTGCGGGAAATTACCCGATAGCAAGCGCGTTTTCCGATCTTGGCATGCATGGCGCCGGACTGATGACATTTTTGTCCGCATCATCGCTCCTTAATATTGTCATCATTGCGCTTTTTCTGTCCTCGATTTCTCCACGAGCAGTGCTTAAGTATTTCATTATTTATGGCACGATAGCGACAGCACTCTCGATGCTATTTGGGGTTTTTGTTTAATGATTAACGTCATCTCTGTGTTATTTTAACGAGTCGCATCATACTGTCCGTAGGGGGTTAATAAACACTGACGTCTACTTCCAGCGAAGGATAGTTTCCTCTATGGTGTTCCATTTCAACTCGTGATGCCACCCCAAATTTAAAACGGCTCAACGACAACCCTATTAGAAAGGGGCTAATGTGACAATGGAACACGTGGTGATATAATGTAACAATGAAGCTCGGAATCATCCTTCAATCGAATAATCCCGAACATGTGTGGAATGCATTCCGTCTCGGGATCACTGCGCTCAAAGCAGGCAATCAGGTAGAAGTCTTCTTAATGAGTGAGGGGTCTGAGCTAGACACAATCGCGGATACCGAGCATTTTGACATCTCGGTAAAGGTGGTGGAGTTCAAAGAACTGAAAGGCGAGATCTTTGCCTGTGGCACGTGTCTGAAGCTCCGCAACAAAGAAGAGAGCGGAGTCTGCCCAATTTCCACCATGACTGATCTGCTCAAGATGGTCGAGACTTCGGATAAAGTTGTCACGTTTTGATTTTTAATTAACGACGCGACTATTAAAAATTAATTCATAAAAATATGATGGATTTTGGATACGGATATATGGGCGGTTTTGGTTTGATCTTTATGTTGATCTTTTGGGGACTTGTCATTTTGGGGATCATCTCTTTGGCGAGATCAGGTTTTGGCGGTGGTTATGCATGTGGACATAGCCACAGTGATGGTGCTCACGAAAAATCTCCGCTTGATATTTTGAAAGAGCGGTATGCCAAAGGGGAGATCAATAAACAAGAGTTTGAGGAGAAGAAAAAGGATTTGGGTGTGTAGGCTCATATTGTCGCTTCAAAGCGGTTGGCATGTTCAGTGCCTAAATTAGGAGTTGTGAAAAGTATCGCGAAGAGATAAGTAAACTTAATTAAGGTGGTTCCTTTTGCGAGTGTAATTTTTTAATGGGGCAGACGATGCCGTTTGATAAGGTCTGAACGGTCGTAAGTAACGATGAGTTCAACACCCTTTGGAAATTGAGGCTTCAAATCTTCTATTTTCTTTTTGACAAGATCAATTACGCGAGTCGCGTTTTCTCCGTAACGCATGACAACTATTCCACCAACCGCATCACCTTCACCGTCAAGATCAGCTACACCACGCCTCATCTCTGGACCGATTGTGATTTGAGCGACGTTTTTAAGAAATATCGGGACACCCTTTTCGTAACCCAAAACAATCTTCTCGAAGTCCTTAAGGCTTTTTAGGTAACCTCTCCCACGAATCATGTATTCGGCTCCGGCAAC
>Ga0075982_125_pt1 | contig 24261 bp, 24 predicted proteins | sample RifGroA2_FD_68058 | JGI IMG/M metagenome (GOLD analysis project Ga0075982, IMG submission 68058) | Parcubacteria bacterium GW2011_GWA2_47_7 | reverse complement strand
TAAAAGGGGAGGTCACGAGTTTTAAAGCGCAGGGCAAGGCGGTGTATTTCTCAATTCGAGACGCTGTTGATGGAAGCACGCTCTCGGTCTTCATGTGGATGAGTGATTTTGACCTTGCGGGCATAGCTCTCACGGAAGGGCTTGAGGTGGTCATCGAGGGCAGGAGTGAGATATATAAGCCAAGCGGACGATTCAGTTTTCGCGCGGAGACTATTCAGCCTGTCGGAGAGGGTGCGTTCAAGAAGGCCTATGATGAATTGAAAAAGAAAATGGAGGTCGAAGGGCTTTTCATACCTGAGCGCAAGAGGAAGCTCAAGGAACATCCGGTGCGTATTGGACTCGTCACATCACGGAGTGGGGCCGTCATCCACGACTTCCTGAGCAATCTCGGCAAATTTGGTTTTCATGTCGCGTTCGTTGATTCACGCGTCGAAGGCGCCGGAGCCGTGAAAGACATCCTTTCAGCACTTTCTGTGCTTGAGTCCAAGGACCTTGATGTCCTCGTTCTCATTCGTGGTGGGGGGTCGCTTGAAAGCCTGCAGGCATTCAACAATGAGCATGTCGTGCGGAAGATTGCTGAATTTCCCGCCGTGACCATCTGCGCTATCGGACACGATAAAGATGTACCCTTGGTGCAACTCGTCGCAGATTATGCTCCGTCCACGCCGACCGCGACAACGACTCTCCTGAATGCATCATGGCAGGAATCAATCCATGAACTGAGTACTCTTTCCATCGGCATTCTTTCTCATTTTGAGCAAGATATATGGCAATTGGGTGACACATTGCGTAATACACGTTCAGAGCTTGAGGAATACCTCGATGTGCTATTGCGTCCGTTTAGGCAGCTCGTCGCAGGGTTCAATGATTCGTTGGTTGCACTTGCGCGAATACTTTCTTCCAAGAAAGATGAAATTGTCTACGCCGAGAAGGCCTTGGTAGAGCAGTATCGACTTGCAATCAAACATACCGCCGAGTCGCTCTTGGGAGCAGGGAAGTCGCTTGCTCAGAATGACCCAATGCGTCAGCTCCGACTTGGATATAGTATACTCACAAAGAAAGAGAGGGTGATTCGTAGCATTCACGATATCGCACCTGGTGAGCGTTTTGAGGCACGACTAGCGGATGGTACACTGGTGGGTGAAGTGATAGATAAAATCGTTACAAACGAATAATAATCATATGCCAAAAAATAGTATAAACATAACGGAGATGATGAAAAAACTTCGAGCGATTACGGAGTGGTTTGAATCGCAGGAGGAAATAGATGTGGAAAAGGGAATTGAAAAAGTAAAAGAGGGCGCAGAGCTTATCAAGGCAAGCAAGGAGCGGCTCAAGGAGCTCGAAAATGAATTTGAGGATGTTAAGAAAAAACTCGGAACAAATGACTAAGCGGAGGTCTTATCGAATTCTGAGTGCCAGTTTTGTGTTGTTTGCTTTTTTGCCATATTTCGCTTTTGCTGCGGAATCAATCGACGCGTTTACTGCACACATAGAACTCAAACCGAACGGTAGTGCTATTGTTCAGGAGGAAATCGTCTATAATTTCGGCGACGATGCCGTCGGAAAACACGGCATATACCGAAAAATTCCGCTTACTTATACTACCCCGGGAGATAATACGGAGCGCAAAATAGAAATATCGAGCATCATGGTGACCGACGGGCAGGGTAACCTTCGCATGACGAAGACTCAGGGTGGCGGAAATTATATTGAGCTCAAGATAGGCGAGCCCGATATGACCGTTTCGGGGCGACAACTTTATGTCATCCACTATACTGTGTGGGGTGCCATCAATCAGAATCTCGAAGGGAAAGATGAGTTCTATTGGAATGTGACCGGGAACGGATGGAAGGAGGGCATTCTGGCTGTCCGCGCCGATGTTTTCCTTCCGTTTCCATTGAATGAGAACAAAATTTCTACCGCGTGTTATTTTGGTCCTGAGGGGAGCACTGCGCAGTGTACGGCCTCCACGACACCCCAGGAGGGCACGGGTATCATCAATTCGGTTCGCTATACGCACGATAGCGCCCTAGGGCCATACGAAGGAATGTCTGTTGCAGTGGGAGTGCCGAAGCGGATATTTATTATTCCACCACCATCAACGACGAATAAGCTCGCTGACAGTGTCGGAGTCTATCACTGGTGGAGAAACGCCTTTTCGACATATTTTGGATGGAGTATCATGTGGCCGATAGTCACTTTTGCCGTCATGTTTGAACTCTGGTGGACAAAGGGGCGAGACCCGAAAGGGCGTGGGGTCATCATCGCCGAGTTTGAAATACCTGACCATCTGAGCGTACTCGATACCGCTTTCCTTCTTCACGGATCGATTAGTGGCACGGCGCTGTCTGCATCAATCATTGAGCTTGCCGTACGAGGCTATTTGACGATTGAGCGAACGAAGAAAAAAGTTCTTTTTTTTGACTCGGAGGATTTTAAATTAGTCTTTACTCCCGATGCTGACACGACGCTTCTTGCGAAACCGGAGTTCGATCTGTATATCGCCCTTCACAACCTCAGTAAGAAAAATCAAGTACTACTCTCTTCACTTTCCCATCAGCTCACTACGGTGAGTACGAATATCACCTCTCAAGTAACTCGTTCGTTGATAGAGGATGGCTATTATGAAAAGGATTCTCTTACGAGCCGCACGCACTATGTTGTCGCTGGTCTACTAGCAATGCTACTGAGTTTTTTTCTCCCATTTGGAAATCTCGCATTTGTGCTTTCTGGATTTATCATCCTCTGTTTCGCTTTCATCATGCCAAAAATGACCGAGCGGGGAATCATCACAAAAGAACACATCTTAGGTTTTAAAAAATACCTTGAAGTTGCCGAGAGTGATCGCATCAATTTTACTGATGCACCAAAAAAAAATCCTGCGCTTTTTGCAAAATTTCTTCCGTACGCGATTCTTTTTGGTGTTGAAAAAAAATGGGCCGAAAAATTTGCCGATGTGTTTACGCCTAATACGGAGACGACGTGGTATCGAGGGGGTTCTGCGGCGAGCGCTGTTACTATTGGAGATCAGCTTACCAAGTTTTCCACTAGCGCGAGCACTGCTTTTGTAAGCTCAGGAGGTGGCTCAGGTGGTGGAGGTTCATCAGGAGGAGGTGGTGGCGGCGGGGGAGGAGGAAGTTGGTAAATGCGATCTATTTTTTAAATAGAACTTAATATAATATTATAAATATGGATAGTGATACGAATAGAAAAATAGATGCATTAGAGGCCAAAATTGACGCGATATTTGTTTCGGTGGAAAAGACCCGAAAATACTTTTTCTGGACAATGGTGATTACTGTCGCGGTTTTGGTCGTTCCGATGATAGGACTCATGTTTGCAATTCCTGCATTTATGAGTAATTATGTTGATGTTCTCGGAGGAATCTAACTTGAGACATTTCGGGATGTAGTACACCGGTAGTATTTACGATTCGGGTTCGTAAGAACCGGGTTCGATTCCCGGCATCCCGACAAAAAACAAAATCCGCCATTTGGCGGATTTTGTGTTAGGAGGGATGAGAAAAGCAACTGCTTGCTTTTCGACGAGAATCGAAAGGGTTTTCATTATCGAGTCATCGAGATTGAAAACCACCCGCGGCGGTAGCCGAGATTCCACGACATCATCATTCCGACAGGAATCGAAGAGCTTTGCACGACCAGTTTTTCTTAGCGGTATCCCGCCTTAGAAAAACGAAGTACTCTCGTGGTGATATTTACGAAGCATTCATATGCTGAGTAAATCGCAAAGGTGTACTACTCCTGTAAGGAGAGATTCTCGGCCTTTTGCATTATCGCGATGATTGTTGCAATCATGACATGTGAGTAAGGATTATTTCGCTACTACGCTTTAAGTCTATTGCGGATAGATTTCAAAAAGAATAGTGACCTCAAGTGCATTGTCGTGTTTGACCAATACGCAGACGAAGCATATAATCGATTTCTCTAAAAGAATCATGCTCAGCTTGCTTCAAAAAGTCTTATCTGTACCTAATTCAGTGATTTCACTCTCTGAAATCGCTGGGTCGCCAAGCATTCTTCGTGCGGGTGCTTCACTTGCGCCGGGCGTTCAAGAGCTCTTTCATCGATCCCTTTCAATACGCGAAGTTGATGCCGGATCGACAGCCGCAGAGGAGGAGGAACTTAAGTCGCTGTCAAATGCGTATTATGATTGTGAGCGTTTTGGTATACACTTTGTCGCCTCACCTCGCCACGCCGATATGCTCGTAGTGACTGGTCCCGTTACGCGTAATATGGAAGATGCATTGCGTCGTACCTACGAGGCAACACCTGAACCTAAGATCGTTGTCGCCGTTGGAGACGGTGCTATTGATGGAGGAATTTTTAAAAATTCTTATGCGATTATCGGTGGTGTCGACAAGGTAATTCCGGTGAATTTTTATATCCCCGGCAATCCACCTAGTCCGAAAGCCATACTCCGTTCATTGTTGGAGATTATGCAAGTCATAAATAAGCCAGTATCAATGTAGGTATGGAATTATTTCTCACACAAATGCTTGAATTTTCGCTAGTAGCAATGCTGTACGGCGGAGTGGGGAGCCTCGTATTGCTTAGTAATAATCGATTCGCATTGATTTGGGGTTCTACGTTTGCATTTATTGGTTCACTGAGTGCCATGGCATCGGGTTTTGCTGCGATATTTGGTATGCAGACAGCCTCATTTCACGCTACGACATCATTCGCACTACTCTCCCTTTCTTTTCGTGTCGACCAGCTAAGTGGAATATTTTTGGTCATTATTGGCGCGGTAGGTGCACTTGCCACGCTTTACGGATGGAGCTATATGAAGCACAACGGTGACACATATCGTCTCGGCGCTTTTTTTGCATCGTACAACCTTTTCCTTGCAAGCATGGTGTTGGTAGTCATCGCGAATCAAGCTCTTTTTTTCCTTTTGGCATGGGAATTGATGGCGCTTGCTTCATACTTTCTTGTTGTATTTGATCATCGCAACGAAGAGAGTGTAAAAGCCGGGTATATATATTTTATAATGACCCACGTGGCAACAGCGTTTATTATTCTGTTGTCATTTATTTTTTATCACACTACTGGTTCTCTCGACTTTGACGTATGGCGTGCAGAATCCGGATCCCTAACTGCCTTATCTGCAACATTAGTTTTTATTTTTGCACTGATTGGTTTCGGTACCAAGGCTGGTATTATCCCTGTTCATGTTTGGCTTCCTGCTGCACACCCAGCAGCGCCATCACATGTCTCCGCGCTTATGTCTGGGGTAATGATAAAGCTGGGTATCTATATGTTTATCCGTGTTTTTTTTGATTTTTTTCTTCACACTCCGATGTGGCTCGGTGTCGTAATTGTCCTATTGGGTGCATCGTCTTCAGTCCTTGGCGTGATTTATGCGCTCAGCGAGCATGATATCAAGCGCCTACTTGCTTACCACAGTATTGAAAACATCGGGATAATCCTTTTGGGTCTCGGTGCCGCATTGATATTTCGAGGAATTGGCGAGAACGCGCTTTCGTTACTTGCGCTCGCGGCATCTCTTTTTCACGTTGTAAATCATGCAATCTTTAAATCACTCCTTTTTCTTTCGGCTGGCTCAGTTGTACTAACAACAAATTCAAGAAACATGGAGGAGTTTGGCGGTCTTGGGAAGCGCATGCCATATACTGCGGTATTTTTTCTCATTGGTTCAATTGCTATTTCGGGTATCATCCCATTCAACGGATTCGTGAGTGAGTGGCACTCGCACTTACCGGAGGCTTGGCCGCAGCTTGTTTCGTAAAAGCGTTCGGCGTCACCTTTTTGGCGCGACCACGAAGCAGGGAGGCATCGGAAGCTCATGATTCCAGTTTATTAATGAATCTTGCGATGGGTTCTCTCGCGTTTGCTGCACTCTTTCTTGGTGTGTATGGAGCTGCGGCAACAAGGCTTTTCGTGCGGATAGCTGAGAGTGTTAATCAATCATCGATTGCTCAAATTCCAATTATGTCCTTCGGCAACATGGGTTTCACTGTAAGGAATGGCTTTGCGGGACTGAACATGCCTGCCTTATTTCTCCTGCTCTCGTTCTTTCTTCTTGCAACATGGCTTATTATGCGTGCTGTTCTTGGTAAGCAACGCATATCAAAAAAAATAACTTGGGATTGTGGTTTTCCACTTACACCTCGGATGGAAATAACTTCTACGGCATTTGCATATTCGCTCATGACCATTTTCCGTCCGATACTTACTTATGCGGATAGTACAAAAACAGTTTATCAAGATCCAAATTTACGCCACTTCGTGTCGTCACAATCAGTGCATCTCCATTTGGTGGATATGTACATGAAGTATTTTTATTTTCCGATTGCGAGAGTGTTTTGTTCCATCGCGCGCCAAATGAGTAGAATTCAGAATGGATATATTAATTTATACATACTGTATGTCCTTGTTACACTCGTTGCACTACTCGCATGGGCGTTAATATTACCCCAATCATGAACTTTGCTGTGATCATCATCCAAGTGCTGTTCGTACCTCTGGTTGCGCCGCTCATTATTGGTGTGACTCGTAGAATAAAGGCCGCGATGCAGAATCGACGAGGGGCAGATATTTTTCAGCCTTATCGCGACCTTATTAAGCTGTTCCGTAAAGCTGAAGTCTTGTCGGAAGATGCAACCACGATTTCTCTCGTTTCGCCCTATGTTGTATTTGCGTCAATGATTACGATTGGTGCGCTTATCCCGATAGTACCTTTTGCCGGAAACATACTTTCATCATACGCCGATTTTATCGTTGTAATTTCATTGATGATACTTGCAACATTTTTTCTTGCACTCAACGGACTCGATGCGGGGAATGCATTCGGAGGTCTTGGGTCAAGCAGGGAAATGACGCTTGCGGCTTTAACCGAGGCGGGTTTGTTTTTCTCTTTTATGTCGATTGCGCTTTTGGTGCAAAGCACAAACCTTATTACACTGAGTATTCACATCGGCACCTTACCTTCATCTGACTGGCTGATTCTATCACTGGCATTTCTTGCTTTTTTTATCGCGTTGCTTGCCGAAAATGCTCGCTACCCTTTTGATAATCCGAGTACACACCTTGAGCTCACCATGGTTCACGAGGCAATGATTATAGAAGCATCCGGTCCGCGATTGGCTCTTTTTGAGTGGGCTGCTGCAAGTAAACTTCTCATTTTTATCGTACTTGGAGCGAACATTTTTATTCCATGGGGAATAATTATTTCTGGCTGGCAGAGTCTTTCCTTGGCGATATTGGTGCTTTTGTGTAAGGTTTTTGTACTTACCGTCGCTGTTGCTATGCTTGAGTCGATGACTGCGAAATTACGTTTTTTTCGCTTGCCAGATCTATTATCCACCTCATTTATGCTTGGCCTCATAGCTCTGGCGCTCGCAATTTTTTAATATATGGAATTGACCTTTATTACCATGTGCAGTTGGCTTGATGTTGCGCTTTTTGCTACTGCAATTATGATGCATTGGTCAAAAAAGAATTCGGGATTGGTCTACATCTATGTATTTCAATCCTTGGCAGTCGTGATGACTCTCATTTTATTAGCCTGGCAAGAACATTCAGGAGTCATCATTATTAGCGCCGTAGCAACCGGAGTCATCAAACTTATCGTTGTGCCGATAATTCTTTTAGGCTTAATTCGGAAGCATAAGGTGACTTTTGCATCGGGAAGATATTTTGGAGGCTCTTTTATTCTTCTTGCAACTTTGTTTACTGTTGCTTTCGTTCATTCATTTTTTACACCAATCCTTGTCGCAATTGCTCCCGATAGTAGCCAATTTTTGTTTCTCACATTTGCAATGATTCTTACGTCGTTACTGCTTACCATTAATCGAAAAGGGGCATTGTCGCAGATCGTCGGTATTCTTTCCGCCGAAAATGGTGTGGTAGCATTTGCTTTGTCCCTCAATATTCATGGAGGAATCGGCATGGAGCTTGGGATCATTTTTGACGTATGCGTACTAGCGCTAGTATCGAGTACTTTCGCTTCGCTTGTTCAGGGTCACTTTGGAACTATGGACGTTTCAGAAATGCGTAATCTTGCTGAATAATTTCATTCTTATGCTACTTATCATCCTCATTGCACTTCCAGTATTCACGGCCTTTACCATTTTTTTAATTGGTAAAAAATCAAACAGTCGAAAATCGATTGAAATAATGGCACTCCTTGGTGTAATTACTGAATTACTCGTTGGTCTTGCTGTGGTGTTTGCTCCAGCGACAAACACTAGTGAATGGATATCGCGCTATATTTATGTCGATGAATTGGGTGCATTATTTTTATTGATCGTGCTTTTGTTGGGTTCTTTTGGAACGATGTATTCTGTATTTTATCTTCGTAATGAAAAAGAAGCGCGCACGGAAGAACCAAAAAAAATAGGGAACTATTTTGCACTCTATCAGCTATTCATGCTTTCGATGATTATTGCTGTATCAGCCTATAATGTCTTACTCCTCTGGATCGCAGTTGAGGCAACTACGCTTAGCTCCGCGTTTTTAATCAACTTCTTTAATCGACCGGCCGCAATTGAAGCAGCGTGGAAATATGTCATTATAAACTCAGTGGCTTTACTGCTTTGTCTTTTTGGTGTCTTTCTGTTTCTCGCCGGTACTGAGCATGCATTGCCCGGATTTACCCTTTTTGATTGGAATAATTTATCTCACGTAGTGCATCTTATTAATCCCGATGTTCTCAAGGTTGCATTTGTGTTTATTCTTGTTGGCTATGGAACAAAAATGGGGCTTGCACCGATGCAAAATTGGTTACCGGATGCCCATAGTCAGGCACCTGTTCCGATATCGGCATTGCTTTCTGGTGGCCTTCTAAACATAGCACTTCTTGCTCTTTTGCGTTTTAAGGGCTTAGTCGACATTTCGCTTGGGGCACAATTTGCACAGACGCTCCTCCTCTTTTTTGGGATTAGCTCGATGTTGATTGCCGCAATGCTCATTCTTAATCAAAAAGAATATAAACGCATGCTTGCATATTCGAGTATCGAACACATGGGTATCATCATCTTTGGCATTGCACTCGGTGGAATGGCGACGGTGGCAGCGCTCTTGCATGCCCTGTATCACTCATTGGCAAAATCTGTGCTGTTTCTCTCAAGCGGAAATATTGCATTAAGCTATCATTCTTATGAAATTAAGAGTGTACGGGGAATGTTGCGCACGATTCCCGTGACCGGAATCCTTTTTTTAGGTGGAATCTTGGCTGCAGCAGGGGTTCCTCCATTTGGAACTTTTTTTACGAAATTTACTATACTTGCAGTTGGATTTGAATTACATCCGATATTGACAGCGCTTGCTCTTGCTGCACTCGCACTCGCTTTTGTGGGGCTCATGAAGCATGCATCGTGGATGTTATTCGGTGAGAATCCAACGGAAGAGAAGCAGAGCGAAGCGAAAGAGAGTTTTGTCCCGATAATGGCTCTTTTCATTCTGTTGCTCATTTTGAGTCTATATATTCCGGGTCCGCTTATGTCACTCGTTAATAACGCAGTTTTACACTTATAACATATGACCGAAGTAGAAATACAAGAAAAATATATTCCTAAATGGGCAGTTTCGAAAGTGCACGGCAACTGTTTCGTATTCGATATTACACCAGAGCAACTCGTAGATGTTTGCAGTGAACTTTTTCATGTACATCAATTGCCCATCAAAACAGTATTTGCATCTCAGGGAGATATAAAGAGTGGGGAGTATTATATACATTATGTGTTTGGGGTACCTGTAGAAAATTTTTATATCATTCCTCGCCTGTTGATTATCGGAACTACAGAATTCCCATCCCTGGCAAACAGTGTTTACCCGGCATCTCTTTACGAGGGCGGAATAAGGGAGATGTTCGGGCTAGAACCAATAGGTAGACCGAGCGAGGCGCAACCGGTGCTCTTACATGAGAATTGGCCCGCTGAAATATTTCCCATGAGAAAGGACTTTATGGATATCCCACTGATGAATGGTCATAGCAAATCTATGGAATACCATTTCTCAAAAGTGGATGGAGAGGGAATATACGAAGTTCCTGTTGGGCCTGTTCATGCCGGCATTATTGAACCTGGCCATTTTCGTTTTAGTATGGCAGGAGAGCGTATTGTGCGGCTTGAGGCAAAGCTTGGATGGATGCACAAAGGAAGTGAGAAGATGTTCGAAAAACTTTCGCCTTCAGATGGAGTACGACTCGCAGAACACATTGCCGGAGACAGTTCTTTTGCTCACTCAACCGCATTTTGTCAGGCAGTTGAAGGTCTTGGTGGGACAATCGTTTCAGATCGAGCACAATATGCTCGGGTAATTTTTGGAGAATTGGAACGCCTCGCCGGCCATAGTAGCGATCTTGGGTTTATTCTTTCTGATACAGGTTTCAATTTTGGCTTGGCGCAGTGTGGCAGACTTCGTGAACAGATAATGCAGGCATGCGAAAAATTAACCGGTCATAGATTTTTGCGTGGTGTGAATATTTTTGGTGGTGTTTATGTGCATTTACGCAAGGGGGAGATCGAAGAACTTTTGCAATTGCTTCATGGTTGGAAGAAAGAGTTTGAAGAGATCATAAAGATAGCCGACGATAATAGTATGGTTTTCAATCGTCTTTCTGGGGCGGGAATACTCGCACATCAGGTTGCAATCGATCATTGTGCCGTTGGCGTTCCTGCGCGTGCTTCAGGTGTCATCGTCGATTCGCGTATTGATTTTCCATATGCTGCATATGGAAAACTGCATCATGAGGTTTCTGTCGAATACGGAGGGGATGTATTGGCCCGCTTCAATGTACGCAAGCGTGAAGTCCTCACATCGTTGGCGCTCATTAACGAAGCTCTTCAGGCGATGCCTGATGGTGAACCTGTTTCCCCCAGGGAGATGACCCTACGAAAGAATTCATATGCAGTCGGCATTTCAGAAGGGTGGAGAGGCGAAATTGTGTATGTAGTAGTAACAGATGAGAACGGCAACATTAGCCGAGTGAGCTTGCGCGACCCCTCTTTTCTTGGATGGCACCTTATCCCTCACGCAGCACCAGGAAATGTGCTTCTTGATTTCCCCCTCATCAATAAGAGCTTTAATCTTTCTTATTCTGGAAATGATAAGTAGTGATTAAAAAACCACCCCTAAATTGGAGTGGTGCAGACTCATCATGCTGATGTGAAATTACGGTGTTCCCAGAATTTACTTGTGCGGTCCTTAAAGAATCTTGTTTGCATATCCACTTCTCCTACGATTACAGAGAGGTGTTTAATTAGTGGACGCACCGTTGGGTCGGCTTCAATTTTCCTGAGCGAATATTCGGCGATGGACATCGCTCGCTCTATTGCAAGGCGTTTTTCCACACCAAGTCCCTTGTTTTCCCAATAGAGGGCAGATGCCATAAGTACGACTCCATCCTCCCTGAGGATTCGACCTTGATTTAGATTATCCAAGATGATGCCTGCTGCTTTAACTATTGGTTCCCCAACATTGAAGCTGTATCCACCAATGAGCAGTGCCTTATTGGGAACATGGAGCCAGTCGAAACCACGTCCTACCCCCAGACAACACTCGCAGTGATCAAATTCGATAGTACTGCGATTTGATTCTCGCACACACTTTATATGCTTAATGTTTCCTTCAATCAGTGGAATAAGATCACGGAGCATTCCTTCATTCAGACAATGGAAAAGTCCGACAATCTTCCTAACCAAATTTGGCATAGGGGTATCAAGTTCATTTGCTAGACTGAGTATTTCACCGTTGTTTCCATGGAGAATCAGAGCATCTTCGTCAGTCTCTATTCCGACGAGAATGACGCCGATACGAATAGCAGTAACATCAGCATATATTCGCTGAATGCGATTTCTCAGTTCTTCAGCTGCCTTCTTCGCTGCCTCAGTGTCATAGTTGAAGCCCTTACATCCGCGCCTACAATCACTTTTCGAGTAGTGGTATGTAGCAAAGAGAATGCAGTCCTTATTTTTTTCGTAGGCAAATTGGAACCATTCACTCAGTACTGTCTGTAAATATGGCCATCCAATGTCGAATTTTCCGCCAATATTGCGAAAAGGTTGGATAATCCCAAGTGGCACCCGTGTCATAATCGAAAGATTTAAGCGTCCATCGATGCATTTAAGTGCACCGATGAGCGTTGGATGTTCAAGGCGGTGCATGGTGCGCGTTTGCCTAACTTTAGGCTCAAGAAATGCGGCACTTTGGCTAGCATTATGTTCAAGTAGCCATCGAACAGTTGGAGATGGATCAGTACTGTGTCGCAGGTCACTTGAGACCGTATACGCATTTTTCGTCATGAAACCGCCTTTCTTCGTTGTTGTTTGGGGTAGTAATATAAAAGAACAGAGTGTTACTATACCCATTACAACTAATTCGTCAATATCGTTTATCCACCACGCTCAGTGATAGATATCAACATTGATTTTATTGATGAATATGCTACGTTGTAGCCACATGGAAGGAATTCACGTTTCTATTAAGGCAGAGGAGCTTACCCGCTGGTTGGATGTTCCTATCACCAACACACTGCTCACGAGTTGGCTTGTGGTAGCTTTTTTGATTGTTTTCTCGCTTTTTGTCAGAAGGCACGTGAGTCTTGTTCCCGGAAAATTTCAGATCGTCATGGAAACAATGTTTGGCGGAGTACAGGCATTTGTCGCAGAATCGCTTGAGAGCGTCATTCTCGCGAAACGATTCACCCCATTTTTGATAACGATTTTTTTGTTTATTTTGATAGGGAATTGGATGGAATTCATTCCCGGCGTTGAGAGCATTGTTTTCCACACTCAGGATGGAGAAGTCGTTCCGTTCTTACGCGCGATAAACACGGATCTGAATATTCCGCTTGCGCTCGCCATCATCGCATTCATCACTATCGAGACAACCGGAATCATGGTACTTGGCATCCGGAAATATGCGGGTAAGTTTTTTAATTTTCATTCACCCGTCGGATTGTTTGTCGGATTACTTGAGCTTTTGTCTGAAACGATTCGGCTCATATCGTTTTCTTTCCGTTTGTTTGGTAATATCTTTGCGGGGAGCGTGCTTGTCGCAATCATTACCTATCTTGCGCCCTACATTGTTCCAACCCCATTCCTGTTGTTTGAGGTGTTCGTCGGCCTGATTCAGGCGGCAGTATTTACATTACTGACGCTTTTCTTCATCAAGCTGGCAATCATGGAAACCGGCCACTAGGGTAAGCGGTATTTATTCATTATTATAATAATTTCATCATCATATGGAACTCGAATCAGCAAAATTGTTCGCAATGGCATTCGCAGCGGCTATCGGAGTTATCGGGCCTGGAATCGGACTTGGTATGCTTGTCGGTAAAAGCGTTGAGGCAATCGGACGCAATCCGGACGCCTATGGAAAAATCTTTTCCACAATGATTGTTGGTGCGGCGCTTACTGAGGCACTCGGTATCATCGCATTGGTCTCTGCATTCCTTATTCGTTTTCTCTAATCTTCGACACAGAACGCCATGGAAATCTTTCACGCATTCGGAATTGAATGGAAGTTGTTGCTCATTCAAGTGATCAATTTTTCGATTGCGTTATTTGTGTTACGTCGGTACGCATACAAGCCAATCATTGCGATTCTTGCAAAACGTGAGAAGGAACTTGCCGAGGGGGTAGCTGCTGCTGAGGATGCAAAAAAAGAGAGAGGTGCTATTTCAGACGAAAAGGAAACAATTTTACGTGGAGCACGTGAGGATGGGGGCAAAATCGTTGACCAGTTACGCAAAGAGGCGACGGAAAAAGAGCTCTTCATCATGCGCGAGGCACAAGAGAAAAGTGCGGTCATGATTGCTGAGGCAAAATCCAAAGCTGAAGAAGAGCGTCTCTATATATTGCGTGAGAGCGAAAAAGAAATTGCGCGCATTGCCGTACTTGCCACGGAGAAAATATTACTCGCAAAAACGCACGGCGGATAATCCTATGAGGGCTTCCCATTATGCACATGCATTGCTTGAGATGCTTCCGGAACACGCGAGTCATGAGGAAAAGCTCATGGAAAATTTTGTCAAAACCGTACAGGCAAATGGGCATGCACATCTTCTCCCAAAGATATTGCGCTCATTTGGCCGCATTGTAGAAAAAGAAGAGAAAGCGAGCACTATCGAAGTCACCAGCGCGACGGCGCTTTCTGAATCTGAGACCGCATCACTTTTAAAGGCAGAGCCATATCGACTCGCACTTTCTTCGAATCATCGGAGGGTGATCAGGAAGACGGACAAGGGAATCGTTGGCGGTACTCTCGTCCGCACCGGCACGATGCGTATCGACGCAAGCTATAAGCGCATGCTTCTCGACCTTTATAAAAATATGACAAAAAGTTAATAACATTATTCACCACATCACCATGGAACACATCGTAGAAAAACTGAAGAAGCAGATCGCTGAATTTACCCCGAAGGTCAAATCCGAAAAGATTGGCGTGGTTGTTTCGGCAGCCGACGGTATCGCTGAGGTCGATGGTCTTGACGATGTGATGATGGGTGAGATGGTCTCTTTTGACATCGGGGAAGGGAAGTCGCTTGAGGAAAATCTCAGAGGAGAGGGTTCGTGCGCGGCGGCTGCAAGCTGTCGCTGCAGTACCACGACCAGAAAGAGGAAACCTTCTGCCTCGTTCAAGGCGAGGCCATGCTGTGGATTGAAAACGAGCATGGCGTTATCGAGCGCAAATCTGTTTCGACTCCGCTCCATACCGGTATCAAGGCTATCGACGGCATGGTGCCTATCGGTCGCGGTCAGCGCGAGCTTATCATTGGCGACCGCCAAACAGGAAAGACTGTCGTCGCTATCGACACGATTATCAATCAGCTGAATGAGCCGAAAGAGAATCGTCCTATTTGTATCTATGTCGCTATCGGACAGAAGGAGTCCAAAGTTGCGCGTATCGTACAGCAACTCAGGGACCGTGGTGCGATGGAGTACACTATCGTCGTCTCGGCATCAGTGTCTTCGTCAGCGGCGCTTCAGTTTCTCGCTCCATATGCAGGTGCCGCAATCGGGGAATATTTTATGGATGCCGGACAGGACGCACTCGTCATTTACGATGATCTTTCGAAACATGCCGTTGCGTATCGCCAGATGTCACTCCTTATGCGTCGCCCCCCGGGCCGCGAAGCATATCCCGGAGATATTTTTTATCTTCACTCTCGACTCCTTGAGCGCGCTGCGCGTCTTTCCGACAAAATGGGCGGCGGTTCATTGACCGCACTTCCTATCATCGAGACACAGGAGAACGATGTGTCCGCATATATTCCGACAAACGTCATTTCCATCACCGATGGACAGATATATCTTGAAACGGACCTCTTTAACAAAGGCATTCGCCCCGCTATCAACGTCGGCGTCTCGGTGTCGCGCGTCGGATCCTCGGCACAGACCAAGGCGATGAAAAAGGTTGCCGGAAAGCTCCGTCTTGAGTTGGCGCAGTTCAGAGAGCTCGAAGCATTCGTTCAATTCTCTTCAGATCTCGACGAAGACACCAAGCGCCGCATCGAAAAAGGTAAGCTCATGGTTGAAGTGCTGAAGCAAGACAAGGCAGTTCCTATGCCTTTTGAGAAGCAGGTTACTATTATTTTCCTCGCAGGCTCTGGAGTTTTCGATACAGCGGACAAATCCCGCATCCCCGAGCTTGAGGCGAAGCTTTTTGCGATGCTTGACTCTCAATATCCCGAAGCTCTGAACGCCATTGCAACCTCCAAAGAGCTGACTGATGAAACACAAGCACTCCTCAAAGAAGCTGCCGCCGCATTTATTGGAGCAACACCTGAATTGTTTGTAACGGCATAATCATGTCCCTCAAAGCCGTAAAAAATAAAATAAAGTCGATCGACAAAACAAGGCAAGTCACGAAGGCCATGGAGTCAGTTTCGGCTGTTAAAATGCGCAAAAGTCAGGCGAGCGCCATCGGAGTACGTCCGTATGCGCTCTCCGCATTCAAAATCCTGCGCAGTATTTCGGGCTCCATTGATGCGACGAACCATCCACTGACGCTATCGAGACCGGTGAAGCACACTTTACTCATCATCATTTCAGGGGATAAAGGGCTGGCGGGGAGCTACGGCTCTACGTTGCTTAAGCAAACCTACCGATTTATGGCGGAGAAAAGCCTCACGATAGAAAATACGAGTCTCATTTGTATTGGGAAAAAAGGATATGAACATTTCAACAAGCGAGGATGGAACATCATTGCAAACTACGAAAAGTGGAGCGATGCTATCGATTTTTCAAAAGTAGAGGACCTTGCCAATAATGCAAAAGATCAATTTTTGTCAGGGAGTGCCGATCAGGTTTTCATTGTGTATACTAATTTTGTTTCAACAATAAATCAGATCGTGTATGCACGACAACTCTTACCGGTGACGTATGCCGGCGTTGAAGAAGCAGTTCGCGGTATCACTCCGGAAAAGGGAAAGTTTTCAGAAATCGGGCGAGATATTGACGCGACAGACCCCGTGCGAGAGTATACCTATGAACCTGGTGCAGAGCAGGTGCTTTCGGAACTTATCCCGACGTTATTTAATATTCAGATATACCATTCCGTGCTGGAGTCAAATGCATCCGAACACTCCGCGCGCATGATTGCGATGAAAAATGCCTCTGATAATGCAAAAGAAATTTCCCGCAGTTTGAATCTCTACTTTAACAAAGTCCGTCAGTCGGCAATCACGAGAGAGGTCTCGGAGATTGTCGGGGGGATGGAATCGATGAAGGTCGTCGATGCGTAAATTATTTATTCTAATATAACGTTATGGCTACAATTTCAAAAGAAGATATCATTGATGCAATTGATGAACTGAATGAAAATCGTCTCGACATGCTGACGGAGTACTGGCAGTTTCTTATCGCTGAAGAGGGTGGCACCGAGGCGAAGCCACTCGTCGATGCAAGTGTCGCGTGTGCAAATATGCTGTATTCGGCAAAGGCCTACCAAGATACTCTCGATTGGCTTGACGCGATAGGACTAGAGATTGCAAAAACCTACGGTGAGGAAAGCGAGCAATATGTTGAATTTATCGAAAGCGACGATCTTGAGAACTTGCGAATGAATGCACTCGACAAGAGTAGTATCGAAGATGATGAGGATGAAGATTTCGGAGAAGACGAGTAAAAAACGATTATTAAGCTGATGAATGACTAACCATATGCAAACCAAGACACACGATAGCAAAGTAGACGGAGTGAGCGCGAAGGCTGGGTATACCGAACAGGCTGGAACCATCAAGCAGGTCATCGGCGCTGTCGTTGATGTGCATTTTCCCGGAGATGTTCCGCTTGTCTATACTGCACTCCGTGCCACGAGCGGAAAAGGTGCTGATGCAAAGGTCACCGTTCTTGAGGTCGCATCACATTTGGGAGGCAATCAAGTACGCGCCATTGCAATGGAGTCTACGGATGGTTTGCGCCGTGGTGATGCTGTCGTTTCTACTGGTAAACCTATGCAGGCTCCAGTGGGTATCAATGTGTTGGGAAGAATATGGAATGTGCTCGGGGAAGCTATCGATAATGAACCCGCGCCGACTGACATCTCTTATGCTTCAATCCACCGACCCGCACCGTCATTTAAGGAGCAGGCAACTAAAACCGAAATATTTGAAACTGGCATCAAGGCGATCGACCTCATGACACCGTTCATCAAGGGTGGGAAAGTTGGACTCTTCGGTGGTGCCGGAGTGGGAAAGACGGTGCTCATTCAAGAGCTCATTCGAAATATTGCCACGCAGCACGGAGGCTACTCGGTATTTGCGGGTATCGGAGAACGTACGCGAGAAGGCAATGACCTCTATCATGAAATGAAAGATTCTGGTGTTTTGGCAAAGACCGCACTCTGTTTTGGGCAGATGAACGAGGTGCCAGGAGCGCGTGCACGTGTCGGACTCGTCGGACTCACTATGGCTGAACATTTTCGTGACACCATGAAGAAAGACGTGCTTCTTTTTATGGACAATATTTTCCGTTTCACGCAAGCAGGCTCGGAAGTTTCCGCCCTTCTCGGACGCGTTCCGAGCGCCGTGGGATATCAGCCTACCCTAGCGGAAGAAATGGGAAAGCTTCAGGAACGCATCACCTCAACCAAAGACGGCTCAATCACTTCAGTCCAGGCCGTGTACGTGCCTGCCGACGATCTCACTGACCCGGCTCCTGCGACCACATTTGCTCACTTGGATGCAACCGTCGTTCTTTCGCGCCCTCTCGCATCGCTCGGTATCTATCCCGCTATCGACCCGCTGGAATCGTCTTCACAAGCACTCGACCCCGTCGTTGTTGGCATGGAGCACTATCAGGTTGCAACGCGCACGAAGCAGGTGCTTCAGCGCTATAAAGACCTTCAGGACATCATTGCCATTCTCGGTATCGAGGAACTTTCCGATGAAGACAAATCGCTCGTCTATCGCGCAAGAAAGATTCAGAAATTCCTCTCACAGCCGTTCTTCGTCGGTGAAGCATTCACTGGTACGCCCGGCAAGTATGTTACTCTTGCAGACACGGTCCGATCAGTGAGCGAAATTTTGGATGGTAAATATGACGACAAAGATGAGCAGGCATTTTACATGAAAGGCACCATCGACGAAGTTAGTTAAGCAAGCAATATTATCCCGATCTTCTTTTTGAGCGCATTGCATCGTTGTCATCTGCGGTGGTCGTGAGGCAGTAGATTACTACAGCCGTCACGACACTCCTCGATGACGCCTCGCACTGTATTTCAAAAAAAGTTCGCTGACGATAGCCATAAATCAAATGAAATTAACTATAAGCAAAATCGATAAAATATTATTTTCCGGAGAAGCGGACTCTGTCGCGGTACCCGGAGCAGACGGGGACATGGTCATCCTCTCACACCACATGCCGCTCATTACGACACTCCGAGAGGGGAAACTGGTGGTAAAGGGTAAAGATATTCCGCCTCAGGAATTCACTATCACTTCAGGATTTATGGAAGTTGGAAAAAAAGAAACAGTGATTCTTGTTTAATGTTCACCAAAAAACCACCACCACTCTGGTGGTTTTTTGTTGCAGGCAATTGGCGAAAGGGCACACCTTGTCCTCGTTCTTCATGGGCACTTCATGCCGATTGTGCTTAGTTGATACCAGAAGATAAGTGGTGTGTGTCAAATTAGCTTTCGCGCACCGTAATTTTATTGCAATGACACACAGGCTGCTGTGTGAAGTATTTTGCAACACGTATTTAATCAACTAATATTTCGGCTTAATACGCCGCATTATAAACATATGACGAATTCATTATTTGTGTCTCATAAAAAACTACCGGTCGATGGCGACGGAAAGATCGATTCCGTAGATCCGGGTTGTGAATATCCATCGGATACTGAAGAGCTTGACCCAATTACTGATGCACAATGTTCCGATGGTATCGACAACGACGGTGACGGAAAGATTGATTCAAAGGATTTTGGGTGTGACGGTATGTATGATAACGACGAAACAGACCCTATTACTGATGCACAATGTTCCGACGGTATAGACAATGATGGTGATGGGAAGATTGATTCAAAAGATCCCGGCTGTGAGACTTTTTGGGATGATGAGGAATTAGATCCGACCACCGTTGCTGCGTGTTCCGATGGTGTCGACAATGATGAGGACGGAAAAATTGATGCCCTAGATCCAGGGTGCAACGGTATCCGTGATAATGATGAAACAGACCCAATCGATGGAACTCAGTGCTCTGATGGTGTGGACAACGATGGCGACGGCAGGGTTGATATGGATGACCCCGGATGCAGCGCCGCTTCGGACAATAACGAAGTCGATGTTGTCGTAGTAACTGATGTATGTGCCAACATTGACGGCGTTCAAACAGAAGTTCCGGCAGGGATGACATTAGAATCGGAGGGGCAGTGCGTTGATATTGTTACCCCATTAGTGGATGTTTGCCTCAATCTTGATGGTATTCAAACTGCAGTTCCCGAAGGTAAGGTACTCGAAGGAGAAGGTCAGTGTGTGAATGCACCGATAGTACCGGCATCAACAGGAGAGGGAGCGTCTGGAACATCAGGTAGTTCGAGCTATGATTATTGGGGTTGTACTGATTCCGATGCCACAAATTACAACGCTCTTGCAAACAAAGACGACGGTCAGTGTAAATTTCCAGGTAACGTCGGTGGGAGTACTCAAGAATTGGTGCCTGTTGAGACAGTCACCACTTCCAACCCAGAGGTGTCCACCAGCGAGGGAGAGGTCCTCGGTGCAACGGTAGAAGCAATTTCGACATGCGCTCCAATTCTCACGACGTATATGAGATACGGTAGAAATAATGACTCGTCCGAAGTGAAAAGACTTCAAGATTTCCTAAACGTACACGAAGGAGAAACTATTCCAGTCACAGGATACTTTGGGGCATTGACCAAGAATGCAGTAGAGCGCTACCAGCTCAAGTACGCGTCAGAGGTTCTCGCGCCGTGGGTACCGTATGGCTATCCATCGATAGAGACAGCAACCGGATATGCCTACAAAATGACGCTTTGGAAGATTAATTCGCAGTGGTGCACCGATCTTCATGCACCACTGCCGGAGATGCCGATACTTCCGTAACTGATGTAATTTAAACATAATCCGAAATAGGCCCTACCAACACGCGTTGTAGGGGCTTTTTCGTATATCAACTGTTATCCACAATAACTTCATGAAGGCTCTTGCCAAAGTCTTCATTTTCTTCTATGCTTTTTCTAGTTCATTTTCTGGGCTAATCTGCGAGAGTAGATGCTCGAACATTTTCGGAAAATGTTTTAGGGAGGGAACGAGCTAAAATATTGAGCGTAGCAATACGCCTTATTTTTCTCACATTTTCATTTTCAGTCATCCGCTTTAAACCGGAATTATAAATAGCATAAATACATGACAACGTCATTATTTGCATCAAGTGGGTATCGCAAGACGCTTCGCAAGCTTAGTGCCGGACTTTTAATGCTTTCAATGAACCTCACCGGAGGTCTCGGTGCACTCTTATTCACAACAAATGTCGCAGAGGCGACGATTGCACCAACTGATTCTGCGCAATTCAATATACACGGATCATATACTTGGACTGCACCGGCCGGCGTTACCTCCGTCTCCGTTGAGGCATGGGGTGCAGGTGGAAGAGGTGGAAGTATTGCTAGCGGTAGTGGAGAAGAAACACGTGGTGGTGGCGGCGGAGGGGCTTACGCTAAAAAATCGAGTTTCACTGTAGTACCAGGTACTGAGTACACGATGAGCGTTGGTGCTGGATCACAGACTCCATCCGCAGGAGGAGATTCATATTTTATAGATATAGCAACGTTGCTTGCAAAGGGTGGTAAATCAGCAACAAATAATTTTGGGGCTTCTGGTGGTGCCGCAAGCGAGAGTTTAGGTGATACTAAGTTTTCTGGGGGTAAAGGTGCTATGGGGGGGGCTCTTCCTGATGATAATTACGGTGGTGGAGGGGGAAGTTCAGCCGGTACGGCTTCGGATGGTAACCCGGGTTCCGGTGCAACGGGTGGTACTGTTTCGGGAGGATTTCCGGGTGGAAATGGCGCAGCAGAATCATCAAATGTTGGATCATCTGCGGTAGGAAATGGTGGTGGAGGTGGCGGTGCCTATCGAAGCTCTGATAATAGCAGTGGATATGGTGGAGGGTTCGGCTCCGATGGCCGCATCGTCATTCGATGGACTGTGCCTGCACCCGTGTATGGCTGCATGGATGAATCAGCCAACAATTATAATTCCGCAGCAACAGTAGAGGATGACTCCTGTATATATGACCCCGCACCTGTGTACGGATGCACTGATGAATCTGCAAACAACTATAATGTTGAAGCAACGATTGCTGATGATTCCTGTACTTATGATTTCCCATCGTGCGTAGATGAAATCTCAACTGAGTCAGTTGTCTCTGACACTACCAATGTTGTAGAAGGAACCGAAGGTGAGTTTGCTGTTGCAACATTTGTTCACTCTGCATGGACAAGCCTTATTGGCTCAACTTGGATTTGGGATGCATACCATGTTGCAAACCCTAACCAAACAGAAGTGAAAGATTTTACGAAGGATTTTGAACTCACGGGAACGGTGACTGATGCCACGCTTGAAGTTGCGGCAGATAATAGTTTCACTGTGTGGGTCAACGGAAGTAAGGTTGCCGAAGATTCAACTGAAAGTAATTATGCATCAGTAAAAACATATACCATAGACCCATCCCTCCTTGTGAGCGGCGCAAACACCTTGAGAATGGAGGTGACGAATTTTGTCGCTGATACGATGAATCCCGAAGCAAATCCTGCGGGGGCAATATACAAGCTATCAATGACTAAAAATACATGTGAGCCCATTGTGCCAACTCCATCGTGTGATTCAGGCACCACGTGGGATGGTGAAGAGTGTGTGACAGACGAACTCCCACCAGAAGAAGAAGGCGGTAGTTCAACCTATGACTATTGGGGTTGCACCAATCCTGATGCAACGAACTACAACTCACTTGCGAACAAGGACGACGGACAGTGTGAACTTCCTGGCGGAACAAGCGAAGGGGGTGAAACACCAGCCGGGGAAGTTTTGGGTGCGTCTACAGTAGAGCCCGAAGAACTTCCACTACCGGAAGGATGCTTAGCGTATCTCACAACCTTCATGAAGAAGGGGGCAAGCAATGATGCAGATGATGTTGCTCGTCTTCAGACTTTCTTGAATGAGAATATGAATGCAAACCTTCCTGTCACCGGATTCTTTGGTTCAATGACGAAGACATGGGTCAAATCATTCCAAGTTCTGCACTATGCAGAAACGATTCAGCCATGGATTGACGCGGGTCATGACATGAGCGGAACGAAAGACGGTTCAGGTGTCGTCTACAAGACAACACGACGCGCAATGAACCTCATGAAGTGTTCATCCCTTGATATACCAATGCCAAATCTCGTAGGGGATACAGGCCTGTAAAACAAGCTGATGTAGTCTAAAAAACCGCTCGACTGAGCGGTTTTTTATATTTCCACAATAAAAGCAAGAAAGAGAACTTGTGTACTTGATGAATTTGTGATATAATTACTTCATGATTAAGTGGGTTAAGCTTCACTTCATTCCGCACGACGGAAACGACCATCAGCCGCATTTTTTGCGTTTCAAAATAGGTTGTTTCATACTTCTGCTCGTGCTTTTGCTTGAGGCAGTTTATCTCACATGCACGATGATCGTTCTTCCGCGCAGTGAATATTTTGCGGCCATTTTTGCAACAGTGCTCATTGATGAGACAAACCAAGTACGACAAACCGACCATCTTGCTTCACTCACAGTGAATCCGATACTCGAAAAAGCTGCGCTCCTAAAAGCGGAGGATATGGCGGCAAAGGGATATTTTTCACACAACACTCCTGACGGTAAAACACCGTGGTATTGGTTCGAGCAAGCCGGATATGACTATGCAGCTGCCGGAGAAAATCTTGCAGTCAATTTTACTGATTCCAAAGATGTGACGGAGGCATGGATGCGCTCACCGACACATCGTGCAAATATTATGAATGGAAATTATACAGAGATAGGGATCGCTGCGGCACGCGGAATGTATAAGGGTAAAGAGGCGATATTTGTTGTTCAGGAATTTGGTAGACCATCCATCATTGCGCGACAGATTGAAATTGCATCATCAACAGTGACCGCACTGACGAAACTCATCACTCAAAATGACGTCACCGAAGAGCCGACGCCGGCACCGGTGATCAGAGAAGTTTCCGTTACTCCGTCAACCACTCCGCGCGTATTGGCCCTAGAAACGGTCCAAGGAGTGACTGAGCCACAAGAGGAGGAAATCGCCCAGCCCATCATACCAACCAAAACCGTCGTTGCTGGTGCAGAAACAGAAAAGCTCGACACAGAGAAAGATGTTGTCTTGGCTCCAACTTCCAATTCAGGGAATCAAGCTACGCGCATAGAAGAGCTCGTTGCGTCGCCACGTAGTATTGCAAATTCGATTTATCTTTTTCTTGGGGGACTATTAGCCTTTGCGCTCGCACTTGCCATATTTATCCGCATTCGTATTCAACACGCACATATCATTGCAAACGGTACGCTCTTAATAGGGGTTATTTGCCTACTTGTCATGATTAATGCCGTTCTGGTTGCATCGAGCGGTGTAATATAAAAAACATTTTATATGCAAAATTTACAGCCATCGAAAAAGTTTGTGCCCTATGCGATAGCTCTCGCCGCTATCGTTGCCGCTCTTCTGTATTTTTATGGTCACAAAACGGCAGAGGCCCCCGATGATATTCCGAGTATCGTTT
>Ga0075982_104_pt1 | contig 25330 bp, 24 predicted proteins | sample RifGroA2_FD_68058 | JGI IMG/M metagenome (GOLD analysis project Ga0075982, IMG submission 68058) | Parcubacteria bacterium GW2011_GWA2_47_7 | reverse complement strand
TTGCAAGACCTGCTGAAACAGACCCACCAGGAGAGTGGATATAGAGTTTGATATCCTTCTTCGGGTCTTCGGACTCAAGGAAAAGCATTTGTGCGATAATGATATTTGCGGAATCATCATCGATTGATCCGGAGAGGAAAATGATACGCTCCTTGAGAAGGCGAGAGTAAATATCATATGCACGTTCACCCAAAGAGGTTTTTTCGATAACGGTGGGAATGAGATAGCCCATACATTCAAATATTAGGGATTAACGAGGCTACTATAGCACAGAAAGATGATGTTGACAAACTAGAGTGAAACTGTTTAACTGCGTCCTGGTTTGCCCTTTGTTTGATAGGAGTTTGTTTATGAAATCAACTGGATTATTTCCGCTTTTCCCCGAAATCAAAGAGGGGGATGTCGGAATTCCTCGATTTGGTCGGATAGGTGCTACTGGTCAAGAGCTAGAGCCGTTCGACATTGTCGAGTATGGTACGGGGTATGCGTTTCCTCTCAATCGCGAGCTCGTTGATGCCAGAGTGTTTAGTGAGCTCAGTGAGGGTGTGCGTGTAAAGTTTCGCGTCACGAACTTGTCACCTCGCGTCGTCTCGGTTGTCATTATTCTTTAGCACAACTCCAAACAGGCCCTTATGGCCTGTTTTTTATTGCGTTATATTTTTGTGCTGCATCGATGAATGCGGTAAACAATCTGATTGATGTGGGATCACCCAGTTCCTCAGGATGCCACTCCACACCGATCGCAAACGGGTGGTCGGGGTATTCGATGCTTTCGACGAGTCCATCTGGTGCCAGTGACGACGAAATAAGTCCTTCACCCAACTTTTTGATTCCTTGATGATGAAGACTGTTTACGGAATACGCGTCTCCTCCGACCAATTTGTGTAATTGAGTATTGGGGAGAATGGTATTTGAGTGTGCGATGAAATTTCTTGGACGATATTTCCCCTCCTCGTCATTGTGGTAATTGTGTTTGATTGCGCCAGGCATCTCTTTTTGGATGTCTTGATAAAGTGTTCCGCCGAGTGCAATATTTATAACCTGCATACCTCGACAGATACCCAAGAGGGGAATGTTGTATTGAATTGCATGTGCAGCAAGGAGTATCTCGACGCGGTCGCGTTCTTCGTCTAGGTGGCGTGCGAAATGATTTTCTTCCTTATAATAAGTCGGATTGACATCGGTGCCACCGATGATAAGAACGCCGCTTGAGAGCTCGAGCATGCGATCGAGATTATCGCTCGTCGGACGGCCAATACACAAAAGATTTCCTCCAGCATGATAGATTGCACGAAAGTAAGAAACATTCATCCCCAATTTTTCCTGATGATCGTATGTTTGCCGAGAGAGTGTGGTGAGAATAAGCGGGGCATCGATTGTCGGGGCCCTCGCAATTACACTATCGGGAATATCTGACACCGTAGGCATGCTGGAAGAAGTGGGTAATGTTTGCATATCCGTGATTATAGGGCATTCCTGTAGCCGTGTCATTGTTCATACTTTTTCCGTTTGTACACGATATTCTAAGGTTATCTTTTTTAATTTTATTCGAAAAATCCCGTGCCTCATCTATGGCGCGGGATGTAAAATTTGGGGTACGCAATAGCGAACCATTTTTGTTTCTTTTTTGGTACACCAGAATCTCTCGACTACTCCACCTTCATTCTGAAGAAAAGAGCGCATCCCCAGGTTACTTTCATGGGTATCGCAATAAATGTGCAGACCAAGAGTGTTCGCGAGACGCTTCGCCTCACTGAAAAGAATTGAGCCATACCCCTTACTGCGTTCTTTTTTTGCCGTAATCATCATTCTGATAAAAAGCCCACTTATCGTTTCGGGGCACTGAACTCCCCAGACATACCAGTGCTCGTGATTTGTGGGTTTTGCCTTCTGTGCGATAGAAATCCCCATATAGGCAATCACCTCACCTTTGGTATTTGTCATGACTTGCCCAAGGCGAGTTCGCGGTCGACTGAGATCAAGCTCACCAGTATTTAGTTTTTTTGTGTTGATAAGAACTGCAAGAATGTCTTTGCGGTGGGGGATGCTGCCCATGATATTGCGCGCTGCGGTATCGGCGCTAAAAAGTTTGAGGATTCCCTCAACGTGTCCTTGAGTCACTGATTGCCTCCCAATGTTCAGTCTTGGTTTATGCTAACAACTTGGGTGGAGCAACGCAAGATACTATGCCTCTTGTGCTTCGAGAAATTCAAATACTTTTTCATTGGTAAGGAGCATGAGCACATAACCATGAATTCGATTTTCTTCTGCGTCAGGATATCGCTCGCGGAGCGCTTTCACGTCGCGTGTCACGAGTTCTGCGTCAGGCTCGAGCTTCTCCTCATCCGATATCTTTCCGATAAGGATCTGAATGGTAGCCCGTTTTATTGCATCTGGCCGCCAGTCTTTCTGTAAGTCTTCTTTTGTTTTTTGAACGCTCTTTAGATACCCATCCAAGTCAAGACCCATTCGACTGACGTCGGCCGAAAATTCATCCTCCATGCGCAAGAGCTCTTGGTCGATGATAACGTCCGGTAGTTCGATCTTTGTCTCAGTGACGATAGCCTCCATGATTGCAATGCGCTTCTTATCCTTGGCTTCGCGTGTTTTTTCGATAAGCATATTCTCGCGTAATTTGACCTTGAGTTCGTCAATAGTCTTTCCTGCGCCTAATGTCTCTACATACGCATCATCAAGCTCTGGAAGTGGCGCTGACTCATCGAATTCTTTTCCCTCAGTCTCTGCTATTCCCTGAGCACGCATGCGACGAATTTGTTCTAGTGTTTTTGCAATGTCTTCGTCGGTCACGACAACCTCTTCTTTGTTCTTGCCTGTCTTTGCCGCGAGTTTTTTATAGTCTGGAAGTTTGTATTCAGGAAATACCGCGGTCGTGATGGTGCACTCAAGTGGGTTGCCGTGAGCAATTTTTGTGATACCTACTTGCGGTCGTCCAATGACATCAAGCTTTTCCTCTACGATAATAGCCGGATATGCATGGCTGATTGCCACTTCCGCCATTTCCTCGAGAAGCGCAGCCTCGCCAATTTTTGACAGAAGCACCTTCTCCGGAACATGCCCCTTGCGAAATCCGGGTAATTCAACATCGGCGCCAAGACGCTTCACCGCCTCTCCTTTTGCCGCATCGAAATCCATGGCACTAATCGAAGCCTTAATTTCAATACGCGAGCCCGGCAGTTTCTTTATTTCGACGTTATATTTTTTTTCAGATTGATGGTCCATATTGTTTATCCACGCAAATTTCTTTAATTACTGTTAATGGTATGCCCGTCACTTCCATGATCGTATCGACGAAGAAATGAGGAGAATATTGTGTAGAAATTATCGGGGATGAGTGCGCGCATAGTAGCGTTTTTGGAAAATTTTCGCAAGTAATAAAAAATACGACACCTACGAGTGCCGTATCTTTTGTGAACTCATTTTTGTTTGGTTAGAGTGCGCTTATCTCATCAAGTGAGCTCAGGTCGGTCGCATCTAGGTCTGCCTCGATGTTTGCAACATCATCTGATGTTCCTTGCATAGAGAGTGCTGTTGTTGCGGCGTCTATGGTGGCGGCCGTTGGCGCTGTCGTTTCATTAAGCGCAGGTTGTATATCGCGTCCGCTCAACATATACCATCCCCCTGCAATGATCGCGAAAGCGAGCATGAGAAGGGCTGTAATATTCCCGACGGTAACGTGATGACCGGCTGTTGCATTAGGCATGTTTGTTTCATTCCCCATAAGTATAAAGTTAATTTGATTCAGTTGATGTTGCGCCCTCCTCGGGCACATCAACAACTTTTACGTTGGCTTTTAATGCTTTAACTGCGTCAACGAGCGCTTTGTGTGCGAGCGTAACTGCGTCACGCGCTTTTTCCAATGCTTCTCTGACGGGCTTCCCCGCATCTACCTCAGTTGTTGCGTCGGATGCATCTGCGTTTACCACCGCACCATCTACCTCTGCCTTGGCCTCGCTGACAGCGGTGCTCGCTTCTGTGAGTTTGGTTCGTGCGATTATTATTGCCCCCTCCGCGGCTGACGTATCGATACCTTTTTCTTTGAGCTTTGCAATGCGTGAGTCAACGCGATCTGCTAGTTTGGACAAGCGCGTAATAGCGGCCTCTATGCGACCGACCATTTTATCTGCCATGCGTTTCAGTATTTCACTGCGGCGTTCTTGTGCGCGCTGTTTCATTTCGGCTTTTCTTTCCTCGACGCGATCTTTGACCTCCCCCACTCTTTCCGTGGCGCTTGCCATTCGTTCCTCGCGCAGTTCAACCTCGCGCTCGATTTTTGATGGCAGGGGCTGGATGCCGGTTACTGCCTCTCTTTTTCCTGTTGGCAAACCGCTCGCCGCATCGCGTGGCACGTTCATGCCTGGCCTTGTTGGGCTTTCGCGGATTAGCATCGGCTGAGGTAATGAACCTGCCCCATCATAAAGTGTTGGCACTGCGGTGGTTGTGGGTTCAGCTTGGACATTGGCACTTTCTTCGGCGCTGACCGTGAAGGGGATGCTCATGACTAAACCAATAATACCGACAGAAAAAATTTGTGTTGCTTTCATAAAAAATATTAATAAATAAGTATTAAATATACACTCGATAGTATAACAAAATTAAGACTTTTTGTGATACACGGAGTTGTTGGTTTGATTTGTGATATGTCAGATTCTTCTCAATTTTTTTGTTTCGTGCGTCTTTCGTAGTTGGTAGAGAAACCAAAACACCCCCAAATACTGGGGGTGTTTTAGGATACTTTTGATTGAAATTAACCAGCCATAAGTCCGACGAGGAGCAACGCAACGATATTGAGAATCTTGATCATTGGATTAATCGCGGGACCTGCGGTGTCTTTGTATGGATCTCCGACGGTGTCGCCAGTAACTGCTGCCTTGTGGGCGTCACTACCCTTACCACCGAAGTGTCCTACCTCAATATATTTCTTGGCATTGTCCCATGCGCCACCACCGGTGGTCATTGAGATGGCAAGGAAGAGGCCCGTAACAATGCTTCCCACGAGAAGTCCTCCAAGTGCCGCTGGTCCAAGAAGGAACCAAACAGCGATAGGGGCGAGTACTGGAATTAGTGCCGGAACAATCATTTCTTTGAGTGCCGCAGCGGTAACAATCTCCACAGCTTTTGAGTAGTCAGGTTTTCCTGTACCGTCCATGATGCCCTTGATCTCACGGAACTGTCGGCGTACTTCCTCTACGACGCTCCCAGCTGTTTTTCCGACTGCTTCCATGCAGAGGGCTGCGAAGTAATAAGGGAGCATGCCACCGATAAAGAGTCCAACGATGACATAGGGGTTGCCAAGTTCAAATACAATGTCTGTCGCACTCTTCGCATCAAGCTCCTGAGTGTAGGAGGCGAAAAGTACCAGTGCGGCGAGTCCGGCTGATCCAATGGCGTAACCCTTGGTGACCGCCTTCGTTGTGTTTCCGACTGCATCGAGTGGGTCGGTCACCGCACGCACTGCTTCGGGAAGCTCTGCCATTTCTGCAATCCCTCCCGCATTGTCGGTGATGGGGCCAAAGGTATCGATTGCAATAATAATTCCTGCGAGCGAGAGCATGCTCATGGCCGCAACAGCAATGCCGTAGATATCTGCAAATGAGTATGCCACCAAAATTCCACCAACGATAGCAATGACGGGGAGTGCGGTTGCTTTCATTGAGATTGCCAAACCTTGGATGACGTTTGTGCCGTGCCCTGAGGTTGAGGCCTTGGCGATGGATTGGACCGGTGCATGATTCGTTCCGGTGTAGTAGTCAGTAATGACCACGAGTAGTCCGGTGACCGCGAGTCCAACAAGAGCAGAGATGAAGAGTGCGATGTTTGACCAAGATCCATTTCCCGTCATAAGCATTTCTGTGACGGGATAGAATGCCATTGCCGCGACGATGCCTGAGACAACGAGTGCTTTATAGAGAGCACCCATGATATTTTTTGATTCTCCGAGCCTCACAAACCATGTGCCGATGATTGATGCAATAATAGAAACTCCGCCGAGTACGAGCGGGTAAAGGACTGCGTTGGGGAAATTCGGAAAGAGAAGGTCACCAAGAAGCATCGCCGCAATCGAGGTAACTGCGTATGTCTCAAAGAGGTCGGCTGCCATACCTGCACAGTCTCCAACATTGTCTCCGACGTTGTCCGCAATGACTGCGGGATTGCGGGGATCATCTTCGGGGATACCTGCCTCTACTTTTCCAACGAGGTCAGCACCAACATCTGCCGCTTTGGTGAAAATACCTCCTCCAAGTCGTGCAAAAACAGAAATTAAGCTCGCTCCAAACCCGAGACCAATGAGTGATTTCACGTCGCCCGTCCACCAGAAAAAGACCGATAATGAGAGGAGTGCGAGGCCAACCACCATCAATCCAGTGACGGCTCCTCCGCGAAATGCGACAGAAAGTGCGGGGGCAAGCCCGTTCTTTGCTGCTTCGGCAGTTCGCACGTTTGCGCGCACTGAAACATTCATGCCAATATAGCCTGCAAGTGCGGACGCAACTGCGCCGACAATAAATCCCACGCCTGTTTCAAGACCAAGAAATTTCCACAGCAAGACAAATATGACGAGGGCAATAGGGGTAATCGCTTTGTATTGCTTGTTTAAGAACGCCTCCGCTCCGACGCGAATGGCGTCCGATATCTCCTGCATGCGTGCGCTTCCTGCGCTCATACCCAAGATACTTTTAGCGGTCCACAGACCATAGAGAATGGCCAACACTGAACTGACGATTGCGAACAAAATATAATTGCTCATAGAGATATTAATTTTTTATAAGACAACAAAGAATAACGCTATTTTAGCTATAAAACCCTGACTCGTGCAATATCACGAGCCCCATCGGCTAGTCGTTGTCGGCGTTTGTGTTTTCCACGACAACATCCTTATCTTCCGCCACCTCTTCTTGTGCGGTGACCGTTTCAGGATTTGGTTCACCCGCCGCAATGTCCGATGCGATGAACTCCGCCACCTCTTCTTCCGGCGTTTCACCAATGTCTACTCTCTTTGATGTAGCCTCGGGCTCATCGGCAGTATATGCTTCCCCCCCAGTTGATTTAATATCAACGCGGAATCCGGTGAGTTTTGCGGCGAGACGCACGTTTTGACCACCGCGGCCAATGGCAAGCGAAAGTTGGTCAGGCATAACTTCGACGACCGCACGGCGTTCCTCTTTGTTGACGACAACACTGCGCACCTTTGCCGGTGAAAGCGCATCAGAAATAAATTTCTCAATATCAGGCGACCACTCAATGATATCTATCTTTTCACCGGCCAGTTCCGAGATGACCGTTGCGACGCGTACACCGCGTTGCCCCACACAGGAGCCCACAGGATCCACGTGCGGATCATTTGAATAAACGGCAATCTTCGCGCGTGAGCCAGCTTCACGTGCAATCTCCTTAATCTCTACCACGCCTGTCGAGACTTCGGGTGCTTCTATGGCAAAAAGTGCGCGAACAAAATTTGGATGGGAGCGTGAGAGGCGCAGATTGATACCGCGTGGCGATTCCTCGACACTATAGAGATAGCTGCGCAGTCGCTCGCCAGTGCGATAGCGTTCTCCCGGTATCTGATCCTCATAGGCGAGAAGTCCCGGAGCACGACCGAGGTCGATAAATATGTTCCCGCGTTCAATGCGTTGGACAATGCCCGTAACGATTTCTTCTCCTTTTTGGGCGAATTCATCCAAAACGGAGGATTTTTCCGCTTCGCGAATTTTTTGGATGATAACTTGCTTTGCGGTTTGTGCCGCGATGCGACCGTAGTCGTCTTTTGCCTCAAGATTGAAGACGAGCTCTTCACCAAGCTCCGCATCTTTTTTGGTAAGTTTTGCATCTTCGATCATGATGTGATGCTCTGGATTGAATCGCACGCGCGTATCAATGTCACCCTCACCCTCGGCGCCGACGATAGCTTCGGGCACCGATACAAATGGGCGAAGTGGAGTGTCATCATCCTCCTCTTCTCCTTCAATCGGTTGTCTAACCATCGTATCGTCGACGACAATTTTCACTTGGTCAAAATCTGTCTTCCCAGTGTCCATGTCGAGCTTTGCGCGCACGATCTGACCCTTTTTTCCATAATCTTTCTTATACGCGGCCGCAAGTGCCGCTTCGATGGCATCGATGATCTTCTCTTTCGAGATGCCTCGCTCCTCTTCGAGTTGCTCCAGGGCCGACTTCATTGTTTTTAAATCCAACATAAGTGTTTCAAGTAATTAATAAATATTGCTTCAAAATAAAAAATAATACAGCGTACCGTAAGGTACCCTGTTTATATGAAGAAGTATACAAAACTGTGCGATATTGTCAAAAAATCTCCTATATATAGAGAGCGATAGAGCTTTTTTTTCAAAAAAAATCCCGCCAATGTGCGGGATGGGGTCATTAAGTAATTTTTTACTGTTATTCGGAGGCGGTCTTTTCTTTGGATTTTAGAATAGTGAATTCAAGGGCAAATACAGACTGCTCACGTTCCTCGTTGCATCTCGGGCATGTATAGCGAACGTAATAGAGGTGTACATGTGAGTTGAGTCGCTCCCTCTTTCCGCCAAGCCATTTGAGCTCATATTCCATGTCGAATGGAAGCGGAGGAGAAAATCCGGTAATGACCCCCTCGGCAACATAGTAAGGATCAATTTTGGGATCGGCCATGAGACATTCACGCTTCTCGCTGATGCGAACATAATCACCGATGTTGGCGACTCGCTGCTCGACAGGATATTTTTCGCAGTTTTCTGCTTCCTGTGGGGTGGGATATCCCGTCTTGCAGACACCACAGTGGTAGGTCTTCGTAGTCTTTTTGCGAATCTTCATTGCCATCTCCTCAAGTCGAACAACTGAGCCTATTTTACATACACCAAATGGCATTGCAAGCATTTATTGATATAATAGAAGAAGCACTTTTATGCTTGTACAGGAAAGTAAATTGAAGAAATTTATTCTGGATTCAGGACTTACGTCTCGTGCGGAGATTCTTGCTGCCGAAAAAGAGGCGGAGAAGAATGGTGGGAGTATCGGTGACCTGTTAGTGAAGCAAGGGAAGATCTCGACTGATGATCTTCGTCGTGTGCAGGCATACATTCTTGGTATTCCTTTTGTTGACCTTAAGGGGCAGAAGGTTGATTTTGGTGTCCTTTCGTTGATTCCCGAACCGATTGCACGAAAGCACAACATCATCGCGTTTCGCAAAACTGATTCGGGTCTTGAGGTGGCAATGCTTGATGTCGATGACCTCGAGGCGATTGATTTTGTGCGCAAAAAAGTCGGATTGAAGATTATGACTCGTCTCACTGATCAGGAATCAGTGAAGGGTGCGTTGCTTCAGTATCAAAAATCTTTGAAAGCGGAATTCGGAGACTTGATTCAGCAGGAGGCGCAGTCGATCAAAATGCTCGCTGAGGACGATGACAATCCCGCCTCCGAGAAAGATCTCAAGAAACTTGCTGAAGACCTCCCTGTTGTGCGCATTGTCGACACGCTTCTGAATCACGCTATTATTCAGTCCGCGTCTGATATTTCTAACTTGAAGTTGGACGAAAAGCGCTTGCCACAAGATGGGCGTTTCAAGATCCAGCTCAATAATGAAAAGGTCTCTTTTCGTGTTTCGACGCTCCCAACACATCATGGGGAGAAAACGGTGATGCGTCTTTTGCGTGAAACATCAGGCGGATTTACACTTGAGGCCCTTGGATTTCATGGTCAGGGACTCGAAGCGCTTCACGCCGCGATGAATCAGCACGTCGGGATGCTGCTCGTGACGGGGCCAACCGGTTCCGGTAAAACAACCACCCTGTATACACTCCTTGATATTTTGAATACTCCTGACGTGAATATTTCAACGATTGAAGACCCTGTTGAATATCAAATGCCGCGTATCAATCAGACTCAAGTGAAGCCAGAGATCGGACTCACGTTTGCAGCGGGGCTTCGCGCGCTACTGCGTCAGGATCCGGACATCATCATGGTTGGGGAGATTCGTGACGGCGAGACTGCTTCGCTTGGTATCAATGCCGCGCTCACGGGGCACCTTGTACTTTCGACACTGCATACTAACTCTGCTGCCGGAACGCTTCCGCGCTTTATCGACATGGGGGCTGAACCGTTTCTTATTGTTTCCACTGTTAATGTAATTATTGCTCAGCGTCTTGTCCGTAAGCTCTGTGGGGTAAAAGATAAATATACACTCTCCAAGGCGGAGGTGGATGCATTGGGAAAGAAGGCGAATCTCGACTTAGTCATGGCATCACTGAAGGATGAAGGCATCGTCAACAAGGATGCAACATGGGAAACCGTTCCGTTTTATAAAGCAAAGGCAACCCCAGAGTGTGATGAGGGTTATAAGGGGCGGCTCAGTATTCACGAAGTGTTGCGCATGACATCCGGAATTCGCGAGCTTTCGGTGGCAAATTCGTCAGCGGAACAAATTGAAGAGCGTGCGCGCAAGGAGGGAATGCTCACTATGCTCGAGGACGGGATATTTAAAGCAGCGCAAGGTTTGACGACAATAGAGGAGGTGTACCGAGTCGTGAGTGAATAATACACATTCTCGCGCGCTACTTCGTTGAAGCCCCAAAATGCGCTTCGCTGTAATCCGAATACGCCTTGCTTACGTTTTGAGACTTCGCCTCGCATCGCATCGAGACTGTGCGTCATTCACTAGTTCGAGCGAGTAGTGTGGTAACTCCTTTGTAACAATTTTGGATAGAATATATTGATGAGTTCCGTGAGGACGACCGTAGTGCCTGTGCGCGCGAGAGCGAATGATATTATATTATGGAAATTTCGTAGTGTTGTATGAAAATCGGGCGAGCCTCGGTCGTATTGGCTTCTTCTACAATCACCGCTCCATATGTTTCCATGATTTTTTGTGATGCGATATCATCATCCGATATATTGAGTGACACTTTTTTCATTCCTACTGCGTGTGCCTCATGAAGTAGGTGTCTGAGCGTGGCGGTACCATATCCCTTCCGCTGAAATTCCGGGTACACCTCAAGGTAGAGATTGCTTTCGAATCCTGGAGGTAACGCCGCACTTTTTCGCGCATGTTGTCTTAATTCGCACACCCCGACAACAACATCATCCGCAATAATATTGTACGTTGTTGTCGGCGTTAGTCCGACTTCGTCGGTCGGTTGAAGTTTGATATTTACTCGCGCATATGAATCAAGTGATCGAAAGACGTCATCATTGGGTGCCGTGTCCATTTCGTCATTTTAACATAAAAAATAGTGGCTGAAATTTTCTCGGCTGCGCTGTGGTCTCTTCGAACTTGCCCACTATGCCGATATGTTTTATGGTGCACACAAAGGTGGTATTTGGCAATACCTCTCATTTTGCACCCGCAGCAAATGCCAGCATCAAAGTTGAAAAAGTGAGGTTCTAAGTCGATATTGCTACCTGGGTAAAAAGTATAGATAATCTAATCGTGCGCAGTATTTACATTGCTTAGAAAACAAAGCGAGGAGAAGAGGGATTGACGAAGTTGTATTGCGGTGTTCAGTATCTGCATTTTCCTATATAATAGAATGAGGTATGCCAAAGTATACATATAAAGTACAACTCGTAGCGAGCGGCGGTGAAATGGTAGGAGAGGCTGAAGCTGCAGACAAATTTGAGCTTGCAAAGAATATGAAAATGGAGGGGAAACTTCTCCTCTCTGCCACTGAACAATCCGGATCAAAGTGGAACATGGATAAGATCGATGCCCTCCTTTCGCGCATCGATCTGCGTGAAAAAATATTGTTTTCACGCAATATGTCGACGATGATTCAGGCGGGACTCCCGCTCTCTCGTGCGCTTCAAATTTTTTTGAAACAAACAAAGAACCCCAAGTTTCGCCTCGTGCTTGCCTCCATTGTCGAAGATATCAACAAGGGAACTTCATTTTCTGATTCACTCGATAAATTTCCGGACGTATTCCCCCCGGTCTTTGTTTCGATGGTGCGCGCAGGTGAGGAATCAGGAGGGCTAGTAGACGCACTTAACGTCGTTGGGGGGCAAATGGAAAAAACATACATGATTACCAAAAAGGTGAAGGGGGCGATGATCTATCCAGGAATCGTGCTTTCGGTGATGCTTGTTGTAGGAGCACTTATGATGATTTATGTTGTCCCTGGACTCTCTGCGACCTTTGCCGAGGTTGATGTTGAGCTTCCTGTACTGACGAAAGGAATCATCGCGGTTAGTGAATTTTTGCAGCACCAGCTCTTACTCACGATTGCCATTGTTGTCGCATTTGCCGTGATGGTACTATGGTACAAGAAAACGGTGTTTGGTGCCCGTTCCCTTGATTATGTTGTGCTCCGAGCTCCGGTGTTCGGGAAGTTGGTCAAAGAATTCAATTCCGCACTTGCCACACGCACCCTCTCCTCGCTTATCTCGGCCGGCGTTGACATTGTTCACGCTATAGATATTTCACGCGACGTGGTCACTAATAGCTACTACAAGGACACGCTCGATGTTGCAAAGGCAAATGTGCAAAAGGGCGTGCCACTTTCAAAGGTATTTATCGACAATTCAAATATCTACCCCGTGATGGTGGGTGACATGATGGAGGTCGGCGAGGAAACAGGACAGCTTTCGAGTATGCTTCTCAAAATTGCGACCTTCTATGAGGAAGAGGTCGATCAGGCAACCGCAGATATGTCAAAGTTGATTGAGCCGCTCCTTATGGTTATCATTGCAGGATTTGTCGGCATATTTGCAGTGGCGATGATCACTCCGATGTATACGGTCATGACAAACATCTAAGCCTATGAGAGGTTCACCCAAACTTCGAAAAAATAAAAGCGCACGAGGATTCGGTCTCATTGATGCAGTTATCGGCATTGCCTTATTTGCCTTTATTTCAATCGCGCTCACTGGAACCTTTCAAAGATTATTGAACACGCTTCGATATTCTCAGTCGCAAATGGTTGCTATTGCTCTGGTGCAAGAGGAGCTTGAGCTGGTTCGTAATCTTCCCTATGAGGACATCGGAACATTAAGTGGTATTCCACATGGTGTCATCCCCGCGAATCAAACTCTCGTACGCGATGGTATTACGTTTGACGTAACGACAACGATTCGTAATATTGACCAAGAATTCGATGGAACACTGGGTGGTGTTCCAAACGATCTTTCCCCCGCCGACAATAAGCTTGTTGAAATTGAGGTTGACTGTGTGAGCTGTATTTTTTCTCGCTCAATCCGATCTTCGACGGCTGTGGCCCCCAAAGACCTTGAGGGAGCATCCACTAATGGGGCTTTGTTTGTGCGCGTTCTAGATGCCAGTGGATTACCTGTTCCCTCCGCAACGGTGCATGTGGTCTATTCGACGACAACACCCGTTGATATCATTGATGTTACTCCGATAAATGGCATTCTCCAGATTATCGGCACACCTCCCGCTGTAAATGCATACCAGATTACCGTTTCTAAAGCGGGTTATTCAACTGAGATGACTAGGGGTGTTCCAACAACGACGAATCCAGTTTACCCTCACTCTACTGTTGCTGCACAGGCAGTTACGCAAATTACTTTACCCATAGATAAAGTATCGAAACTCACGTTTTCAAGCGTCACTCCGACGTGCGGTATCGTTCCTAATGTTGGCGTCGGACTTACGAGTACAAAACTCATTTCAACAACTCCTGATGTGCCCAAATATGATAAATGGTATTCAACGGGTGCGTTCGGCTCACTCGTCCTCAGCAATATGGAGTGGGATAATTATCAACTTCTCGCTTCAAGCACCACTTATGATATGGCCGGCATGTCGCCTCTGCCTCCGCTCGCCGTACTTCCTGATGCTGATCAGAATATCCAGCTTATCATGGTGCCTAAAATGGCCGGCTCTTTAATGGTCACCGTAAAAGATCAGGCAACTGGCCTTCCTCTTACTGACTCACTCGTTACCGTGGATGCTGGTGCTGGGCCGATCTCATTAACGACGGGTCAAGGCTATTTCGCTCAAACAGATTGGTCCGGTGGTAGCGGTCAAGAGGAATTTACCGACCCAACCCAGTATTCTATTGACGATGGAAATATCGACAAGAGCTTAGTTCCCGGAGAGGTGCGACTGAGAGACGTATTCGGTTTACACCAGCCCTTCGGTGAGCTTGCTTCGTCTATTTTTGATACGGGTGCATCGAGTAATTTTTATCAGCTTACGCATTTGCCATTGAACCAGCCACTCGATACCGCACCGCCAAGCGTGAAGTTGCAGTTTGCGACAGCAAATTCAACGAGTTCGCTGAGTTCATCCCCGAATTTTCTCGGTCCAGATGGTACCGCCGCTACTTTTTACACATCTACAACGACGGATATCAATTCCGCCCACAACGGGAATCGGTATTTTCGATATAAATTGATGTTAAGCACAGCATCGAGCTCCTATACACCTACCGTATCAGATGCGCGAGTGACATTCACGACATCGTGTACACCACCGGGACAAGTGCTTTTTCAGGGACTCCCGGACGGAATTTATGGTATTACAGTGAGTCATTCCGGATATCTTAATAGCGTTGATACAGCTTCTGTAAACACGGGAACACCGTGGCAAGAAAAGATAATAAATATGGCACCATGATGAAGGAGATTGCCATATATATTTTGAATATCAGTGTACGGGATGAAAAGAAAGACACCGTCTCGATCTCACGTCCATATTCAGCGGGAGTCACCCTCGTTGAGATATTGGTCACGGTCGGCATTCTGGCACTTATATTGCCAGGCATCTACATGTTTCAGCGTAACGTGTTTCGTACAACGGCGTATGTGCAAGGAGCGCTCACTACGGTGAGCGAGGCGCGTCGCACACTCTCTACTTTTTCGAAAGAATTACGCTCCGCAATGCCATCGAATGCCGGTGCATATGTCATTAAAGTTGCGGGAACTTCGACCATCACTTTTTTTTCTAATATTGATGATGACGATGATATTGAACAAGTCTCGTATTTCCTTTCGTCGACAGTACCGGGTGCACTTATGAAGGGGGTCATTGACCCTGTTGGGAATAGTTATAATTCCGCCGATGAATACGATAAAGTTGTTACAAGAAATATACGGAATGACCCGGGTACGGATATTTTTACATATTTTGGGAGTACGTACGCTGGGACGGGAAGTCCACTCGTGCAACCCGTGTCCATAGCTGATATTCGACTGATTGGCATACAGATGAATATATTGCCCAACGGTGAACGCTCTACCTCGACCCGTACCTATATGACACACGTGATGGTAAGAAACCTAAAGGATAATTACTAGATGAGGTATCATTGAGACAGTATTATGTTTACGATAAACAGGCAAAGGGGAGGAATAGTAATACCAGTCTTGGTATACATGACCATCGGCATTTTTATCCTCGGCGGTATGGTTAATTGGGCGGCTCGTTCGACTTCTATGGTGCGTTTTACTGAGGACCGCGAACAAATATTAAATATTGCGGAAGCTGGCATTGAGTACTACCGCTGGCATCTGGCTCATGATGCGACAGATTTTCAAGACGGTACAGGATTGCCTGGTCCTTATGTGCACGACTTCTTCGACAAAGATGGTGTGCGCATAGGACAATATTCACTAATGATTACTCCTCCTCCCACCGGATCGACACTTGTTGTCATCCGCTCTACGGGATCCCTGGATGCCGTACCGGGAAGTTCTCGGACGATTGAAACTCGGCTGGCAAAACCATCTTGGGCGAAATTTTCGGTGGTTGCGAACGCAGACATTCGATTTGGAGAGGGCACGGAGGTGTTTGGTCCGATACACTCCAATGGGGGAATTCGTTTCGATGGGCTTATCCATAATATTATTACGAGTGCGCAAACGAAGTATGATGATCCGGACCACGGTGGCGGGCAGGAGTTTGGCGTACATACGCATGTTTCCCCAACCGACCCGCTTCCTCCTGCAGCAGCCCCAAGTAGGACAGACGTTTTTGAGGTTGGTAGACAATTTGGCGTCCCCGCAGTTGACTTTAGTGGGCTTTCCGCCGATTTGGCGCAGATAAAGACGGATGCGCAAGCAGATGGACTCTATTATGGGCCATCCGGCGGACAGGGGTATCTAATGGTCCTCAAAACAAATGACACATTGGATGTGTATCGTGTAAATTCGCTTATAAATACATGTGCGCCATCGTGGAGTATTGGTACTTCCGGTGGAAGCAAGACGTTGCTTGGCAATGTTCCCTTCCCCTCAAATGGACTCGTATTTGTCGAAGATAATCTTTGGGTAGAGGGAAAGATAAATACAGCACGTCTTACGTTGGCTGCGGCGACATTTCCCGATAATCCGGCAACGAGACGAAATATTGCCGTCAATAATGATTTACTTTATACCAATTATGATGGGCAGGATGTGATATCTCTAATGGCGCAGAAAGATTTTAATATCGGACTGAAGAGTTCCGATGTGTTGCGTGTCGATGCTGCTATTGTTGCTCAGTATGGCCGTGTCGGAAGGGAATACTATGGTTCTGGATGCGGAACAGGATATAAGAGAAGCACCGTGACCATCTACGGCATGCTTGCATCTGCGTTGCGTTACGGCTTTGCGTACACTGATGGCACCGGCTTCCAAATACGAGATATCATTTATGACGCAAACTTACTCTATGCTCCTCCCCCATCATTTCCCCTTACGACCGACAACTACCAAGTGCTTTCGTGGGATGAGATATAGCATTTAACACTGCCACCATCGCAGCCGCACATACTCCTCATATTCGGTCTTGCATGTATTGGTGGTATAATTAACCGATACGACCTGTAATTGGTTGCTGAAAGATGTAATTCTTCTCGAAATTGCAAGGGAAGATGTGTATCATCACGACACAAAGTTAATTCATATGACGCATACTCATTCACATAAACGCGGGGTCACCCTTATCGAAATATTGCTCGCCTTGAGTATCTTGGCCCTCGTCGGGGCCGTTGCGCTCTCATCGCTGAATCAGTATCGCACTCAACGCTCACTCGACGGCAGTGTCGAGTCGGTTTTGTCTCTTTTTTCTCGTGCCCACCTTGATACCATTTCTTCATTGGGTGAGGATAACCAGTACGGAGTTCACCTTGATGCAGATAAAGCGGTCTATTTTCTCGGCCCGACGTACACGCCGGAAGTTTTATCTAACGTCGAATTTGCGCTTGGTTCAGGCGTTGAAATAGCCAATATCTCCGCCAATATCTCTTCATCAGGGAATAACGTACTTTTTAATCGCTTGACGGGTGGGACAGACCAAGATGGTTCATTTCAGTTACGTGCGAAGTCGAACTCCGCAATTAATGTCTTAGTCACAGTGAACGGGACGGGTGTCATATCTCTGTGATACACTGAAAATAGCTCACCACAATAAGCATGAAAAAAAGTATTACATCAAGATATCAGTCAGTCCGTCTTGCTGGATTCACTGTTATTGAGATCATTCTTGGAATTGGCATGCTCTCTGTTTTTATTGTAGCGAATTTCTATTACTACAAGTCGGCGCTTGATGTGAGCCATCAGACCACAAGTCATATTCAGTCCGGATTTTTGCTTGAGGAGGGTATTGAGGCAGTAAAACTTTTGCGCGATGAAAGTTGGTCAAACAACATTGCACCGCTTACGCCAGGAACACACTATTATTTGAGTTGGGATGGCACGAAATGGGGGACGACTACAACTTCGGTTTTAGTAGAAGATGTCTACGAGCGATATTTTGTATTGGAAGAGGTGAAGAGGACCGGTAATGATGACATCGATCTATCCGGTGGGGGGTTTAATGACCCGGGAACACGAAAGATCACCGTCACTGTTTCTTGGAATACCAAAAGCGGAACAGTAAGCACAAAAACGGTTGAGACATATATTACTGATCTTTTCAGCAATTGATATGCATAAACTTTTTTTCAAAACGCGTTCTGGATTCTCCTTACTCGAGGTGCTCATCTACGTTACACTTTTCTCGTTCATTTCAGCCATGACACTCAATATCATGTTTCAGACCGTCAGTGCATTCAATAACCTTCGCATATCGCGTGACATTAATGATTCGTCGGTAAAGATTATGGAGCGCCTGACTCGCGACATCAAGAGTGCGACATCAATTGATCAGGTAAACAGCAATTTTAATGCAAGCCCTGGTCAATTGACACTCCAAACAGTAAACAAGGCCGGAGTTGCGCTTACGGTTCAGTATGCAATGGTGGGAGATGCACTTCACCTCTTCGAGGGTGCTGACCCTGGGTCGTTGGTTGATCAGGGTTCTCTTCTTTCATCGCAGACGTCAGTAAGTGGTGTATTATTTAATTTTATTTCTATGGGGAGCGCGGAAGCGATTAAGATTGATTTGCATATTACTGCATCGCGGGGAAAGATTACCGATACGGATCATTTTTACGACACGGTCATTGCGCGCGGCTCATATTAATTTTTTATCATGACAAAGCATTCCCTTAAAAATAGACAGCGTGGCGCAGCACTTCTTATCCTCGTATTTTTTTTCATTGCTATTTCGCTCACGATTGTACAGACGGCAACATTTGGCGCCCTCTCTGAATTGCGTACATACCGTACACTTTCAGCATCAAAATTTGCCTATGTGGCCGCTGAAGCGGGGATTGAGGACGCTTTTTATCGCATCGCTTCGGGAAAAACTCAGACGGCAGGAGAGACAATCACCCTTAATGGTGCCACGGCAGTTGTCACTGTCACCGACAATTCTGCTACAGACAAAGAGATATTCGTGACGGGAGAATCGAGCAATGAGTATCGCAAGCTCTATCTCCATGTAACCCGTAGCGTAAACGCTCCGTTTCTCTATGCCGCACAGGTTGGTAATGGGGGTATGATTTTGGAGAATGGCTCACAGATTACCGGACCATTGGACACTGGTGATGTGTATGCAAACGGAAGTATTATTGGGTCAGGCATTATTAGGGGGAACGCTATCTCAGCATCGAGCGTTGCACCGGACCCGATGGCCAGTTCGACCCCTGCAACTGCTGGGATGGTTGGTGTCGTAAAGTGTTCCGCTCCGGACGTGTCGGTAGAGGCAGGGCACAACAGCCCATATGATTTGGCGCAAAGTTTCATCATCAGCACGGATACACCTTCAAAATTGTATAGTGTGACATTATTTATGAGTCGGAGTGGTAACGCCACGAATGGAAATATCCATATTGCCGAGGATAATGGGGCGAACCAACCCAAAACAACCGCTATCGCAAACGGAAGTAAGTCCTTTACTTACACTCAACCAGTATCAACGGGATACGGAACGCCTAATGTTGAATTTATTTTTGCGACGCCGCCTATTCTTCAGCCTACAACAAAATATTGGATTGTACTCGATGGCACGGCCAGTACGAACAAGTATTGGCTTTGGTGTCGTGGTGCTGCGAGTACTTATAGTAACGGCTCGGCGGCGTCAAAGGCAGATTGGTCAACATCTGGGGCGTGGTCAGCACTTCCGGGAGATTTTGGCTTTCACATCAATCTCGGCGAGGGCATTAGTCAGATTTTTGGGGTTCACGTAACAGGGTCGGCAAAGGCACAGTCAATTGCTGATGCAGATATCGACGGTGACGCATATTATGCGAATATTGTCGGCTCTAGTGTTGGACCAAGCAGTTCTAACTGTAACCCGGGCACCGAACCTCCCTGTCATTCAAATTATCCGACTCCACCGATAGTACCGCTTCCAATCACAGATGCAATAATTCGGGGGTGGATGAATGATGCCTACGCAGGTGGAACATTCACTGGAAATAAAGTATTCTCCGGCACGCAATCGCTTGGCCCAATTGAGATTACCGGAAATCTCACTCCCAATAATGGTGCTATTCTTAATGTCACCGGCACTATTTATGTGCATGGACATTTTAATCCGAATAACAACGCACTGCTTCGGTGTGGCGACGCATACGGTGCGAATAGTTGCCTGATTGTTGTTGATGGATATGTTGATTTATCAAATAATGTCACCGTCGCGGGCTCTGGTGATCCATCGAGCTTTATTATGATACTTTCAACCAAAACTGGTTGCGACGGTATAAGTGGAACTGACTGTGCACCTAATTACAGTGCTATTTCGTTAGCAAACAATGTTGATTCGGCACTCTTCTATGCTGCGAATGGGTTGGTAAGGATATTAAACAACGCTCATCTTACTGCCGTGGTGGGACATAAGATATATCTCCATGAAAATGCACAAATTGTCTATGATGCTAAGGTCAAAAATCTTAACATATTTTCAGCCGGGGTTCCGATTTTGGGTGCATGGAATTCAAGTCGTTGGAGTGAGTACTAGGATATAAAAAATGGCTATTTGGTCGCGTCGGCATTGGTGATATAATCCATCAATGAAATTCATCATCGGAAATTGGAAGATGTATCCCAGCTCACTGAAGGAAGCGAAGTTTATCTTCGGCGGAATAAAGAAGGTGGCGAGGGGTGTCACCCGTGCGAAAGTTGTGCTTTGTGTTCCCGCGCTCTTTGTGGCGCCACTCGTGGTTCTTGGAGGAAAATCGAAAATGAGTGTTGGTGGACAAAATTGTCATAAAGATGATGAAGGGGCTCGAACGGGAGAGATTTCATCACGAGCACTCAAGTCTACGGGAGCGACATATGTCATACTCGGTCACTCTGAGCGCAGGGCGATGGGGGAGACCAATGCTGATATAGCCGAGAAGACCGTAGGTGCGCTCAGAAACAAACTCATAACTATTCTCTGTGTTGGTGAAAAAGAGCGAGATGAGCATGGTGGATATTTTACTGAGGTGAGTAATCAACTTCGCGCATCACTTGCGCTATTTCCCAGAAATGCATCGAAGCAGCTTATTGTTGCCTATGAGCCCATTTGGGCAATTGGGTCTTCTGCGAAACGTGTCGCGACTCCTGCGGACTTTCGCGAGATGAGCATTTTGATACGGCGTTATCTTGCAGAACATTTTGGCAAAAAAGCCGCGTTCGCGATACCCGTGCTCTATGGTGGTTCTGTTGACGATCTGAATGCCGAAGGATTTTTGCGGGAGGCGGAGGCTGACGGATTTTTGATTGGGCGTGTAAGTCTCAATCCTGAAAAATTTGGTGAAGTTATTCGTCTTGCAAATAGCGTTAAACCGCGATGACACTACTCCCATCAATAAAAGAATGTTCGGATATCGCCGGAAAACGCGTATTACTTCGTCTCGATTTGAATGTTCCACTTGAGGATGGATCTATTCGTGACCCCTTTCGCATTGAACAATCTTTGCCGACCTTGAACTACTTGCGCGAGCAGGGTGCGCGCGTCATCATTTTGAGTCATATCGGAAAAGGGAAGCCGACCGACACACTCGCTCCGATAGCGGAGTATTTAAATACGAAGTTTCAGGTCACATTTCTTTCCACACTGCAAAGCTCTGAAAATGAACGACTCACAAGAGAAATGGAAAATGGAGATGTGCTTTTACTTGAAAATCTCCGCCACAGCAAGGGCGAAGAGGAAAATGATTTGGAGTTCGCGAAATACATTGCATCGCTTGGAGACATCTACGTAAATGATGCATTTTCTGTGTCGCATCGTGCCCACGCTTCAGTTGTGGGAGTACCTGCACTTCTTCCGCACTTTGCCGGATTTCAGCTCGAAGAAGAGGTTGAGCGCCTCGCGGTTGCTTTTGAGCCGGAACACCCCTTCCTTTTTGTGCTCGGTGGGGCAAAGATTTCAACAAAAATGCCACTGCTCAAAAAATTTATCGGCATCGCCGACCATGTCTTCGTTGCCGGGGCTATCGTCAATAATCTGTTTAAAGCGAAAGGATATGAAATTGGATCATCAGTGTACGATGCGGGAGAGCTTGATGGTTTAACAGAGCTCCTTGTGAGCGACAGGCTCATTCTTCCCACCGATGTTGTCGTCAAAAATGGTGCTGGTTCGATGGAGCGCTCCGCAGACCGAGTTGTTGCAAGCGATATGATTGTTGATATTGGGCGAGAGACAGCGAAGAGCCTCGAGTCAGTGGTGGGTGCTGCCAAGCTTATTGTGTGGAATGGGCCACTTGGATTTTATGAAGACGGGTTTACGGATGGAACACGCGAATTACTTTCGCTTATTTCCGGAAGTCGTGCGACTTCCATTATTGGGGGTGGAGACACCGTCGCGCTCATCGGTGAAATGGGAATGATGGATAAATTCTCTTTTGTTTCTACGGGCGGCGGGGCGATGCTTGATTATCTCGCCAATGAAACCCTTCCGGGTATAGAAGCTTTGCAAAAGTAACTCAGCAATTTTTGGCTTTAGTAAAGACACCCGAAGAAGCTTCGGATGCCTTTACATTTTGGATGAAGCAATATAGTTTTAACTAGGATGCATCTCTTTTTTGGAGAATGAAATGACAGATTATCGGCTAGGTGTGAATACCCCGCTCTATCCATCTGTGACATTTGGGTTTGATGACGCGGAGCGGATCGCAGAGGTATTCGCGGGAGGACTTCCCGAGGGTGAATATTTGTATGGACGTTTTGGTCACCCAAATTATGGGGACCTATGCACGCGTCTCGCGCACATGGAGGGTGGCGAAAAGGCGCTCGTATTTGCAAGTGGTATCTCTGCGACATTCACGCTATTCTTTGCCCGACTGAGCGTTGGTGACCATATCGTTGTTTCGAGCCGTATCTATGGTGGGACACGTGGACAGCTCGCAATGCTTGCGCATAAACTTCGGCTCAAGGTTAGCATCGTCGATGTGACCGACCATGCCGACGTTTTGCGTGCATGCCGCAAGAATACGAAGATCATCTATGCGGAAAGCGTATCGAATCCGGAGACTGTGGTGACTGATGTCGCAATGCTCGCGCTGATTCGTCGAAAAAAGTCCAAAGGGGCGCTACTTGTTATCGACAATACCTTCACTCCATTTATCATGCGACCGCTCGCACTCGGTGCCGACGTGGTGATGCATAGTTTGACTAAATCCGTGAGCGGAAGGTCAGACGTGATGGGCGGCGCGTTGGTTGGCAGCTCTGCATTGATGGATGCACTTCAGCATCCTCTTCATGGAGAGGCGTCACTTGTTGGTGCATTGCTCCACCCTCCGGTCGCTCAGGAGATGGCGGAACGCTTCTGTCAGATCGAGGATCGCGTACGCGAAGGTAGCGAGCGAGCACGATTGCTCGGGAACTTGTTTCAGCGCGCCGGACTCCGTGCTCATTATCCGGTGCTTGCGTCGATTCGCTCGATTCGCCCGAATGCAGCACTTTCTGGTTTAGACGGTAAGGAAATGGGCGGTGCAGTTCTCTCAGTGGCGTTTCCGACAGAAGCCGATGGCGTGCGCTTCGTGAATGCGATGAAGGGCACAGTCATCGATGACCCACTGCTCGGACCGATGTCACTTGCCATTGCTGCGGTATCCCTCGGAAGTTCGCATACCTATGTATGGTGTACGACTGAGGCGCGCGCACAAAGCAAGGCGACAAAGTGGCCGTCTCTTCCTTTCTCACCAGTTCCGTTCGGGTTTGTCCGTATCGCTGTCGGTTATGCTGGAGACAGAACCCTCGTGCTTGATGGTTTCCAAAAAGTTCTTCATGGATTAGGTTACACCGTTTAATTTCCCGATTGGATAGACAAAAGATCCCCACATAATGTGGGGATCTTTATCATTGCTCGGTCATTTGAATTCTTGCGTGATGATATCTTTAATGGTTTCAATTTCTCCTGTCTGATAGGGGTTTCCATGCCAGTGCATGTGTCCGTCGTCAGACCACCTTGGGATGATGTGGGCATGGAGGTGAAACACGAGTTGCCCCGCCGCCCTTTCATTGTTGATGCCAATATTGATACCTTCGGAACCTATCGCTTGTTTGATTTTTGAAGCAAGTAAGTGCACTGTTTTCATCACGCTTTGAAAAACCTCCGATGGAGTATCATAAATGTTTTCGTGATGCTCTTTGGGTACCACCAGCGTATGTCCGCGGTTGATGGGATGGATGTCGAGAAACGCGTAGGTAGATTCGTCCTCGTAAATCTTGTGCGAGGGGATTTCTCCTTTGATGATTTTGCAAAATAGACAGTCGTTTTCCATGGTTTAAAAAAGTGATTTGTGTTTATCGATGTCGATGTATTTTGCAAAGACGCGTTTGATGTGCTCAAGTTGGGCGGCACTATATTTTATTCCTCGACCATTTGCCGCGTTTGCTTCGATTTGAGCTGCCTCGCTCGCATTGACCTGACCCCAGCCATGCGCAATGTCGCCAGAGCTATCAGCGTCGAGGGCGATGTTGAGCTGCTCCATAAGTTCGTTGACCTGGTAGGAGGAAAGTTTTTCCGCGCCGTGACCGAATGATGCGCTCATGAGTTCGCCACGGACAAACATGAGTTCGTCCTTCGTGATTCCCTTCGTACGAGATGGTCCAAATAATGACATGGTAGTGATGCTAAGCGGATATAACGTCATTATATATGGAAGAAAATTGAAGCGATAGTCCCAATTGGGTGTTCCCATGGCATAGTGGTAGTATGGTTTTCATGAATGATCTTTCGGCAATACATCCTCTCACGAACCTGCTTTTGGAAAAAAGAGGGATTCTCGATCCTGAGGAAAAGCTGCGATTTATCGCTCCGGACTTTGAACGCGATGGAAATGACCCATTTCTGATACTCAACATGGAACGGGCGGTCGAGCGCATCCTCTTTGCGATAAAGAGTGACGAAGAGATAGTTATCTTTGGGGACTATGATTGCGATGGAATTCCCGGTTCAGTGATTTTGCACGATGTGTTTAAAAAAATAGGATATACACACGTGCAAAACTATATTCCTCATCGACACCTCGAAGGGTATGGACTCAACAAGGACGCCATCGCGCAGTTCGCAAAAGAAGGGGTTGCACTCGTCATTACGGTCGACTGCGGAATCACTGACGTTCCCGAGGTGGCACTTGCAAATTCGCTCGGTATTGATGTCATTATTACCGATCATCATATTCCCCAGTCGGTGCTTCCGCCGGCATACGCGGTTTTGAATTCAAAACAGGACGGTGATACGTATCCGGATGATATGCTCTGTGGTGCAGGAGTTGCATTTAAATTAACCCAAGCCATTCTTGCTCGAGGAAAATTTGCGCATATTTCTGAGGGCTGGGAGAAGTGGTTGCTCGATATGGCAGGGCTCTCGACGATCGCTGATATGGTTCCGCTTCAAAAAGAAAATCGTATGCTCGCATATTATGGACTCAAGGTGCTGCGAAAATCTCCGAGGCCGGGGTTGCGTGCGCTACTTCGCGAGTCAGGCACATTACAGTCGGAGCTTACGGAAGAAGATGTCGGCTTTACTATTGGTCCGCGCGTGAATGCCGCGAGTCGTATG
>Ga0075982_105_pt1 | contig 26450 bp, 28 predicted proteins | sample RifGroA2_FD_68058 | JGI IMG/M metagenome (GOLD analysis project Ga0075982, IMG submission 68058) | Parcubacteria bacterium GW2011_GWA2_47_7 | reverse complement strand
CTCTCGCTCTGGGATACACATGATCCATTTCGCTATTTGGATGAGTCCGGCAAATGGGAGTGCACCCGCGAGACGTATTTCCTAAGTAATTTTCAGGTTATTGTTGCGATCAAGAAGTAGGTCGCGTGCACTACATTTCATGTATCATATAGGCCCCATGGGGGGTCTTTTTCTTTTCTCAAGACCCAGTACCTTTTTTCGGTGCTTCGTCACCTTTCGTTTACAAGCGCATTGAGTTTATCTATAATCCAAGTACATGAAAAAAAACACGATGCGCTTCGCTACCTTCCTTGCGCTTATCGCCGCGTTATTCTCTGGGACGAATAATTTTCTCACAAAAATCGCAGTAACGGTTTCGAAAGATCCTATTTTTTATACGACTCTCAAAAATGCACTCGTCGCAGTCTTCCTTGTCGGGCTCTTTATCGCCTTTCGTAAATCAAGTGAATTGCGCGGATTGACTCGAAAGCAGTATGGCATGCTTGCGGCAATCGGGATCATCGGAGGCTCTGTGCCCTTCGCACTTTTTTTTACTGGACTCACAATGACCTCAGCCTTGAGCGCTGGATTGATCCACAAAACACTTTTTCTTTGGGTCATACTCTTTGCATATCCGTTCTTGAAAGAGCGCTTGAGTACTGGTCAGTTGGTTGGCGTTGTTGCTATTTTTATCAGCAATCTTTTCATCGGTGGATTTACCGGTTTTCAATTCAATTTGGGTGAACTCTTGGTGCTTCTCGCAACAATACTCTGGGCTATTGAAAATATCATTGCTAAAAAAATACTTGCGGATGTTTCGAGTATGACTGTTGCTGGTGTGCGTATGACCCTCGGCTCGATTATTCTTCTTGCATTTCTCGTCGTGTCGGGGAGGTTCACGCCACTTACGGATCTGAGTATGATTCAATGGGGGTGGACCATCGCGACAAGCGTTCTTCTGCTTGGGTATGTGCTCACCTGGTACACCTCGCTCAAGTATGCTCCGGCGACGTATGTTGCCGCCTTGCTTGTTCCTGCAACGGTTGTCACTAATGTTCTCAGTGCCGTATTCGTTACCCATACATGGAGCACCATGCAGGGACTTTCCGCATTCTTTGCTATGCTTGGCGCGGTCTTACTGATCTACTATGGAATGCGTGCCACAAAGGCTGCCACCTTTTCGTCCCATACTCACGTACAGCACTCTTAGTTTGTATGGACGGCATATTGCGTTGCTCTCGGTATGCATTTGGCCCTAATCGGCTTCACTATTGTGGTCCGGACCAAAATAGTCAGTTGTACGCAAACATCAAAGAACGCGCCGTCGATCCGGATTTGATGCGGATACTTTCCCAATTTGAAACGATGTATCCGTACCTCGTCCATATTGCTCATGCGAATCATATCAAGGACCCCCTCGACGAAAGGGTTGTAGAAGCATATTGGGTAGGGAATACGCTTCTTGAGCGTGTTAATAAGCAGCTTTTTTATGAGCACTTGGTTGATGGACTTGCGCTCAAGAAAAAGCTCGGCCGTTCGTTTGCCCTTGTGGAAGAAAAGATTGGGCAAGGAGCGGTGCCCCACCATTCATTTCATGTGCTTGATATCTGGCGGCGAACTGGACACGTTGATCGTGAGCACACACTCGAAAGTATGGATGATTGCCTCGTCTCATCGGGAGTTGTAGAAAGTGTTGAAGGCCCGTTTATCACTGTGGCACGCGTTCCGCTTCGATATGAAGAGCGCAAACTCTTGCTCGGTGCACCAGAATCACGACGTTATGCACGGCGACTCGAGTCTGATTATGAGATTGAGCAACTTAAAAAGGGAGATATCGTCTCAATTCATTGGGGGGTCATATGTGAGCGGATTTCCCCTCGACAGGCGGCTCAACTTCGCAAATACACGCTGCAGCATATTCACCTCGCGAACCTCACCCTATAACAGTCATGTCATATCCCATCATTCACGTTTTCGGGAATCCCGATATTGTGATGGACGCTATACCGCTCCGTCTTCTTCCTCGATTTTCTGCTCAGTTTCCTGATGTCCACTTTATTGCACTCGACCCGAATGAGGAGTGGGCTATTCCCGACCCATTTGTGCTCATCGATACGGTCGTCGGTCTTTCTGAAATACATGTTTTTCATTCGCTCGATGAATTTGATACATCACCCACTGTTTCCGTGCATGACTTTGACGCACTTTTCAACCTACGCTATCTTGCAAAGTTGGGGAAGTTGAAAGGGGTTGTCGTTATTGGTGTTCCACCGAAAATGAATGAAGAAGAAGCATTCACGAAAATAGTCTCTTCTATGAAAGAAGTACTTCCTCACTAGATTGTTTTGTGCGAAGTCCGAAAAAAGCGATGAGCCAGCTTGCAACAAACAATGTGGCGAGGATGTAGCCGAGGTTGTCGAGTGAGAGCTGTCGTGCGACGGAAAATATTCCTCCCGTCAGTTCGAGATATTCCGCAATGAGCCGCAGTCCAATAGTGCCTCCAATGAGAAGCGCAGACGAGAGCGAAAGAAGGGTCATGTTGATGTTATAGAATATGCGACGCTTTTCGTCGAAGACCCCAAACGAATAGATGCCGAGCATGCAAAGTCCGTTTATTGTATCGAGCAGTGTCATACCCGCCATGAATGCGAGGGGGAGGAGAATGACTGCCCACGGCGGAACCGTTGCGACCGCGAGCGCGGAGATGGCGAGAAGTCCGACTTCCGTCGCTGTGTCAAAGCCGAGCCCGAAGAGAAATCCGATGAAATACATTTTATAACTGTGGTCGACCAATTTAATAAGCGGGCGAAACAATTTTTCGACTGGTCCGCCGAGATGCATGTGTCCGTGGTAGGAATTTACTTTTCCCACCCTGAGATCGCGCCATGCTCCAATAAGTTTATAGAGTACGCCGAGATTAATAATACCGATAAGGAGAAGAAAGACTGATGAAATAATAGCTCCGACGACAGCACCGATTTCCTTCCACGATTCAAAGTGCGCATTCATGAGCGGAGTAAAGAAGACGATGAGGATGGTGAGGAGAAGAACAATCGTTGAGTGACCGAGTGAAAAATACGGTCCGACGCCGACGGAGGGTTTACCGCGGTATAAAAGTCTCCGCGTGACATTGTCGATGGCTGCGATGTGATCCGCATCCATTGCGTGTCGTAGTCCAAATCCCCATGAAAGCACCGCGAGTCCGGTCAAGATGGGGTAGCGTGCACCGAGTATGATAGTCGCGACGCCGATAAGAATATTCAGAAAGATAAGCACAGTGAGAAGCATCGCCCCTCGCCGCACTGAAGGTTGTGGATTTTCTCCGAATACTTTTATTCTAAATCGTGCGAAAAGTGACATGTCTGGCGAGCCCATATGGGAATTATTGTATCATCCAATGCAAAGAAGGGTTATGGAATAGTACTAGCATTCACGTCGTTAATAATGAATGACTACTCAACCGTGGGGATTTTCATAAATAAGCCCAATAACCTTATCTCTTCATATGTTTGGCTTCATGGCTCCTGGCATGCGCAGATAGGCAAATTCCTCCCGTTTTGGTCGTTCGTCATGATAATATGAAGACATGAAACACAAAGCATTGTTGCTCGAGATAATCGGAGTCTTTGGGATGCTTATGATACTTGGCGCGTATTTTTTTATATCGTTTGACTATGTGCTCGCCGATAATGCTTGGTACCAATTGATGAATCTCTCGGGTGGTGCAGCGTTTATATACTACACGATAAAAAAAGCAGCATGGGCATCGCTCGCATTAAATGTGGTCTGGGCGTTTATCGCGGTCTTTAGTCTCTGGAAGATCTTTTTATAGTTCCCGCTTATCAGGAATAATAACGAAAGTTTTTTTCTTCACGTTGAAGTATTTGTCACGAGTGGCATCCGTTGCGCTTTGTGCTATGCCCACTTCACTTTGAGAAAGTGTGCCGCACAGGACATGCAGGGGTCATAGGCGCGGATTAATTTCTCCATTTCCATGGGCATTTTTTCCTTCTCCATTCCCCCTGCGATGAGGTTCTCAACAAGCTTCCCTACGTCTTGTTCGATATTTATCTGATTTTGTCCCGTCGGAACGATGACTTCACCCTCCTTAATTGTTCCGTCAGCACTTAAGACTATTTTATGATAGAGCGTTCCGCGAGGTGCTTCGACAACTCCGATACCAACAGCATCTCGTGCAGGTTTCTTGATAAGCGGTTCATGGACAAATGTGCGCGTTGTGAGGAGCTCAATTGCTTCATCTATGGAGTGGAGTATCTCAACGGCTTGTGCGAGATTGTTGTGGAATACATCGGTTGATGGGAAGAGTGCGAGTGTGTCAGGAATAGATTCCTTCGTCTTGGGGTGCAGTTTGTCTTTTGCGATATTGAGACGTGCCAAAGAGCCCACAAAATAACTTTCTCCCTTGTACTGGTATGCGGAAGCCTGAGAATAGGGAAGGACAACGTGCTCAAGGAGATTGCGATATTCCTTTTCGGGGAATACCTCTCCGCGACTTGTGCGAATAGAGCCTTTAATATACCCAAAGTTACCGTCAGGAATAAGTGCTTGAAAATGCATTTTTCGGTCGAAATGAAACGGCTGGTCTTGGAATATCTTAATAAGGCGTAGGGCTGCAGGGCGCACTGCGGCAAGCTTTGCAACCGCCTCATCGATACCAGCCTTGTCGGGGAAGTGGAGGAAGCCGCCGATGGTCGGGTACTGTGCGTGTACCGAGCGACCGGCAACAAGAGTTGCGAGGAAGTTGCCCGCCGCTTTAATTTCGAAGCCATCATGGAGTATCTGGTGTTCTTCGGGAATGTTTTCGTCGAGATCGAGGAAGGCATCTTTGCCGTAGACGTCAGGGAGTGAAAAAAGATAGAGGTGGAGCGCATGGTCACGCACGGTGAGTCCATGCATGGTCAGAGCGCGCAATACATCGGTCTGCTCTGAGGGGGTGATGTCGAGCGCGTCTTCACAGGCCTCAATCGCGGCCATGATGTGTGCATTTGAGCAGGTACCGCAGATACGTGCAAGATGGGCGGGGATTGCCATGAGCGCCTTCCCCTTCATTGCCTCCGTGAAGAAACGTTTGTACTCGACCGTTTGAAATTTTACATCGGTTACCTTATCATTTTCTACCTTTACTGCGATCGAGGCATCACCCTCAATCTTGGTGATGTGCTCCATCGATAAGTCGAATGTGTGCATGGTGAGAGAATGAAAATTAATTGGAGACTGGTGGTGTGGCGAGGTCGGGTCGAAATTCTGCAATCAATGCGGTCACCGCCTTGAGAAATATGTCGGTATTCATTGGACAGCCTGGAACGGATGCATCAACAGTCACCACGTCAGACACCTTGAGAACTTCGGGGAGCGCCCCAAATCGTTCGACAAGAAACGCGATATTTGCTTTTTGTTCGTCGTTAAAATTATTACGTTGGGCAGACGGTCCGCCGGTCACGGCGCATGCACCAATGGCGACAAGCTTCTTTGAGATGCTCCGGATGTGTTTGAGCTTCTCCACGTGCTCAGGGGAGGCAATAGCTCCTTCAATAAATGCTATGTCGAATGCATCCATGATGTTGTGTGTTTTGAGCACTTTGACATGTCGAAAATCAAAAATATGCTTCCATTCTTGCCAGTGATCATTCATGAGTTCGGTAAATACGATAGTACTGTCTTCGCAGCAGGAGAAGGAGAACCATCCGATTGCTATTTTTTTGTTATTTGGTTCCATCGTAGTAATGAATATTTGGATTATACCACCACAAAAAGCAATGCACAGCTTTTTTCTTGGTTATGCACCGTTTTTACCTTGGAATTCTGGTATAATGCGACACATGGAAACAGAAAAAAATAATACTCCACTCGTGACAGTGGCCGTCGGCGGTGCCGCGGGGGACGGCATAAAAGAGGGTGGGCTACATCTGTCCGAGATTGTGCAGCATATCGGATGTTATGTTTACATGACCCCTGAATATCCATCACTTATCCGCGGAGGGCACAATTACGCACGCCTCACCTATGGGGATCATCCGGTGCATGCCGACCACTCTATGCTCGACGTCATTATTGCGACGAATGCAGAGTCAGTGCTTTTGCATAGGGATGGTTTGAAGAATGATGCGGTTATTTTTATTGACAGCCCGTACGCAGAGCATCTGAAAGAAATTTCTCAGAACATCGTTTCACTCCCTATGTCCGAGGCGGCGAAAGAGGCTGGTGCACCGCATGCTGCAGGTCCTTCCGTTGGAGTTGGTGCGTACTGCTATTTTGCCGGACTGTCGCGCGAGGAGTCCGAGGGAATATTTGGAAAAGTGTTTGGGGATATTCTTGGAGGGATTACGATGAATGTGGCGCTCGCACTGCGTGGTTATGACGCGGCGAAAGCATCGGGGCTTACCCCTCGTCTTGTGTTTCCTATACAAAATACTGATACGCAGACTGGAGTCCTTCTTGAGGGAAACAAAGCGGTCGCTCTCGGATTTCTTTCTGCGGGACTTGAATTCTTTGTTGGCTATCCGATGACCCCAGCATCGTCGATTCTTCATTTTCTCGCGAAAGAATCAGCAAAGGGAAAGATAAAAGTGATTCACCCCGAAGATGAAATTACTGTAATCAATATGGCTCTAGGAATCGCATATGCAGGAAAGCGTGTTGCAGTCAGTACGGCAACCGGAGGACTTGCGCTCATGCAAGAGACATTCTCACTTGCCGGAGTCAGTGAGACTCCCATCGCGCTCGCTATCTCCTCGCGACAAGGTCCCGCGACAGGTGCGGCAACGAGGACATCGCAGGGGGATTTACGATTTGTCATTTCTTCGGGTCATGGAGAATTTCCCCGTGTTGTCATCGCGCCGGGAGACCCTGAGGAAGCATTCATGGCGGGGCAAATCGCTCTCAACTTCGCGTGGAAATTTCAAACTCCGGCAATTGTCCTTCTGGATAAACAGCTTTCGGAAAGTTATCAAACCTCTACTGTTCCATCCGGCAATACAGAGGTCACCCCGCACAAGAAGGCGAGTGGGGGAGAATATCTCCGATATCAATATGCCGACGATGGTGTGTCACCGCTCGCATTCCCCGGCACGTCAAACACGAAGGTGAAGGCGACAAGTTATGAGCATGACGAGTTCGGTATCGCATCGGATGAGTCGGATACTGTTCGGGCGATGCAGGATAAGCGATGGAAGAAGATGGAAGGTATACGTTCCGATGCGCGCCATTTTGATACCGTAAAAGTCTATGGCGATTCCTCTGCAAAGACTGCCGTGCTCTTTTGGGGCTCAACCAAAGGGCCTGTTCTTGAAGCCGCAGCCATGATTGATACCCCACTTCGCCTCGTTCAAGTGCTTTGGATGGAACCCTTCCCCGAGGAAGAGGTGGCGAAAGCGCTCGATGGCGCGGATCAAATTATCGATGTAGAGGTGAACCACAACGCGCAGCTCGCCGGGCTGTTGCGCGAAAAAACCGGCATCATGTGCGACGAGAAAATCCTCAAGTATGATGCACGACCATTTGACCCCGCCACGCTTGCAAAAGAATTACAGGATAAACTGAAAATATCATGACCATGGAACTTGCTACACATTCCAAGATCTCTTGGTGTCCCGGCTGCCCGAATAATCAAATACTTGTTGCGTTCCGTAAGGCGGTCACTGAGATGTGCGAAGCCGGAACGCTTAAGGAGGAAAATATTGTTGCCTCAGCGGGGGTCGGATGTCACGCGAAGATACTCGACTACTTAAACATGAATACGTTCAATGCGCTCCATGGTCGCTCCATTCCTCCGATAGAGGGTATGAAGGCGGCAAATCCATCACTCACTGTTGTCGCTTTTTCCGGTGACGGGGATTCATATTCGGAGGGACTGTCACACCTTATCCATTCCGCCCAGCGCAATTCGGATATCAATGTGTTTATTCACGACAATCAGATTTTTGCACTCACAACTGGGCAAGCAACGGCAACTTCGCCGAAAGGGTTCAAGGGACTAACGCGTCCCACTGGTTCTATCGAGGACCCTATTGACCCACTACGCATGATGATGAATGCGGGCGCGACATTCGTTGCGCGTACCTACGCTGGTGAGATGGGGAAGACAAAAGACATCATGAAGGCGGCAATGGCGCACAAAGGTATGTCTTTCATCGATATTGCACAGCCTTGCATTACTTTTTTTGATACGCGTGATTTTTATAAGGACAACATCGCATGGCTCCCGGAAGATCATGACGTGACGAACCTTGATGCGGCATATCATGCGACAAAACAATCAGACGGAAAGATTCCTATGGGTATTTTCTATCAAGTCTTGAAGCCAACGTTTGAGGAGCAACTCTAGAGCTATTATGGATATTGAGAAATTTTTTCATCCCGAATCAGTTATCGTGATTGGTGCGCGTCCCGAAGAAGGGCACGTGGGTTCGGCCATCATGAAGAATCTTCTTGCCGGGGGGAAGCGGACAATCTATCCGGTCACTCCCAATTATCAAGACGTGCTGGGGGTGCCTGCGTACGCGTCGCTTTCGGATGTACCAGGGAGTCCTGACCTTGCTGTTATTGCAGTCAAAGCGAACTTGGTACCCGATACGCTTCGTGCGTGTGTTGCGAAGGGAGTAAGGGCTGCGGTGGTTATTTCGGCGGGTTTTAAAGAAGAGGGCGCTGAGGGGAAGATACTTGAGAATGAACTAACTGCTATTGGAAAAGATACGGGGATTCCGTTCCTTGGACCGAACTGTCTCGGTGTTATAGACGGAAACAGTGATCTCAATGCTTCAATCGCGCTCCACAAACCTTTGCCCGGTTCGATTGGGTTTATCTCTCAGTCTGGGGCTATTGGTACGTCATTTATTGAGTGGTCACGCTCCGAGGGAGTGGGTATTTCAAAATTTGTCAGTTTGGGAAACGAAGCCGGTATCACGGAAGTGGCCATGCTCGAATATCTCGGCAATGATCCGGAGACAAAAGCGATACTGCTCTACGTCGAACATGTGTCTGACGGTGCACACTTACTTGCCATCGCAAAAAATATTATTGAAACAAAAAAGAAACCTATTGTGCTTTTGCGATCAGGGCGTTCGGAACGTGGCGGTGCTGCAGTCATGAGTCACACGGGTTCACTTGCGCCGGAGGATGCGATATTTACTGCTGCATGTCGTCAGTCGGGTATTGCAACCGTGACCTCATTACGTGATCTCTTCAATGCGGCAAAATTACTTTCGCTTGGAACTGATTGGGGGGCAAAAACACGCCTCGTCATTGTCACGAACGGGGGAGGTCCCTCAGTGAATGCCGCCGACCTCGTGGAGCTCTCTGAATCAATGGAACTCGTGCAATTTGATGAAGTAACGAAAGATGCACTGCACAAAGTCCTCCCCCCTATGGCGGCGGTAGGGAATCCAATCGATGTGATCGGTGATGCCGGCGCTGATCGGTATAAGTCCGCACTCGATATTGTTTCTGCACGAGACGACGTGGATGCGATTATTGTTATCGTGACTCCGCAAATGATGACCGACGCAAAAGCAATCGCTGACATACTCGTGTCGTTCAAAAGTATCAAGCCCATCATCCCGGTCTTCATGGGGGGTGAGGTGATGCGTGCGGGTATTGATGTGCTCCTCACAAACAGTATGGTGAACTTTGATCTACCCTCGGACCCCATTTTTGCACTCGATGCGCTGACACCAAAGAAGAAATCGACGTCACATTCAATAAAGCATACGCCGTCGACGGCTGCGATGCTCTCCTATGCGGATTCAACAGCATTACTCGAGAAGTATGGGCTGACGGTTTTTGGTTCGCTCGCAAGAACACGAGAAGAAGCGCAAAGTGTTTTTGACGCACTGGGGGTGGAAAAGATTGCCATGAAAGTGGTCTCGCAGGACGTGATACACAAAACGGATGTGCAGGCGGTTCGACTCAATATAGAAAAAGAAAACCTTTTGAACACATGGGATGAAATAACATCCGGAGTGAAAACACGAGCGCCCCATGCCACTATCGAGGGAATGCTTCTTCAGCCGATGGTGAGGGGTAAAGAGATTATCATCGGCATGAAGCGCGATGCGACGTTTGGCCCCGTCATCGTTTTTGGCCTTGGAGGAATTTTCGTTGAGCTTTTAAGTGACGTAGCTATGCGTATTGCGCCGTTTTCGGAGGAAGAAGCCCGGGCAATGATCGATGAGATCGCCGGCGTGAAGTATCTCGAAGGGTTCCGCGGTTCCGAGTCTGTCGATAAGGAGGCACTCGCACAATTACTCGTCTCTATTGGCAACATCGCCGCAGAAAACCCCAATATCACCGAGATAGATCTGAATCCCGTCATCGTAACAAAAGACCATGCATATATTGTAGACGCGCGGCTGATGTGAGTTCTTGGGTGCGATTTATCATTGTTGCGCCGACGATATGATTCTCGCAGAGAATGATACGCCCATACTTTCTTTCAGAAATGTTCCCACGCATGATATATTCTCTGTCCTCTTTTGCGCGACCATCGCCGGCAAATGAAATCATGTCGCCGAAGCCATGACTCGAGTGGAATGAGACGAGTTCAAAGCCTTTTTTGTCTCCCAGCATATTCATTGCGGCCGTCTCGCCTTGCTTTGTTGCATTCATCCAGTTACCCATGACGACGGAATCATTTAAAATGACATCCTTATAGCGAGCTGTATCTCCCGCCACCCACACGTCAGGGAGTGATGTTTCGAGATATTGGTTTGCATGTATCCCGCGATCCAGCGTTATTCCGGACGATATGAGCCAGTTCGTTGGAATATCTACACCGATAAATGCAAAAACCATGTCGCAATGAAGCATTCTTCCATCCTTGAGAATAACCCCTTCGACTTCGTCGCCACCAATGACCTCGGTGATTTCCATGTCTCGAATCAGCGTCACACCACGTTCAACGAGTCGTTCCTCAACGATACTCGCCTCATCTTGGGAGAGCGCAGGTTCCCAAAAGTAGTGTTCACGCATTACTTCGGTCACTTCGATCTCTTTTGATCGGAGGATGTCAGCAACCTCATACGTGACACAGGCGCTTCCGACGATAACCGCATGACTTTTTCCGTCGTGGAGATCCTTGATGATTGCTTTTGCGTGGTCGAGTGTGCGCAGATAGTGCACACTTTTTTTGTTCGCTCCGGGAATAGTCCACTTGCGGTTATGTGTTCCGGTCGCAATGAGTAGTTTTTCGTATTGAAATATCTTGCCGTCACTCAGTGTGACCTGTTTCGCCGTCGCATCAAGTGCCACGGCGGCACATCCGGTCAATAGTGTGATGTTGTTTGTCGTGTACCAATCTTCAGATTTCATCCAGACGGAAGCTTGTTTCCGCTGACGTTGTTCCGGCGATTCCTCCGCCGACAATAAGGTACGTGGCGCTCTCCATAGGTATCGTTTAGACGGGGAACACCTGTTTTCCGTCATTATCAAAAAGGAGGATGGCTTTGGTTGGACAGGATTCTGCGGCGGCCATGAGTGTCTCATCATCTGCGGCGTTGGGGTCGGTGGCGATTACCTTGCTTTCGTCATCAAGCGCGAATGTCGCTTCAGACACTGCGATGCAGGAGACCGCGGAAATGCAGAGATCACGATCGACAACGATCTTACTGATATTCGAACCTTCTTTGTTGCGAAGATATTCTCGAGTTTCTGACATATATTTTTATGTTAACAAATAATGAATAAACGACTAGGTCAGCACAATTCCGGTGATCTCGGGCACTTCTTCATTGAGAAGTGTTTTGACCACCTTATTATACGTCAGTGAGGCGAGAGGGCATTGTGCACAACTTCCTTCAATGCGGAGGGTGAGTATCCCATCCTCGATTTTCCCCACCCAGACATCACCCCCATGAGATTGGATGTAGGGCCGAACCTTTGCAATGACCGCGTTCACGCGCCCTTCAACGGTCGGAGGAGTTTCGGTATTTATTGTGATGACGTCGGGTGTTGCAACTTGTTCCATGTATGCATTTTACCCTCTTTTTCCCGCCAATCCTAGTTGTGACGAAGAATCTGTCATCATAAATGTTATATAGGAAGATTTTGTTGGGCTACTTTTGTTATCGCAAGGTTTGTGGTACGAAACACGTGAGGTCAGAAGTGCACTGCGCACGGCGACGGATAGTCTGGTCTATCGTTCGGTTTTATCCAAAAGAGTCCCGCAGAAGTATATCTCTATAATGTATGCCTACTAAAGAATACAAATAAAGAATACAAAAACGAGCTGCAACAAACTCCAGCTCAGGGAGTCTGTTGCCCCCCCCAAAAAAAAATGTCAAGACTTAGTCTTGACATAAAATGAGGAAAATATGGATAGGGATATGACATGATATGGCGGTGCGGGGTGTGCCAGAAGCTCAAAGTTAGCTATTTCTGTGTACTGCACCTTATTGACGCTTTACTGCGTATATACTGTACAAATTCTTTAATCGCTAGGGCTAAATCGTCTATGGATGAAAACAAGACAGAGGAAGTAGTAAGTGTTGAAGGCCATATGTGCCATGGAGGAGGGAAGTGTATGAATATGCATAAGTTTTGTCACCATCGGTGCTGCATGATGCGATGCATGGTGACCATTGTCGTGCTCGCATTAGTATTTATGACAGGAGTGTGTGTCGGAGGACACGGTGAATATCGCCATGGAGTACGGGATTCACGAAGTTATGGGTCGCAATATGACCAATCATTCGATGCTCATTTTCAGCGTATGCATGGAGGTATTTCTTCTTTCGGATATCCCAACACAATAAATACTCGTGTTCAGGCGACGAAGGGTGTGACATCGGTACAAGTGGTGCCCATGATGGGTCTTGAGCCAGTTGCAGAGTAATAATATATTCTTTAAGGAAAACAAAAAACGCGCCGCAAGGCGTTTTTTGTTTGTGCTACTTGTTATCTCCTTGGCACAAATCATGCAGTTTTTATCGTACAAGAAGCATGCAAAAGACCCCAATGAATACTTGGATGGCTGGTCCCCATATTGCCTGATGGTCAAGATTGGATTTTGCATGAATCCAGTGATGGAAGCGTTGGAGGGTGACGAGTGGCTCATGTCTCCATTTGAAATAGGCGAATTGGAGCGCATCCGGCATGATGCCTCCAATCGCCCCAAGGATGGTTACTGAAAGGTAGTAGGGGGTTGTGGCATGCAGAAAGAGCACTGCAAGCCCGATACCGAGCATGGCATCACATCCTATTTTGAAGAGGTCGAGTGGAAAATCCTTATTGAGGATGATGTCCGAATTCATCGGGTCAGTGTGATCATGTCTGCTTGATAGAAGTGTGTAGTGCCAGTGCGGTATCGCGTCAAGCACGAAATGACTGAGAAATCCAACAACAAAAGCCATCATAGGATGACCTGGAAAGATGTTCGCGGCGGCGGCGCCTACGACTGCATGTGTCGCGAGGATCATGAATCGTATTATAGCAATAGGATACTAATCGTCTACTTGTGCACTTTCTGAGATACGCCACCTTTCCGGTGGTGCTATAATGCGCACATGAATGAGCCGATAATCAAAAATGCTGAGGTGCTTGGCACTACGCCGCTTCGTCGTGATGCCCTAGCAATTTTGGAGGCGGGGTATCAGGCGGAGGTTCTTCGCTCCTATGTTTGCCGCACAATATGGTGTGCGAAACCATTCAGGATATCATCGAGGCACTCTGGAAGAGGGGCGCCACGATAAGTGAGGTGAATACCGTTCGAAAGCATATTTCCGATATACAGGGTGGGCAGCTCGCAAAACTGCTCTACCCCGCAACAGTCGTCTCCTTTATATTTTCCGATGTGCCGGGAGATGACATGAGCATCGTTGCATCAGGTCCGACAGTACGGGATACTTCAACCATCATCGATGCCGAACATATTCTTGCAGAGTACAACGTGTTGACGCAATGCAAACTTCCCGACTGTGAACTAGTGGAGACACCAAAGGAAGAAAAATATTTTCAAAAGGTTACCAACGTTCTTCTTGTCACGAACAAAGTCGCACTCTTGGCAATGAAGGAAAAGGCGGATGCGCTTGGTTATCAGGCTGAAATTCGTGATACCGCGCTACAGGGGATAGCCCCCAATATTGGGGCTTATTTTTCGACGATGAAATGCTCACCAGGCTCGTGCATGCTTTATGGTGGAGAAACCACTGTTGAACTTTCAGATTCCCCAGGTAAAGGGGGGAGAAATCAAGAGTTTGCCCTTGGTGCGCTCGCGACCATCCCGACCGATGAAGTCTTTGTTGCTGCCGCTTCGGATGGGTGGGATAATACAGATGTTGCGGGAGCAATCATCGATGAAGGTGATCGTGAGCGTGCAAAACAAGCAGGGCTTGATCCGAAGATGTATTTATCGAGAAATGATTCGTATAATTTTTGGCGTCAAAACGGCGGAGCGATTGTGACCGGACAAACCGGCATAAATGTGTCAGACTTTTATTTTTTAATTCGGGCGAAATCCTGATCGAGCGTGATTCGCGTTGTTTGATAATCATTATAAATAATTCATAGGGTATGAATAAAACAGAGCAGGCGATATTGTGGTTTGACCAGGTTGGCAACGATGATGTGCAGATTGTGGGGGGAAAGAATGCCTCACTCGGTGAGATGTATACAGCACTTGCAAGTAAGGGTATTCGAGTCCCGAATGGATTCATTGTCACCGCAAAAGCATATCGCGATTTTATTACACTGTCCGGGCTCGCTGATATCATCAAGAAAGAATTGACCGACCTTGACACGACCGACATCAAAGCGCTACAACATGCAGGCAAATCAGTCCGTGAGGCGTTTCTCAAAGTAGAGTTTCCTCAAACATTGCGCGATGAGATCACTGTTGCGTATGAAAAAATTTCTGAGTCCTATGGTGTGAAAGAAGCTGACGTTGCCGTTCGTTCTTCGGCGACCGCCGAGGACCTTCCTGGTGCGTCGTTTGCGGGAGAACACGAGACGTATCTCAACGTCTATGGAGCGGAGCAGGTTATTAAAAAGACGCGCGAGGCAATGGCGTCGCTCTTCAATGATAGGGCGATCTCGTATCGTGTCGACAAGGGATTTAGTCATTTTGACGTTGCGCTCTCCGTTGGTGTTCAAAAGATGGCTCGTTCAGACAAGGGGTCATCTGGAGTGATGTTTACCATTGATACGGAGACCGGTTTCCGTGATGTCATAGAGATCAATGCTTCCTACGGACTTGGTGAGATGGTTGTGCAGGGAAAGGTGACCCCCGATGAATTTATGCTCTTCAAGCCGACACTTCGTGATGGTTTTCGCTCGATTGTAAAAAAATCACTTGGCGAGAAAAAGATGATGATGGTCTATACCGAATCGCAGGATTCACCGGTTAAAGAGATAAGTGTTCCAGAATCGGATCAGACGAAATTTTCGCTTTCTGACGACGAGGTTATTGAATTGGCGCAGTGGGGAATGATTATCGAAGAGCATTACACCGCGCGCTTCGGAAAACCGACCCCGATGGATATCGAGTGGGCGAAGGACGGAGTCGAAAACAAGCTCTATATTGTTCAGGCGCGTCCCGAAACTGTGCAATCTGAGAAGAAGGGTTTTTCTATTACCGAATATCTTTTACAAAAAGGAGCACCAGAGGCGCTGACACATGGTATTTGCGTTGGGGGAAAGATTGCGACGGGGAACGCGCGAGTCATTCTTTCTGCGGCGAAGCTCGATGAATTCAAACAGGGTGAAATATTAGTGACTGAGATCACCGACCCGGATTGGGAACCCATCATGAAGATGGCATCTGCCATTATTACGGCGAAGGGAGGGCGCACGTCTCACGCAGCAATTGTTTCCCGTGAGCTCGGTATTCCTGCCGTTATCGGCATTGGAATGGAAGAGTTGGCAAAAATTAAGACGGGGATGGAGTTGACCGTTGATGCATCGTCGGGTTCCGTCGGGTATATTTATCCGGGGAAGCTCGAATGGGAAGAGCGCGTCGAAGATCTCTCTCAGGTACCAGAAACAAAAACAAAGATTGCAATGAATGTTGGTAGCCCCGAGGCCGCCTTCATGTATGCACACCTTCCCCATAAAGGTGTAGGGCTTGCGCGTGAAGAGTTTATCATCATGTCGCAGATCGGAATCCACCCAAAGGCGCTTCTCGATTATAATAAGCTCGATAAGGAACTACAGAAGAAGATTAATGCGCGGACGCTCGGATATCCCGACAAGGTGGAATTTTATGTTCAGAAACTGGCGGAGGGGATTGCACAGATTGCCGCTGCGTCGTATCCGCATCAGGTGATTGTCCGCTTCTCAGACTTCAAGACAAATGAGTACCGCACACTGCTTGGTGGTGAAGCCTATGAGCCGAGCGAGGAGAATCCAATGCTCGGTTGGCGTGGTGCATCACGATATTATGATCCGAAATTTAAGGACGCGTTCAAACTGGAATGCGATGCGATACTTCGGGTGCGCAATACTTTTGGTCTCAAAAATCTGCACGTGATGATTCCGTTCTGCCGTACTCCGGAAGAGGGGAAGAAAGTGCTTGAGACTATGGCAGAATTCGGATTGCGCAAAGATGAGGATGGATTGCATGTCTACGTGATGTGTGAGATACCCTCAAATGTATTGCGTGCTGATGAATTCCTCGATATCTTTGATGGTTTCTCTATTGGTTCGAATGATCTTACTCAGTGTACGGTAGGAAGTGATCGTGACTCGGGAATCGTGGCGGGTATCACCAATGAAAAAGACCCAGCAGTGAAGACGCTCATCTCGATGGCCATTAAGGCTTGCAAGGCGAGAGGGAAGTATATTGGTATTTGCGGGCAGGCACCGTCAGATTTTCCTGATTTTCTGAGATTTCTCATCCAGGAAGGCATTGATACTGTATCCCTTAATCCTGACTCCATTATCCCGATGCTCTTTGAGGTTGCAGAGGAGGAAAAACAATTGGGTCGCTAATATGGAAAAGATCACGCGTGTCGAGGCGGTAGAAATACATGATTCACGTGGTACACCAACCATCACCGTTACGGTTCATAGCGGATTGGAAAAGGCGAGCGCTTCAGTACCGTCTGGAAAGAGTGCCGGACGGCGGGAGGCGTGTGAACTGCGTGACGCCGATGGAGTCGGAGTCGCGCGCGCTATCGTAAATGTGAATACCGCTATTGATGAGGCATTGCGCGATGCACCGCTTGATCCGGAGCATGTTGACCGAACACTTCTCGCGCTTGATGGAACATCAGATAAACACAAGCTCGGTGCAAATGCGATGCTCGGTGTCTCCATGGCCACTATGAGACTCGCTGCGTTCGTGAGAAAGGAGCCACTTTGGAAGACTATTGCCGGAATCGGGGGATTTACCCCGGGGTTTCCGTTTCTCTATATGAATATGTTGAATGGCGGAGCGCATGCATCATTTCGCTTGCCGTTTCAGGAGTACATTGTGGCGGTTGGTCGCGCACTCCCGTCTGAATCTTACGCGAAAGCAAATGCAATATTTGAAACTTTGGGCACATTGATCAAACAGCGGTATGGTGATGTTCCTATGGGGGATGAAGGTGGATATTCACCGGATGTAAGGGGTATTGAAAAACCATTCGAGCTTTTGAGTGAAGCGATGGGGGCCGAGGCAATGGCATTTTTGGCGATTGATGCCGCAGCATCAGAGTTTTTTCATGACGGAAAATATGTTCTCGAGGGAGCACCCCACACGTCGGAGGAACTGTTTTCTGTATACGAAAATCTTGTGCAGAAATTCCATCTGAAGAGTATCGAAGACCCTTTTGCTGAGGATGACTTTTCCGCATTTCATCGTATTACCGCAGAGCTTGGGAATAGGACGCTCATCGTTGGAGATGACCTCACGGTGACCAATCCAGAGATTACAAAAGAAATGATCGACGAACATCGTGCCAATAGTATGATCATCAAGCCCAATCAGGTGGGGACGCTTGCTGAAGTTTTTCAAACGGCTCATATCGCACAAAAGGCAGGATGGAAGTTGATAGCAAGTCATCGGTCTGGGGAAACGGAGGACTCGTTCATCGCGGATCTTGCCGTCGGAATTGGTGCATACGGACTGAAAGCAGGGGCACCAACACAGAAGGAACGCCGAGTAAAATATGAACGTCTGCTCGAGATTGAAAAAGAATTCCTCATCCATTCTTGATGGTTACGTCGCGGTGTATAAACATGTGGAAAACTTTCCGATAACCTGTGGATAATGTATCTCTCCGCCTGTCTGTTTCTGCTCTACAGCATCCTCTAATTAGCCGTTGTTTTCGGTGTCCCTTTCCACGACTCCTTCGGTGGTGTCACTATCCCGCCCTTGGTTTTCATTCTCAGTGTCTGTATAGACTCCTGAATCTTTAGTTTCTTCTTCGGTACCGCTCCGGTTGTCCCTTTTTTCTTTTTTGATGATATCGCTTGATGTCGAGGCGGAGTGTTCTTTGTTGCCTTGGTCGTTCTCTTTGAGTACCCACTTCGCTACTTCTCCTTCAAAATAAATTTTACTACGCTCCCCTTGTGGGGAAACAGCATGAATCTCAGTGATGATATCGTCGATGGTGTTTCGTGATTTCTCTTTGCCATCTCGATCAAACAGCGCGCGCGTTACCTCAAGTTCCCTTAATGCAATCTCTCGACCCCGTTTTACTCGTTCCTCACGCTTCATTGTTTCCAGAGAAGGGTCCACGTGCGTTTTCACGATATCACGTGAGCTGGTTGCATCTTCGTGTGTAAGCTCCGCGCCACCCTTATCATCCAGTGTCTCATCTGCTAATGCGGCGAGCTCACGTACCTCAGAGAGACGTTTGTGTGCAAACTGCACACGGAGTTCTTCCTTCTTTGCCTCATCACCCACGAAAAGAATCTGTGCTTTTTCTTGTGCGACGAGAACGGGGAACAGGATATCACCAGGCTTGGCGTTGCTTGCATATGCGGTGGCGGCTCCGCCAGATAACATCAGCAGTCCAAAGATGATTGCCGCAAATCTTATACGTGTGTTTTTCCAGAGTGTTGTGTACGAAAAGGGCAATGACTGGAACGTTAATCCCTGCTCAATAGTATTCCACACGCGTTTTTTTTCGTCGACGGACATTCCTGCCGGCCTTCGTTGCGCAATGTGTTTTTCCATATTATGTAAATTGTTGTTCGACATACACGGCGGGGAGATAAGTTTGTAATTCTTTAAGCGCACGATGGTGACGTACCTTTGCACTATTTTCCGTTGTATTCATTGCGAGTGCGATCTCTTTGAACGAAAGCTCCGACCAATAGCGTAGTGCAATGACCTCTCGTGATATCGTGCCCATTTTTGTCAGCGCGCTCTCGAGTATCCGGTAATCCTCGTGAGGAGATGAAGTGGGGAGTGTCTCTTCGTGGAGAAATTCAAGCGTTTCGCGCTCAAGTGGTACCGGCTGTTTGTGTGCATTCTTGCGGCATGCGTACACTTTTCTGCGTGCCACCAGGAAGACAAATCCCCAAAACTCTTCATCGCTCTTATATCGAAACCGCGGAAGACCTTTCCAGATATCTATGAAGACATCTTGGAGCGTATCAAGCGCTTGGTCGCGATCGTGAAATTGCCCCAGAAGAAAACGGAAGACTTTGTCGTTTGCCGCTTCGAAAATACCCCGAAAAGCCTCTCGGTCGCCAGTACTTGCTTTCGCTATGTAATCTTTCAGTATATCCGGGGACTCCATCGTTTTTCTTCTCTTAGGTAATGTGATGCTATCGCAAATAGGTTACGGCGCATAGGGTAAAATGCGCATCGTCTCGATTTGGCTCTGTGTAGCCGTCTGGATGGTAAGCGAGCATGGCTTAAATTTGTCGGCGAGAAATGGTGGTGAGTCTTTTGTGAAAGAGGGGCGTAGTTCTGTATACTATGTAAATGAAACTGATTCATCGTGTTTTCCATTTCCTATTTCCCGGTGCTGCGATGAACAGGAGCCTCCGCATTCTTGTAGTGCTCAACATGGTGTTCACATTCATTGTCGGTGTTGTTGCTCCATTTAATGCGGTTTTAGTGATAAAAATCGGCGGGGACGTACTCTAGAGTATGCTGTTTGTGGGACATCTTACTCTGAAAAAGAGATATTTGTCGCCAGTCTTCTTGCCAGGAATCTCATTCCGAACTAGCTTTGCATTAAATACTTAGTATGCTAAGCTTCCGCAATGACAAATACATTTTTATCGCGCCTTGATTGGCGCTTTGCGACAAAGAAATTTGATGCAACGAAAAAACTTACCAGTGAGCAGTTGAATGAGATTATTCGTGCGGTACGCTTCGCGCCAACATCCTTTGGTGTGCAACCCTTTCATGTGGTTGTTGTGACGGACCCCGCCCTTCGGAAAGAACTCCGTGCGATATCGTACGATCAGTCCCAAGTTACTGATGCCTCTCATTTGTTGGTGTTTTGTGCTCGGACTGATCTTGCTGCCCGTGTTGATGGCTATGTTGAGGAAATGACGGGTGGAAATGTTGAGGCAAAGGCTTCGACGAAGTCTTATGCTGATATGATGCATGGGGCGCTCGATTCCCGAACGGAAGAAGTTGCATTTGCTTGGGCATCAAAGCAGACATACATCGCGTTTGGATTCGGCCTTGCGGCAGCGGCGGAGCTTGGTATTGATGCGTGTCCCATGGAAGGATTCGACACTGTCGCTGTCGACAAGGTCCTCGGACTACCCGCGCATATCCGTTCAATTGCATACGTGGCCGTTGGGATGCGCGCAGTAGAACCAACATATCCGAAATTCCGGTTTTCCGAAGATGACCTGTTCGAATATCGTTAATTTGAACTTGGTGAGGAAACACACATCAGCACATTGTACGATGTCGAATAAATAAAAAAACCACAGAGTCGTGGTTTTCCTTACTGGGCTTGTTCTGGAGTATTGGAGTTATTTTCACGCAAAAGAGAATTTTTCCAATGGCCAATCACCTCATTTTGTATGCTATCAAATAAATGACGAATGGTTTTTCCTCGAATTTCCCCCCCCTTGGTAATAGAGCATTTTTCCCATAAGAGCATTGGTTCGTAAAAACTGAATGCGATTGAGATTGCCCATGCTGTCTATTGGACGCGAAACGATGGCGGTATTTGATCCGGATGCTTCTTTGTTGGCAAAAAACCGACTACACACAAGTATCTCATCAGAGACGAGGCGCTTGTACTGGATGCGTGTCGTCGGATTTCTGAGTTCAAGCAATTGGGTTCCTTCGTGCTCTTCGACCGTAACCTCGTATTTGTCGAGTTTCATCTCTTGAAGTACGGCAACGAGATTTTGCACCAGATCTGCTTTGCGACAGTATCTTGTCCACGAGAAATAAAAGCCGAACATAACGAATAGGATAAATAGTGTGCCCCAGGTTGGTCCCATGATATTGCCCCCAAGTTAAGATCATCTTTTCCTACGCTAGCATGATTAAAAATTCATGCAAGTAAAAACCCTACTCAAGTAGGGTTGGGGTAATTATTGTTCTTGAACAAGAGGTTCAAGCGTGGCGAATATATCTTGGTAGAGCTTGTCGTGCTTATTTTTTTCCAGTACCGTTCGTGGCAAAATGCCTTCCGCAACGAGAGTCGTTACACCCGATGCATCTTTTATTTCTGTTTTATAGAAGAGACCATGTTGTTTTCGTACTTGTTCATTCGCACATGAGTCCTCTTCAATCACAAACAACAATGTCGATTCGAGTTCATGAGAAATTCCAAGAATCCGGAGCTGCTCTCTCAGCGTGTGGCTCCACCGTAGTCCAATGTGTCCATCAAGAATGCGTAATATTCTCGTATCGTCGTCTGATTTTTCAAGGCTTGGTAAATTGATCGGCCAAGCACAATCACACAAGAAATTTCGACTCGAAATCGACACCTTAAAGAGTACTTCATTTTTTTCGACATGCATGTACGCTCTCGTGGTTTTGCGAGAAATCTCTAGGATGTGTATAAGGAGTAATTCGATGAGCGTAATCCTGTGTCTGATTTTTAGCTGCTGGTCGAGCCAGAATTTGATGCCCATACCAATGATGAGCATCACCAGTACGATGGCGATATTGCTGGGTAGTGACATGATGTTCTCGCTTGTGAAAGAATTTTTCTCACCACATCCTAGCATTGTGCCACAAATAGACAAGTGGGTGATTTGGTTGACGGTGTTCACGATGAGGAATAGTCTAAATAGAGAACAGTTTATTGACAGGGGGACTCCATGAGTGACACTCCGAAAAGATTGACTGACATACCGACAAAACTTTCTGGGTCAATGATTCGACATTTTCTGAAGAATCGTTATCGCAAGACATTATTGCGTCTCTGTAAGGGAGAAAAAGAGCTTCCTGAGGGTTCCGCGCGTGCTCGCGTGGTCATTCTTCATGGTTATAGCAAGCACTCTGATACGCCTGATATGCAAAATTTTCGGCACATCTTGCAGAGGGATGGCAAGTGTGATCTTTTTTATTGCGATATGCCGTATCACGGACTTTCTGTCCCGGAAGGCAAGGAATACTTGAGGGGAAAGATACGATTTTTCAGTCGTCTCGTCGAGGCAGCATATGCGCTCACACTTCGGGCTCTTTCTCGTCCGTATGTTAAACCAATCCCCACATTTGTTGTTTGTTATAGCGCAGGTGGCATTGCGTTCCTTCGTTTTATTCAGGAAAACCCGGCTTTGCAAAAGTATATTGCCGGTGCCTGCACGATGGCGCTTCCACTTCGTGTCGATCATAACGCTGGGGCAAAGATTCAAAAATGGAAGCCGTATATCGAGGGTGTCGCTCGTTGGGCATCATACCTTCCTTATTTGGCAGACATTCCCGTTGGGGACATCGGGGTAGGAGACCTTGAAGACAAATTGGAGTTTAACGAAAAAATTGACCTACGGTCAGCCATGGAAATGCATGTTGCAAGCATTGAGGCGAAGCGCGCACTGCCCATCGTTACTATGCCATGGTTGTTTCTTCATGGCGCAAAGGATCGCACCGCTCCTGTCGGAGACGTAAGAGATGCCGTCGGGCTTATCAAGACACCGATAGAGAAAAAAAAACTTATTGTGTATCCCAATGCGGAACATGGGCTTCTCGACGGGAAAGACGGACGAGTAGACGTAGCGCACGATTTTCTTAAGTGGATGAATGAGATAATCGAACACAATGCATGGGAGCATGTGGAGTATGAAAATATGGCGGACGAGGCGATGGAACTCACTTCTGACACCTATTTTTTCATAAGTAAGCGAATTGTGCAGATTAGGAAGATATTGTTGCGCTGGTGGCGAAAAATTACTTTTCAATCCTGACACCCCCCACCCGGGGGTTTTTTATTGGAATTTTGTTAATAGCGTGATATATTTTCTTTGCACTATCCAGTATAAATTTAGCTTTATGCTTCAAGAATTTAAAACGTTTGCGATGAAGGGAAGCGTTGTAGATTTGGCCATCGGTATTGTTATCGGTGGTGCTTTTGGCGCCATCGTGTCTTCACTCGTTGGGGATATTATCATGCCGCTTATCGGCGTGCTGACTGGAGGACTCAATTTTTCAGGACTAACCTACACGGTAGGGAGTGCCACTATCTCGTACGGAAAGTTCATTCAGGCATTATTTATTTTCACTGTGGTGGCATTCGTCCTCTTCATTGTGGTAAAGGCCATGAATAAGATTAAAAAAGCTGAAGAGGCCAAACCTGCCGCGTCCGTTGAGCCTCCGGCGGAAGTGACGCTCCTCACAGAAATTCGTGATTTACTCAAGAAATAGGCCATAAAATATCCGCACGATGCGGATATCTTTTGTGCTATACTTTTGCAATGCATTTCCTCGTTGACTTAATTGCGCAATATGGCTATTACATGGTGTTTGTTGGTACCCTCTTGGAGGGCGAAACAGTCGTTGCGCTTGCTGGGTTTGCAGCATTTCAGGGTCATCTACATCTGAGTATCATCATTCTGGTCGCAATTGCCGGCGCAGTGATTGGAGATCAGTGTTTTTTTTATTTTGGCAGACACAAGGGAAAAAAAGTACTCGCGAAGCATCCCGAGTGGCATGCACGTGTCGAAAAGATACATGTATGGATGGAGCGTTACCGTGATTGGCTGATATTTGGCTCACGATTCATGTATGGTTTTCGCGCAATAACGCCGATTGTAATCGGCACAAGTAATGTGAGTCGGCTGCGCTATTTTATCCTTGACACACTTGGAGCCATCTTCTGGGCCCCACTATTTGCTTTCGGTGGTTATCTATTTGGCGGTGCTATCGGACATTTCGTCCGTCATGCGAGAAGAATCGAGGGCTATGTTGTGGCAACGATTATTATTGTTGCCCTCCTAATCCAGATTGCTGCTTGGATACGAAGGCGGCGTGAACGTATGTTAGAAGGGGAGCAGCAGGACTCCAAGGACAAGCAATAGTTTGTTATACTTGAGTATATGCTTTCACGTACGTCCCATAGGTTTCCCGCCATACTGCTCGGGCTTTATAGTGTGGTATTTTTCTTTCTTGCGATAAACCCGATTGACCGGCAGACTTGGTTCGTCGAAAATATTACCGTAATCATTATTGTAGGGACGCTTCTTGTGCTCTATGCACTGCGGGTGCGTTTTTCTAGCACCGCCTACGCGCTTATGGCGGTGCTTATTTTTTTGCATACTATCGGTGGTCATTATACGTTTGAAAAAGTCCCATTTGATTGGGTCACGAATTATTTTGGATTTGCGCGAAATCATTTCGATCGCGTCGCTCATTTTTCGGTTGGCTTCTATGCTTTTACTGTCGCGGAGTGGTTACTCGCAAAACGACTTGTTGCCAATCGATTTCTATTATTCACCTATCCCGTGTTTGTGATAGCGACCATTGCGATGAGTTACGAGCTTATTGAGTGGATCTACGCGGCTAACGCTGATCCGCTCGCGGGTGCGGCATATCTCGGAAGTCAGGGGGATATTTGGGATGCACAGAAAGATATGCTGGCAGATACACTCGGTGCCATTATGGGAACCATTTTCTTTTTCTGGGTGCAGGGGTTTCGTCGACTGCGCACGCTACTTTCTCAAACGTCATGAAAGCACGGAGTGGACATACGCTATTGTTGGTCGGGGCATGGCTTTCACTCCTCGCATTCATTGTCGGCGGGAGTATTTTGTTACCCCTACAGAAAAATAGTGCTGGGGATTCGACTGCATTATTGTACAAATTTGCTCGTAATGAGCCTGTCCTGAATACTCCACAAGTTGCACATATCGGGAAATCACTAATTGCTGATTTGGGGTCAATGCACGTTTTGCTTTATCAGGACGGTGTCCTGATGCATTCCTTCGTTATTCTTTCGAAGGGGCGACCTGGTGCGCCATGGGAAACGCCTTCTGGAACATATGTTATTCAAGCCAAAGAAGTAAAACATTATTCATCCATTGGGGGAACATGGATGCCTTATAGTATGCAGTTCTATGGAAACTTCTTTATACACGGTTGGCCAACATATACGAGTGGCGAGAGTGTTCCACTTGGATATTCTGGTGGGTGCATTCGTCTCTCTACTGCTGACGCGAAAGTGGTATATGATTTCATTCCGAGTGGGACAAAAATTGTGGTGATTTCCGATGATAAACAGGAAGTGTTTGCTACATCGTCACGGTATTATTTGCACGGTGACGGGACCCCCCCGCATGTCTCGGCGACCTCCTTTATTGTCGGAGACATCGATTCCGGCGCAGTACTATGGGAGCGCGGGTCCCATGAATTGAAAAATCCGAAGGGGCTTACACTTCTGGTTTCGGCGCTCACCGCCCTCGAAACAGTAAATCAATATAAGCTAGTGCGCATGAGCGAGCTACTCCTTGGAAGTGCGATATTGCGCAAGTATTCCATTGGGGCGGTAGATGAAATGCCTGCCGGTGCGCTTATCTACCCACTGCTTTTTGATGGAAGTGATACCGCAGCAAAAGTGTTTTCGTTGGAACACGGAACAAAGCAGTTTGTGAAATACATGAATGAAAAAAGTGTTGCAATTGGCATGTCCGATACCGTCTTTGGGGGACCGCTATCGACTGATGAGTCTACTACGACGGCGCGTGACCTCATGATGCTTCTTGGTTACATAAAGGAGCACAAGCATTTTTTAATTGATGTCTCGTTGGCAAAAGACAAGACCCTGACAAATAAATGGGGAGACAGGCGGTACGATTGGACAAATAAAAATGCATGGATTCTCTCTGGTGATGGAACATATCGCGGTGGTATGGCTGCTGTAGATAGTCGGGGTGGGGGTGACGCGGTATTGCTTTTTGACATTCCGCTTGCAGAATTTAGCCCACGCACAATTGCAATAACAATTTTGGATTCCGAGAATCTTGTCGCGGACGTACGGACGATTCGTCAATTCGTTCTTGAACATTTCGTATATGGAATTGAGCGCGCTGATGGAGAGTTTTTTAGAGAAAAAGAAGACCCAACTCCGAATCTTATTCAACGAGCCAAGGAGCTCATTAACCTAGAT
>Ga0075982_112_pt1 | contig 27537 bp, 34 predicted proteins | sample RifGroA2_FD_68058 | JGI IMG/M metagenome (GOLD analysis project Ga0075982, IMG submission 68058) | Parcubacteria bacterium GW2011_GWA2_47_7 | reverse complement strand
CTTCCACCGGTACGTCGTGACCTGCTCAAGGTCACCCCAACCGATGCGGCGATGACGGTATTCTATGATGGTGCAATTCGTGCGCGTACATGGCTCGATCCGAAGCCCGAGGAATCCGATAAGTCTTTTCGCGTCATGGTTGAGTCAATTTCGTCTGGACTAAGTGATCCTACGAAAGCCGTGTCGCGACTTTCGACAGATATTTCTGAACTATTATCACATTACTAGCATCTATGTTTATTTCCGCAAAAACAGACAGGGGGCTTTTTATTCCGATTGTATTTGGTCTCATGCTCCTTTTGACTCCTTATTTGGTGTTTGCAGCCCCTCCGCCACCTGGAACGCTCATTCCTTGTGGATTTGATTTGGATAGTGACAACATCGTAAAGGACCCCGATGGTTATGTGTGGGTGGTTGGAACTCACGAAGAGTGTTATTTTAATGATGTCATTCTGATTGCGCAGAGTGTTATTGAGTTTCTGATATTCAAGATCGCGATGCCGATCGCCGCCATCATGTTTGCCTACGCGGGATTTCTCTACGTGACCAATCGTGGCAATGAAAGCCAGGTCACGCGGGCGCACGATGTATTCCTTAACGTGCTTATTGGTATTGTGATTGCACTTGCCGCGTGGATAGTTGTTAAGTTCATCGTCACATTCTTCCTCGGAACGGGTTCCGTATTTAATTTACTCGGTCCATAATATTCATACAGGATATGAAAAAATATTCTACACAACTTATTTCCTTGACAGCGCTCATCCTCATGACGTTCCCCGTGTTCTCTCAGGCACTCTGCAACCCATCGTCGGGCACCTATTGTAATCCTCTTAATTCGGGAACAGGAGGAGTCACCGCCACAGACATTCCCTGCTTCCTACTATCGATAGTAGATCTCGTGTTCCTTATCGGTGTACCGATTATAGTAATGTTTATTATTTACTCGGGATTTCTCTTCGTCACGGCGGGGGGCAATGAGGCCAAGATATCGAAAGCTCGCACGTCATTCATGTGGACGATGTTGGGGGCACTCGTTCTCCTTGGAGCAAAGGCAATTGCGCTTGCAGTCGGGACTACGATTATTAGTCTAGGGGCTGGTGGTGGCGCACCTTTTTCATGTTAATAAAAAATAATTACAAATATCTCATAGGGCTCATCATCTTGCTTCCTGCGAGTAGGGTGTATGCTCAGCTACTTCTCACAAACCCTGCGCCTGGGGCGGGAAGCACTATGTCGGACTTTATATATCTTCTTATCCAAATTATCCAGCTGATTGGGACACCAATTCTTGTCTGCGCTATTGTCTATGCTGGATTTATGATGGTGACCGCAGGCGGGAACGAAGAGCAAGTCAGGAAGTCAAAAGTTTGGATCCTGTGGACGCTTGTTGGTGCGGCCATTATATTGGGAGCAAGGTCATTAGCCGATATGGTATATGGTACGGCCAGTTTATTTTAATTGATATATGAATAAATTTTATCTCACATCCTTAGTCTTCTTGATGCCCGCCGTGGCGTTCGCGCAATTTACGAATTTCAAAGCTTTCATTGAATTGCTCCTCAAAATTATCCAAAACATAATCACGATACTTTTCGTCGCACTTGCCGTTGGCATTATTTTTGGTATTGCGATGTACATGTTAAACCTTGACAACGAGAAGAAACGAGAGGAGTTGAAGGGATATCTCCTGTGGGCGATTATCGGGGCAGTGGTGGTAGTCGGGATGTGGGCGTTTGTTGAAATTCTCACCATGACATTATTTGGAGCCGGGATTGGTATTCCTTTTTTAAGCACGCCAACCAATTAATACTTAGCGCCTTTTATCATGAAAAAGAACTACTTGATTTGTATTGCATCGCTACTTGCCCCCTGTTCAGCATTTGCCGCTGCTGGAGATATTTTTGCGCTACAGGGGTTGATTCTTTCGCTCCTTCAGGATCTCGGGGGATTGTTCTTTATGTTGGCGACTGTTTTTTTTATTTGGGCAGTAGTCAAATTTATTATGAATGCGAATGATGCGGCGGAGCGCGAAAAGGGCAAGAAATACATCGTGTGGGGGATAATCGCGCTTGTCGTCCTCGTATCGCTATGGGCAATAGTTGGTTTTATTATTGATACCCTTGGGGTCAGTACCGGTGGAGTTCCCGGGTTTGTGACAGATTGATATTAATATATATGATTCTATTGACTAGCAATAGAATTTGTGATATAATAGTATTTATGGAGGTTAAGTCGTAATCCACAGGAATCTCTAAAAGCGGATTGCCCACACTTGTTAAGTAGGATATCATTTATATATAGTTTGTTTGATGTTTATAAGATTATTATTAATTTATTTTGGTTCTATGAAGAAATTTATTATCGGAGGTTTGCTTATGAGCCCGGTCATGGCTTTCGCACAAACTCCACTGGAGAATACAGTCAATGCTGTTCAGAATATCATTGATTTGCTTATCCCTCTCTTACTGGCTCTCGCTGTCCTCCTCTTTTTTTGGGGATTGGTCAAGTATATTGCTAATGCAAGTGACGAGGCCGCAAAGGAGTCAGGCAAGACACTCATGAGCTGGGGCATGATCGCCATTTTCGTGATGGTTGCGTTCTGGGGAATAATCGGTTACGTCCAGGAGTCTACTGGTTTGTCTGGATCTGTGACCGTGGTAAACGCACCAGCGACGGGCAATTTGGTTCCATCCTAAATTTAAGGACAAAGTAGACTGACTTCGGTCTTTCAAGAACCCGCAGGATGTGCGGGTTTTTGTTATACAAACTGCGACTAGTGTATTCCAAAACAATAAGATGGTTGATATACTATTACTATGATAAACATATTTCTTCCCAACATTGCCGAGGCTGCCGTGCTCATACCCGCGTCAGTGTTGACGTTTGTTGGAAAAATTTATTCCAATATACTCAACCCGCTTATCGCACTCATGTTTGCTGTTGCGGTGGCATATTTTATCTTTGGTATCGTGACATATATATGGAACCCGGATAATGCCGAACTTCGTGAGAAGGGGCGTATCGGGATGATTTGGGGTATCGTTGGTATGGCCATAATGGTCTCGGTGTTTGCAATCATGCATTTTCTTATTAATTCGATTGATCCGTCTATAGATGTAATGAAGTATGTATAAAAAATATTCAATTCTATTTGCACTCCTCACTTTTCCTGTAATGGCTTCCGCGGCAACAGCATTTACAATCATTAGTGATATTGAACATATATTGAGTTTAATGGGGCCGTTCCTCGTGTCGATTGCCGTTTTTTTCTTTATGTGGGGAGTTGTGAAGTTTATTGCTCACGCGGGTGATGAAAAGGCAGTAGCCGATGGGAAGATGTTTATGATATGGGGGATGGTCGGTTTATTTGTCATTGTGTCTATTTGGGGTATTGTCGGATTTATTCAAGATTCGCTCATTCCGAGTGGCGGACCCTCAATGTCTGCCCCCAACATTCCTTACGTTGTACCGTAAGTATTTGTCGTTTCTATTTTGAAGAAGTAAAAAAACCGGGGTCAGGGACCCCGGTTTGCTTCTGCTAGGCAAAGAACTCAACTTCTTGCGGTTTTGAGGAAGATGGACAACTCCTTCACCATGTTTCCTTCCTTCCGTCCGGGAAGGTCTCGCTCAGAATACAGATACCCACTCAGAACTCTTCCATTTGAAGTGACCTCCAGGCGAAAGGACGCGTGAGTTTCTCTCGTGTACCACTGATTGACGCATTCCTTCTCGACCCCCAATCGTCCAGGACCACATACACCGTCTAGTGTGACCCAGCTCGTCCACTGGGCCGCGTATTGACCATTACCGAGATCAACGCGATTATTTTGACTTGCAATAGGTAGACTACCCGTTTTATCGTCAAAGTGAGTGTACAAGGCAAATAGCGCCACGCCAATGGTGAGTGCCGCAATAATGCAGAAGGGTGAACATCCGAAGCTACCCTTTTTTGTCGTCGCTGTCTTTGAGATTGCTACCGATTTGGCGACGGCAACATATGTTTTTGCGCCAAACAGATATTTTGCAAGTCTATAAAGAATCAGAAGGAGAACGAATATTGCCACGACAACCAAAAGAAGGCCAAACTCGGAGACCCGCTTATTCCACTTCCTCGTGACTACCGTACTGAATTTTTCCTCGTGAGCGATGTCCTCCTTGACACCACTCACATCAGCGAAAAAATCTGGCCAGTATGCCTTCACCTCCTCTCGCGTGAGCCCCTTCGGATCCACATATTTCCCGCAACGCTCTTCGAATTTCTCATGTTGCCTCATGGTGAATTTGGAAGTACTCACCTCGCAGTTCATAAGAGCTGTTACGATGCGCTCATTGCGCGCCCCACGAGCATCAACGATAGCCTTGCTCTTTTCTTCGTTTGCATAGGCAATCTTCTCAGTGTTGGTGACCCCCGCACTGAAATTTATACCATAGCGAGAATAGACTTCATTGGGAACAGCGAGTGCAAATAGCGCGACGACTCCACCGAGAATACCCCATGCCGCGAGATAGAAAATCCGTCGGTGGAGCAGTGGTGAAATCGGGACTAGGCCCGTCCCGAACGAAGCGAGCAAAATGATAAGAAGCGCAAGGAGCGCCGATGTCATCACAAAGCTTTTTCCGATTGGTACGAAGTTGATGGTGAGCATGAATATTGTTACCCATACCACCACGACACACAGACCCTTGAAGTACTTCCGCAGGCCGTCAAACACAAGACGAAAATTCGCCTGGTCTCCTTCTTCGGCTGCATCGTATCCCGCAATCACCGCACTGATCGGCAAACTGAATGCTGGCAGAGCGAAGAAGGGGAGGAACACGAACGGAAAAAGAATGGTCGTCAGCGCAATGACTGTCTTCCATTCAAAGAACGCCGCGGTTACAACGGTGACGAGCATGATGAGGAGGGCAAGGAAGGCACCGCCGACAAAGCGCACGACGTGTGGCGTGAGATACTGAATACCGCGTTGGTAGCTTGCTCCGATCAATGTGCGTCCAGCGATGAGGGCAATTGCGGCAAAGATACCGCCGACCCAATCAAAAAAACTTTTCATGGTCATTTCTCCATTTTTCCCGCATCTGCCGAAGAATCGGCAGATGCGGGAATATTGACAAGGTGCAGCTCCGATACAACGGAGCCACTCGTGGTCTCCGTGGTACGATAGTCGCACCCTTCAAATATGGCCGTAATGATGACGACCGCAATCATTCCAAGAACCCACCAGGGAACTGTTCTCCTTGTCGTCTCAGTCCTTGCAGACTCTGGTGGCATTGGTGGCATTCCCGGCAACCATGCGAACTTGCGCATGAGCCGTGATGGTTCATACCCCGGCAACGGCTGAGTCGGATCCGGCATCTCTACCAGATTGATGAGCTTTACCCCACGCGCTTTTAGCACCCCTAGTGTGATGTCGTTGAGAGACGTCACACCGCAAGCGTAGCAGAGAATAGATTTCACCCAGGTTTGGATTTTGCCAAACAGCTTAAAAGATTTCTCGTTTTTGCTGATGGCCCCCAAACCGCGCAACATGTCGGCAACCTCCTTCGCGTTGCTGAGGTCGTCATTCACGTGCGATGCAATACCACGCATGATGTTGATACGGTGATCAACACCGTTCTTTTCAGTGCGTTCCGATGCAGGAGTGACAACCTTTGCGCCATCCTTCACTGCCGGCACCTTGATGGTGACTACTTCTGGATTGAGAATCATCATCGCAATACTAAACACCAATTGTTCGGGCGCAGTCATTTCTTCGATGACCGCCGCAGCTTTTTTCTGTTCCTTCTTAGAAAGTTTTTTACCAACTAAGTTTGGAGCAGAGAACATGGTTTCGAGTAGCTCTGACTGATTCTTATAGGACTTGCCGCTCTCCTCCCAAAGGCGGACCGCAATCTCGATGAGCAGTGCAATCACTGACTTTGCGGGAGGAAAAGCACCGCTTCCACTGTTGGATCCTCCACTATTATTGCCCTTTATGCGCAAGAATGTATTTAAGATTTCGGCCATGTTGCCGGCTGAACTAAGGGTTATGGGCATTATTGCCTCCTTCTAGAAAACTATGAAATTGTCAATCCATCCTGAAAAAGGATGGCACGAATACTAGTAACACTATAGCAAATAATTGACTAAAAGTCAAGTGATTTTGAGCATGGAGGATTGAGAAACGAACGAGGAATTTTGACCCCTTACTGGCGCAGTACACCTTGGTGGTTTTCTCGGAATCAGAATTCCTCGTAAACATCACCAAGCTTTTCAAGTCCTCTCGCGAAAGTTCCATAGGGCACTTTCTCTGTGCGCAAACAATATCAGCACCTAGCGGTGCGATTTTGTGCTTGTGCTCTTACTCTACTCTTTGCACGAACCTTTTTCGAGAGGAATGGGCAAGGATAACTCAGGCACCCCCGCTCGCTCCGCTCGGAGCAACCTGCTGCGGCGGTGTGCGTGTGCGCTTGGAATGTTGAACGGCTCATTTCTTCCCATTTGAGCCGTTCAGATTTTGGTGTAGACTCAAATACATGCACGAGGGTCAACCAGCAGAAGAGATACAGCCAACTTGGGATCCAAATAGCGGTGTTCCTCCGCCAATGACCCTTGAATATGGGTTTCCTCCTCCGCTCTCTCAAGCTACTGAAACATGGGACCCCAATAGCGGGGTTCCCCCGCCATTTACACCTGAATTTGGAGCACTAGTACCCCCACCTCTCCCTGCGGAATTAGCACCACCTGACCCACAAGATATAGCGTATGAAGGGGTATCTGAAATGCAGGAACGTGCGATTGCGAACCCAGAGTTACTATCCGAAAAAGAAGCATCAAAGAAATTTCTTGCGGAAGAGCGCCAAAAACTAGCAGAGGAAATCCGAGCAGAACGAAGGCGGAGCCGAGACAAGCTCGGGGAACTGACTGCGCGGACTGAAATTGAAGGAATATTTCCAGTTGAAGGAGGGACAGACGTCGAACGCATGGCGAAAAATTATGACGCTCTAACCGACATGCGCGCAGGAGAAGCAAATGGAATTGCAGAAAGACTTGCAGGATCAGAGATGTCGGAGGAAGACGTGACTGAAGAGCGAGAGAACATCAAGCAACTTGTTGATAATGATGACAAACTCAAAATACTGAGACAGAAACTTACCGAGCATTATTCAAAAGCCGACGGACTTGCAAAAGAAAAATTTGAAAAAATTCAGAAAAGTGTAGAGCAAGCACTTGCTCGCAACAATGCATTTCTTGTTCATACATTTACTACTCACAAGGATTTGAGGCATAACGCAAACTCGAATATCACCGGACGAGCGACGCTCGAAGATGATATTGATCTACTGCTATCATTAGAGCCTTCAATCTCGACGTCATCGATCACACCAGGCTTAAAAACTTCACTTTTCCAAGAGGAGTTTGGGAACATCGGCGTGATAGTTGGTGGTGGAGATATCGACGGAGCTACTCATACTGATGCAGGATCAATAAGTACAGGAATAAAGCGACGCAGGATTATTGGCGAGAATGACGTTTCTGTCGAAAAAATTGATGAAGTAATAGGTCAAAGAAAGGATGGCGATGGGTATAATGAGATAGTGGTTAATAATCCCAAAGTCTTTGGTATTTTTAAGTCTGTGCAGGAAGATGAGTCAGGAAAGATGATGGGTAACCCAAAGTATTTTGAACAATATGTTAGAACTGCTACGCAAAAAGGCATTCCGCCGTACGTCATGACTCCAGACCGAAGGCTGTTCGAGTTCATTTCGATCGATGACGACGGCACAGTAATCGTTGGAGCAGAAATTACTCCTGAGCAAGTTGCAACGGGAAGGGCGGGGCTGCCGAGCGAGAAACGAAAAGAGATCGGCGACGAAATTCTTCAAAAAAATCTTTTCAAAAATGTGAACGCTCAGCGAGAGGCAAAAGAAATTATTGCATCTTTGTCTGAACAACAGGGTGAAATTGAAACTCAATTATCAAACGAAGAATATCTTACACAGCTCAAAAATAATCCAGGAGAAATTTACCAGCAATTGGTGAATTTTCCGGAAGCATTACGCGGGGATAAACAATTCATGCTTGAAAGCGCGAACATTGACGCTGTATCTACGTATCAAAACGCGACAGAAGAATTGAAAAAGGATATTGATTTTGTAAAACACATATATGCCCAGAGAAGTACACAACAAGGAAGGACCATGTCACCTTCGTATTTACCGGTCGAACTGAGAAAGGATCCTCAAATTGCCATGCTCTCTATCGATTGTGGCGACCTTGATGGGCTCGATGCGAGCTTCGCTCTAGTACCTGAGGTGTGGCAAAAGATCGAAGATAGGATAATTGAAAATAGGGATCCCCAAAAATGGTTTTCTCGCGAAGTAGGGGAGGCACAAATTTTAACCGCATCACTATTCATGCAAGACGGAGAACGCAGTGTAGATTTCTCCGAGAGACTACTCACCAACCATGGATTTGTCGACAAACTTAATCAACGTTATCCAAACTTTAAGTTTGAGGTTGATGAATATAGGCAACTTTTGGTCACAAAGCTTGGTTAGTTTTGTTCGCAATATTGCAGACGAGAGTTCCCTTGGTAGAATAAGGTAAGCTTCGAGATGCGATTTTCCTCCGACCCATTTTGCGAACGTTCCTTTTAGTGCCCAGGAGAGGACTAGATCACGAGTTACTAAGCCTTTTGAATACAAAAGCCTAAGTACTCTCGACCCCGACTCGGCAACGTCGCATCCAAGCATGCGCCGGCTTCGCGCCTCCGTCTTTCGATTCCTCTCTTGGCGACAAAATGAAACCACACAAGCGCTTTGCGTTTGTGTGGTCATTTTGTGCCCAGGAGAGGAATCGAACCTCCATCCCTTGCGGGACCAGTTCCTAAGACTGGCGTGTCTACCAATTTCACCACCTGGGCAGGTGATAGTGGAATAGTAACGGATTTTAGAAGAAAAGGAAAATGCCCCGCAGGAATTTCGGCATTCTCCCAGGGCACCAAAAGAAAAATCCGCTTAACGCAGTATGAACGCTTTAATCACGAATCACTAAACAAATGAGGAGCAAGTTCACAATTGCAAAGTACTTGCGATCCCATTGGGGCAGGAGTTTCTTCCATTATGTGGACAGTGCACTCGTTCGGCAGGAATTTCGACGCCTACTGCGTCAGTGCCCAATTTCGATTTACTCAGAATAGGAATTCTTCGTACATAACGAAATAGGCTTTGAATCCTTTCGAAAGTGACGCAGGGCACTTTCTTCGGGGGCACCAAAAGAAAAATCCGCATCAAGCGGATTTTTCTTTTGGTGCCCCTCACTGGATTTGATTTTAACCAAGTTCTTAAGGAATTGAAAGCGTACCTTGATCTTGGCCAGTTGATTGGTCAACTTGCTGTGTAGAGTTTACTCAAAACTATCGTCTTTATCGTCCAGACCGCCCCCCCCCGGTACCCCCGGCATGGCAAGACGAGACTCCTTGAGCTGCGTGGATGTATAGTGCGACTTGAAAATGTGTCGATTTTTTCATTATCTGGGATGCTTTTTTATACCACCCAGCCATTTAGTACATTTACAAAGGTGAACTTAATCGGATTTTCATTAGGTTGTATAATGAATCGCAATGAATCATTCAACAGTCTATGGCGCGGAATACGGGAATAGCCACGCATTAATAATCGGAATTAACTCATACGAAAAATGCTCTCCTTTAAGCTATGCCAAACAAGACGCTGAGTCTGTTGCCGAAATACTTGAGAAAAAATTCGAGTTCCCACAAAAAAACATTAAAATTCTTCTTGAGAAGTCGGCAACAAGGGAATCAATTCTTGCGTCTTATTTAAACTATGCCCAAAATGCCGAAATAAAAGCCGATGATCGCCTACTTGTTTTCTTTGCTGGGCACGGCGTAACAAAAGTTTCCAGTCGTGGTGATGTTGGCTATCTCGTTCCTGTTGATGGGAATCCTGATGATATAAATACGTTAATTCGTTGGGATGACTTTACTCGTAATGCGGACTTTATACCGGCAAAACACATCTTTTTTCTCATGGACGCTTGTTATGGTGGGCTAAGGCGTAAGGCCCGGGCATTCGATTTTTACCGCCCATCTTCTCAATGTGCTTGAAGGTGGTGCAGCAACAACGGATGGCTTAATTTCTGCAAGTGGAGTTATGTCGTATGTTTACGAAAAGGTCGCTGGGGACCAATATTCACACCAGACTCCTCACTACGGTTTCGTTGAGGGTGATGGTGATTTTATTTTTGATACCTCAATCTTGGGGAAACTTTTGGGACCCAATGACACATCCGCCGCATCCGAAAATAAGAAAGGTGAAGAAAATGATGTTTTGATAAATACCTCTCCTCAAACGGCGGGCACAGAACTAGAAGAGGAGGCAATAGTAGAAACAATGAAAGAGTTACTTTCAGAACCGAGTAAAAAAATAAAATTGAATGATTTCGTAGAGCGACACATTAAAATATTTCTTGACAAAATAGACCTGAGGCATTTTCCCGCAGAAGGGGTAGGGGCGAGTAATGAGGAGTTTTTTGATCGAATAAAAAAGTATGAAGAATCTGCTCACGACATTCAAAGGATTGCGGTATTACTCACCCAGTGGGGGACCCCTGACCAACTGATGTTACTGAAAAAAATATTAGTAAGAACATCCGAAGTAGACAGGGGTTCATCCGGTACGATTCTTTGGCTCAACCTTTCTTGGTATCCAATTCAGTTCCTAATGTACTCAGCAGGAATTGCGGCAGTTGCAGAACAAAAATATGACGCATTGAAGGTAATCTTAGAAACTCCAGTGCACCTAGTTCCAGACACTATCGGAAAGGAGTTATCCATAAATGAAATTGTGTCGAGGAGGCTTTCTGAAATTAGCGATAGTTTCAAAACTATTTCAGGGCATGAAAGGCATTACGTACCCAGAAGCGAGTATTTGTTTAAAACTCTTCAGCCAACGTTAGAGGACTTGCTATTTTTGGGCCGTAGTTATGAAGAAGTGTTTGATAAGTATGAAATTTTTGCTGCCTGGTCATACGTCAATCAACACTTTGTGATTGGTGGTGATGCCAGAGGGCCAATTGGCCGCTTTGGGTGGAAAAGCAGAGAGCCATTTGGTGGAAAAAATCTTATTCCAACAATTATCGAAGAAGCAAAGCGAGAGCGCGAGAGTTGGAAGCCACTCAAGGCGGGTTTTTTTGGTGCTTCATTTACAAGATTCGTGGAGATATCAGGCGCTTTCAATGAGCGGCTCGACAAATTGAACTGGTTTTAATTTATCACTCAAATCACCAAACCTAACTGGTTCTTGGGTTATCCACACTTGAGTGTATGGTATTTGACTGATAAAATACATTTACCATACAAGACGTTGATAAATAATAGTATTTCTGTATTGTTTCTAAATTATATGACAAAAACACTTAACAAATCTCTTTCAGTCAATAGACTCATAGTTGATCTCGTTGCTTCTGGCCTTGAGAAAAATCAAGAAAAAGCCGAGATAATAAGCATTGCGCTTGCTCGTCTATTGAACAAAGAGAGCCCAGACACAACGGAAGCAATCTACGAACTTGTTAGTCAGCACTCACTTTCCAGGGGCGGTGTTTTGCGAGGTGAAAACCCAGCACCACTTCCCGTTGATCACGATACACAGCTCGAAATGGTTACTATCATCACTCCAAATCTAGAAATCCACAAGCAGCCCGTACTTAGGCATGAGACGATGGATCAGATCAATAACTTCTTGGACGAGCGAAAAAATATTCAAGTTTTATTGAATAGAAATATCAAGCCTTCAAGTAGTATACTTTTAACGGGAAGCCCTGGTACAGGAAAAACCATGTTGGCAAAACATATTGCATCCATGTTAGATAAGAATCTTGTTGTCTTAGATCTTTCCGCAAGCATATCCAGCCTGTTGGGAAAAACGGGGCATAATCTAAAAAAAGTCTTGGAATTTGCAAAGGAAACCCATTCCGTGCTTTTGCTTGATGAGTTTGATGCAATTGCAAAACGTCGAGATGATGTCACCGACTTGGGAGAAATTAAACGTGTTGTTAATGTTTTGCTGATGGAACTTGAAGAATGGCCAATTACATCGGTAGTAATCGCGACAAGTAATCACCCAGAGTTGCTCGATCGCGCAATTTGGCGTCGATTTGACAATGTCCTGGAACTGCAACTCCCCGAAGTGAACGAGCGAGTTCTTTTGCTCAAGCAGGAGTTGGGTGATTTTTTTGCAGAGACGGGAATTGATGGAAAAATCTTCGTCGTTATTGCTGAAATGCTTGAAGGGAAAAGTTCGGCAGACATATGCAAGATAGCTTCAAGGATTAAACGAAGGGTCGTCTTGAAAGAAGAAACTCCTCTTGAGGCCACATTTAAGGAGTTCGAAATGTTTTCAAGCGACAAAAAAATAAGAGGAAACTTCTGTTTTATCGCAAAGAAGGCACTTGGAAATTTGATTACGGTCCGTGAACTTGCTGCCATGACGGAGCCCCACACCTCCTTTGAGGTAGCAAGTAAAAATTTACTTTCTGGAATTCAGCACGCAAGAGAAACAATCAAGGAGCTCCCACTAAATTATCGTTTGCCGAATGAGTATGTCGTTTGCGTAAGGATGGCCCCAGAGTTTTCGGCCAAGTCATATTATCCGAGCTCAATTTTTAATTTAAAACCAGACAAGGATGCAATTAGGGATGTTGGCTCTCGTGCTTATCACAAAAAAAGTAAGGGGAACGAGGAACTTGCAAAGCTCATTTTTATGCGCGTCACAGATCAAAGCCTTTCTGCATTGGAAAGAAGGCTGAGCGCCAAAGAGTCACTGCTACCTAAAAACTTTGTCATGGATGTTAGAAAAATTTCTAACATCGATATTCTCACCCCTACCGAGCAGATTCTTGGAGTCGCGAATGACTGGAAGGATGGGAGAATTGAGGTAGTGCTACACCCGTTTGGAATAGATAACGCACGACTAATTAAGCAATTTTCTCATCTTCTTAAAGAAAATGGAGTCGATATAAGCGACTTAAATGTAAGACAATATGAAACCGGCATTACGTTTGCAAGTCTTTGGGGAAACAGAAAGCTTCTGAAGGCGCTGGAGGGGTACAATCCATTAAGGACATTGCACACACTACAATTTCGCAACTTGCCGATAGTTCGGGGCAGTAGTGTAAACGGCGGTCCAACGCCTCCCTCCTTTGTAGGTAAGTCAAAGATTGTGGTTGGGATGTTTGATGGCGGAGTTGACACGAGTAATCCATATTTAAAGGGCTATGTTGATAATACTGATGGAGTACGAGGTGTCCCACTTGCTGAGTTCGTTGATCATGGAACAAAAGTTGCGGGGGCAATTTTATATGGGCCACTAAATCAGTATCCAAACGCTAGTCAACTTCCTCGACCCGATGTTTATGTGAAAAGTTTTAGGGTCCTTGCTGATGACAGTCACTCTGACCCTGATCTGTATGCCGCTATTGATGCGATCGAGTCTATTGTGCCCCAAAACAAGAGCATCAAGGTGTACAACTTAAGCGTTGGCCCCGACGGACCGATACTTGACGATGCCATAAGCAGATTTACATACTCTTGCGATACGCTTGCTGCAAAACACGGCGTCTTGTTTTGTAATGCAGTTGGTAATTCCGGTGAGTTAGGAGAAGAATACGGTCGCATACAAGCACCCTCAGATATGGTTAACGGCTTGGGGGTAGGAGCATACACCCAGAGGAAAGGAAAAGTATTACGAGCGCCGTATAGTTGCTTTGGCCCAGGTCGTGAAGGCAACAAATTAAAACCTGATATTGTTGCATTTGGGGGATGTGACCAAACTCCAGTTCACCTCATAGGATCTACCGCAGGAGAAAAAATTCTAAGTGGAGGCACTAGTTTTGCTAGCCCCGTTGTTGCCCAATATGGTGCAATGCTGATTGGCAAAAGTAATGGTGCCATAGATGCATTAACGGCACGAGCAATGTTGCTCCATTCTGCCATTAAGCATGAGGCCGGGCAACACTCCATTGAAATGGGACACGGCCTACTTCCGGAAAGTATTGATGAAATTGTCTCATGTGAAGACAAAACCTACACCCTTTTATATCAAGGTGAACTTTTGTCTGGTAAATATGCTGAATTTAAAATTCCGTGGATTAACGAAATACAGGAAGGCAAGGCCACCATCAGGTGGACAGTAGCTGTTTTGACTGAAGTAGATGCGCATAGTCCTGATGACTACACTTCATCTTCTGTGGTGACGGCATTTTACCCAAACTCGCATAAATATAATTTCAAGAACGATGAGGGTAAGGTTATGGGTGTTGACACCTCTATTCAGCTTGCGATGATTAAAGCGCTTAGAGCAACTGGGTGGAAACAGGACAATTTTCCGATAAGCGAATCAGGCCCAACCCCGTATGCAACTGAAGGAGAGCTTCGTTCCGATTTAAAATGGGATAGCGTGGACAACCGAGTTCTGCGTAAGTTTTCTAGAGGAGTTAAAGACCCCATATTTCACATCCACGCGCTGCGACGTGGCACACGCAACATTGTGAAGAAAGTTAAATACGCCCTTGTTCTTACTGTCGAAACACCCAAGGCGAGCATAGATTTATACAGTCGTGTAGTGAATGCATTTCCAGCGCTCGTGCCAATCAAACTCACTCTCCCCGTGGAAGTACAAGTTCAAACTTCTGCTTCCATGAGGCAGAAAAAATAAAACAGAATTGTCTCAGTCACCCTCAGTCCACATGAAAAGAGGTATCAATGCTTTTCCCGCTCACAAACTTATGATAAATTGAATGAATCAATATGACATTCTTTTGGATAGTAGTGATTATCGTCGTCGTGTGGTGGCTTGCAAGGCGCTCAGAAAAAAACTCAGGCAACACTAACACGACCGTTGAAGTGGAAGAACCGAAGACATCACAAATAAGTGAGGAGGTAGTCTTCAACATCCAAAATAAATTTGAAACAAAATTGCGCGATGAAGTTGATTTTCCTGACGCCATCGGTGGATTTGAGGCATACGTTTATAGTAAGCTCATGCTTACTTGGTACAATAAGCTTGCTGGTGCAAATCGATACAATGATGAAATGACACAAAAACTGCGGAATGACTGGACAGATTATATGGGGGCAATAGAAGATCGTAGCACCTACAATTATCTTTCTATGGAGTTTTACGATGAGAAGGATAACGCTAAGTCAGAATCATATCGCGAAAAGCATATTCTCGCATCACGAAAAGCATTTGCGATAGAGGACGCATTTGCTGCTGCCGTTGGCAAAGATGCAGAGGCCGAACTTGAGGCGGTTAGAGCACGAGATCGATGGGACTTTGATAAGTTTGGAAACATGGCCCCAGAGGGACACACGTTTGGGCTTGATGGAAAACCAAAGAAGAAAAAGGATTAGAGTGCTTAAATTAACATTCTGCCATTCACACTTTTTTCCGATAAGTTGATTCTGCTTAGTGTGGGGTAAGGTTCGGAATGTTGGGAATATTACTTAGAGCCTTTCGGTTAGTTGCTCTCCATGTCTTCGAACATTTTTTCGTGCCATTTATCTCCATATGCTCTTTTATATGGGTCGGTGCAGTAAATATGCTTCTTCTTGCCTTGGTATATTTCCAGCATGTCTATTGCTGACATTTTGACCCGCTCTTCGGAAGAGGATATGCCAGGATCAGTTCTCAGTATTTCCTCAATATACTGAAGCGGTTCTTCCGGCTTAAGTTTGCGTAAAGCATCAAGTAACGCGAAGGTGAGAATGTTGCCTTCATCATTTTTAACCGAATCAATGACTTCTTGGTCTATAGGCATGATTAATTAGTTACAGCAGCGAATATATTACTATAATCATGGTAACAATGCCGATGCTCATAATTATGTTGAAAATTTTTGATGGCGAGATGTTATTGGAAGTAGACACTAGGTCACTTTTTTGAACGGTACTTTTACTTACACCAATTTTTCCCAGAATAGTTGGAATCACATCCTTGATGTCACCTGATGGGATATCACCATAAATGTTTGCCGTTCGATCACCCCTGGTTGATGCAAGATATATAACAAACAACGGTCCAAGAATGAAAATTAAAAATATTGAGACCCACGAACGGCCTAGATCATGCAGGCGTCTAACATCCAGTGAAATGATGATGTAGAAAAATAAAATGAGTATTATAACAAGCCAGAGCGTAAACGGGATACCGACTAGGAGTGTTGCATGTTTCGAGCCAAAATAGTTACCAGTTAGCCACCACAAAAACAGGCTTCCAACACCAAGCAGCAAGGTTGAGGCATAGCCAGCTAAATACTGGATGCGGTTAATTCGGCCCTTGTATAAGTTGAACATGACCCTGTTATTATCGCTTTTATCCATATTTTTTTATCAAAAAAAACGCCATAGCTAAATATATTAGCCCACCCAGCAGTTGAGCAATAAGCGATTTTGGAAAGTATTCATAAGCCATGACCGGAGGAAGTCCTAGTCCCACAAGCAAAAATACCCAGTAGATAGCTTGAATGAAGTGCTTAAGAATATCTCTTTTTGCCCATCCTTCTTTTTTCTCATTTTTATACCACCCGACGAGTTGTTTTCCTGCTATGACTAAGAGAAGACACAAAAGAAGAATCAAGATCGTCATTGGTCCTGATGTCTTAATTAAATAATTCATCGCTGACGGGAGGACAGCAGACCCGCCAATCAAAAGTATAAAAATAAGTATGTATTTGTATATTTCTTTTTCCGTCATATTCTTCACCACCACACCTGCTCATGTGGCAGCAAAAAGCCCACCACATGGGTGAGGGCTCTCGCCCTCCACGTCAGTTTCCCGACGGGCCGGTAAAGACAGCCCCATATGATGGGTTTGTTGATCTTTACCGGACTTTTCACCATGCCACTGATTACTCAGTGGTTTAGGCTACTTCTTGCTTATTTAGTTGTGTTAATATAATGCCATAAACACCACTAATTCGCCATGACCACAGGATCTAAAACTTTTGATGCAGAAATCCAAACTGTCTTGGAGTTTTTAAACCATGCATTGGTAACTCATGACTATGCTGAATATGTAGGCAAGACCAAGGACATATTGGTGGTTGTAACCGACAGGGATCTTGAGCGTATTGGTCTTGCCTATGAGGCATTTAATATAGCTCAAGCATATTTGAATAAGGAGGGGGTTATTAAAACCACTCATAGGCATGTGGACGGTGACCCCCTTGAAGGTCCCAACTACGTACCACACCTTTTCGAGATTATCTTGGATGAAAACTTTAAGGTTGCGTACAAAAAGCTTAGCATGCGAACAGACGAAACGGGCGGTGTGACTATTCTCTACTACGAAGATCGTTTCGGCTTTTATTGTAATAAAGAAACAAGAAACCCTCGGTATGAAATCAAGAATAAAAGTATCAGATTAGATGCGTTTAAATGTATCCGGGATACGGATGGAGTAAGTGCTGCACAGCTTCAAAAAGAACTTAAGAGAGATTATGTAATCATTAGCCACGCCATTTCAGATTTCAATCGATTAATACGCACCAAACTTCTTTTAGACTCAGATTTAATAATTCGACTTAAAACGAAGGGATACTCTATAAATCGTGAAAAGTTCAAATTGAAAGGGAAGTGATGCTTTGTTGCTGTTAGTAATGAAAAGTCTCTCCCCAAATAGCCCCTCAAATATGGGCTATTTTTTTATGACCGCTCAGAGCGACAACTAGAAGTCATGCTGGCAAAAAATATATTCTTGGAGTAATGCTTTCACTTGAGCGTACAAAGGAACTGCTGGACGACGACTCACTTTCCGACAAGGAGGTGGAGGAAATTCGTGATGCATTTCGAAAGCTTGCAGAAATCGTATTTGAGAAGTGGAAATTAGAAAAAAAATAAATGTAAAATTATGAAGGAAAATGTAAATATAAATGAAGTGCTTGAGGCTGCTCTAATCTATTGTGAACAGGGATTATCTATTATCCCCGTTGGGAAAGATAAAAAGCCACTAATGGCATGGAAACGTTATCAGTCAGAAAGGGCGACAAGGAAGGACATACGGAAATGGTTTAGTAAGAGTGGGGTGAATATCGGACTCGTTACTGGGAAAATATCCGGTGTTATTTGTTTGGATTTCGACAAAAAGCACGATCGGACTTCAAAAAACTTTGAGTTCCCAATTTCACCCACAGTGTCATCGAAGACGGGTGGTGGCGGTGAGCATTTTTTCTTTAAACATCCGGGTGGATATGTTGAAAGCACAAACGGCGTTCTGTTCGGTGCAGGGATTGATCTAAAGGCAGATGGAGGGTATGTCGTATTGCCTCCGTCCGTTCACGCCTCAGGAAAAACATACGAATGGAGTATCCCCTTTGATGTGACTGAATTGGCGGACACGCCAGACTGGCTCTTGAATAAGGCGAAAGTAGGCAAAGCAAAGACAGACTGGAAGGCATTTTCTGAATCTGACGTTAAGGAGGGCACTCGAAATTTCACCCTCACGAAGTTTATGGGAAAGTATCTACACGATCTATCTCCTGAGTTGTGGGATACGGCTCTTCCTGCGATAAGAGAGTGGAACTTATCGCACCTTGTTCCTCCAACACCTGACAAAGAATTGCTCACAACATGGGAGAGTTTAAAGAAAAAAGAATTTTCTCGCAATCGTACTGACAAAAAAGATAATCGAGAAAGGTCCTCCGATCTGGTTGTTGGACTGCTTGAGCAGAACGAAGGGTTTGAGTTATTTCATGATCAAAATAACGATCCGTATATAAAAATTGAGATCAATGGACACCATGAGTTGTGGCCATGCAAAAGCAATAAGCTCGAAACATTGCTCAGCATGAAATATTGGGATGCTCATGGGAAAACCGCCAATACGGAGTCAATTAAGGGTGCGCTAAGTATCTTTCAGGCACGGGCTTGTTTTAACGGCAAAGAACATGCTCTTCATAATCGCGTTGCTTGGCACGATGGAGAGCTTTGGTACGACTTATCTGGCGAAAAGTGGGATGCAATCAGAATAAATAAACAAGGATGGGAAGTTGTTTCCCGCCCCCCAATACTTTTTCGAAGATACAAACATCAAAAAATGCAGGTTGTTCCGGTGAGTGGAGGTGATATTCGACAGTTGCTAAAGTTCGTTAATATTAAAAACGAGCAACAGCAGTTACTCCTACTTGTTTTTGTTGTTTCGTGTTTTATCCCAGACATTGCTCACGTAATGCCGATTATTTTTGGCCCGCAAGGATCGGCAAAATCAATGCTCTCAAAGCTTTTGAGAAAAACGATTGATCCATCAGCAATTGAAGTCACTACGTTTCCAAAGAATAATGAGGAGTTGGTAATGGCGCTCTCGCATCACTGGTTTTTGTTCTTCGATAACGTGTCATTTGTTTCAGAGCAAATATCAGACTTGCTGTGTAAGGCGATCACGGGTAGCGGGTTCACGAAAAGGGAGCTTTATTCGAATGATGAAGAAGTTATATATAACTTCAAAAGGATTATTGGGATGAATGGAATAAATTTAGTGGCAACTCGTCCCGATTTATTAGAGAGGGCAATATTACTCGAACTGGAAAGTATTCCGGAGGATAAGAGAAAGCAGGAGGGTACTATTCTGAACGAGTTTGAGAATGACCTACCCGGCATACTAGGCGGGATTCTTGATTTGCTCAGCAAGGCGATGGCAATTCACCAGACTATATCCATCGAACGACTGCCCAGAATGGCTGATTTTGCTGTTTGGGGCTCCGCAATCGCCATTGCCATGGGATATACCTCAGAAGATTTTATGGAGGCATACAGAAAGAATTTGAGCGACCAGCACGACGAAATTATGAGCCAAGATAACGTAGCTAATTCGCTGAGGGTATTCGTCGAGAGGCATCCATTGTGGGATGGCGTTGCCTCTGATCTGTTGTCGCACTTGGTTGCTATCGCAGAAACGTCATTGGGCGTCGATACGCTTAGGGACAAAGACTGGCCAAAAGGCTCGAATCATCTCTCAAAAAAGCTCAATATCTTACGAGTGAATTTACTTGCAGATGGAATTGCCTATTCGACAAGCAAGGGTGGCGGGAAAAGGTTCATTCATCTGAAGAAAGAAGAGGCTGAGAAACCAGCACAAAAAGACGGTCCCGGTTTTTTTGACGATGGTGACGATAAAGACGATGGTTTGAGGCCAATCTTATCTTTTACAAGCAATTCCTTATAAATTTAGGTCTGGAGGTGCAAAAACCCCCATAAGTCCCCCTCGTCTCTCTGTTTTTCAAATGAAAATACAAAATATGGCAAACTCGTTCCAAAGCAAAAGACTTGCAATATCGCATCTCCGAAAGATGGGTATTTTGCGGAAGGGAGGAACTCTGACAATCACTTGGGAGGGGTTTGTTTTTGGGTCTTATGCCCGTGATGCTGATATAAGAAATTCTGTTGTTATTCAAAAAAAACCAAATGAGGACTGTATCGAGTTGGGGTACATTATTGTTGAACAGGATGATGTACACAAAAGGATCCACTGTCGAGTAAGACTGACGAGGACTACAAAACAATGGGGTGGCTTTCGGTATTATTTTATTTGCCCACTTACTGTTAATGGCGCACCCTGCCTCAGAAGAGTCGCGGTTCTTTATCTACCACTGGGTGAGGAGCTGTTCGGTTGCAGGAATTGTCACGAAATAAAATATCCCACTCAAGTCTTTAACAAACGGCATTCCGGATATGATAACGTAAAGCGCTCACTCATAGAAGGCAAGATCGACAAGCTAGAAATTGGGCTGCGAGAATATTATGGAGGAATAAAAACAAAAAGGAATGCGCGACTCGATGCGCTATACAAAGAAAAAGATAAATATCCAATCTAATTTGCAAAAAACATCATGACCGCTATACTTAAAACATTGACCCAATACGTTCATTCTTTCGCAAGGTATTTTTATACCTCGTTGACTGTAATGGGCGGTCCTGCTAATGAGGCTACTCCTTGCGAGCAAGCGTATTGGGTCAATCAGGACCGTCCATTTTAGTTTATGAAAGGAATTATTTATACACGAGTCAGTAGTGATGAGCAGGTGAAAGGAACTTCTCTTGAAACACAGAAAGATGCCTGTATTCAGTATTGCAAAGATAAAGGAATCGAAGTTGAGATGATTTTTTGTGAGGAGGGTGAATCTGCAAAGACTATTGATCGAAAGGAATTTCTCAGCGCAATTGATTATTGCCGCAAAAACACGGGAAAGATTGAAGCCTTTGTTGTGTGGAAGTTAGATAGATTTTCCCGAAATGCGGAGGCACATTTTGAAGTCAAAGCAATGCTGAGCAGATTTAATGTTACCCTGCATTCCGTCACTGAGCCCATCGGAAACGATCCCTCACAAAGACTATTTGAAACGATTCTTGCGGGTTTCTCTGAATTTGATAACGCAATCAGAAGACAGCGTTCAATGAATGGGATGGCAGCTAAGTTGAAACAAGGATTATGGCCATGGAATTGTCCAATGGGCTACAAGTCACACTCTTTTAAGAAGCGAGGGTTTAAAAAAACGGCTCCCGATCTACCTGACGAACGCGTTTTTCCCATTCTCCAAAAGGCGTTAAGAGAGTATTCAAAGGGATTATGCAGCCAAGCTGATATCGCCAAAATGCTCGAAGATGATGGCCTCAATGTGCTTCTTGGCACTAAAAAAATTAGCTTACAGACAATTGATTTAATTCTGGGGAAACAACTTCCTTTTTACGCTGGACTCCTCACGAACCCTTGGCCCCATCCATCCGGGGAAGACAAGTTCATACAAGGACTACATACCCCAATGATTACCTTGGAGGAAATGCACAGAATTCAAATGATTCGTTCGGGTAAACATACTTTATATAAATATAATCGCCTGAATCCACTCTTCCCGCTCAAGAGAACGGTTTTGTGCTCAGAGTGCAATAAACCACTCACGGGAAGTTCCCCAAAAGGCAATGGCGGTATTTATCACTACTACCATTGCTACCGCGTTGGGTGCTCAATGAAGGCAAAAATTATTTCAACAGAAAAGCTCGAAAAGGATTTCTTGGAATATTTGAAAAAGATTACTCCTACGGAAAAGTTTCTTAGGGTCTTTAAGGCTAGCGTGATTGATTATTGGAGTGAGCAGGGTGCACAGTTTGAATTCAAGGCTGAACAATTTAAAACACAACTAGCAACCCTAGAAAAGCAGCGTAAAAACATATTTGAGATGCGCGAAGAGGGAAACTATACGATTGCTGAGTTTAAGGAGCGAAGAGACGAAATTGATAGCAAAATTACAGCCATAAAAATTTCCTACAGTGAGGCAAGGATCGAGCAATTCGACATAGAGAGTGCGGTAGATTACGCGAGTGCACAAATTCGAAACCTCCCACGCCTCTGGAAAGAGTTATTGCCGGAAACAAAAGCTCGGTTCCAAAAGCTCGTATTTCCCGAAGGAATTTCCTATCACAAAGAAAAAGGATTTGGAACCGCTAAACTGGGGTGTATATACGAGATAAGTCAGCAATTTAATGCTGACTTATCTACTGTGGTGCCCCCGGCAGGATTCGAACCTGCGACCGTCTCGTTAAGAGCGAGCTGCTCTACCAACTGAGCTACGAAGGCATTTTATTGAACTTTGTTATCATAGCAAATTATGTGTGAAAATCAACATTATGCTATGTGCTCGGGGTGGGACTTGAATCTTACCGATTCAGTACACCTTTGCGATTTACTCAGAATAGAAATTCTTCATAAATATTGCAAAGCTTTTTAAGTCCCTAATCAACTGAAGCAGCGACCAATTTTTCTAAGCAGTATTCCGCTCTTGAAAAATGAAGTACTCCTGTGGTGATCAGTTGACCCCGAGCCAAAAATCGCCTTACAGCGATTTGTTGTGCTCGGGGCGGGACTTGAACCCGCACGCCTTTCGGCAAGAGATTTTAAGTCTCTCGTGTATACCGATTTCACCACCCGAGCCGGCATTAAATTTGGCTAAATCATTTTTGTTGCAAAAATAATCGCCCGAGCATTTTGCAACAAAATGTTTTAGGGAGGCGTAGACCGGAATCGGACCGGTGCATGTAGATTTTGCAGATCTATGCGTTACCACTTCGCCACTACGCCTTGCAAGACACTATAGCAATATTAACCACCGATTTCCAGCGGAACTATTCTTCACCGAGGGTTTCGAGGAGTTCGCCGATGCGCTGGCGATTTTGCTCTCCGAAATCGGGGGAGAAGTGGATGCGGGGGAGAATGCGTATGCGACTATGCTTTTTGATGTATTCCTTGAATTCTGTTGTCATGCGATTAGCAAAAATAAGTGCCGCTTTCTCCGCTTCCTTGGGGAGTACGGAGAGGAGGACGTCAACGCGCTTCTGGTCATCAGAAAGAATTACCCGCGTGACGGTTATAAGTGATGTTCGATTAGAGGCTCGTGAGAGAAAATCTGCGGCAAGGTCCTTGAGCATGAACTCCTCCCTCTGGTGTTTCAGCTTGCTCATAGCTATTGTTTTTTGACGACGATATAGGGAATCAGTACATCCCGCTCCGCGAGCGTAAACTTCGATTCTATTTGCAGTCCGCATTCATTTCCCTCGAGCACTTCGCTCACCTTAATTTTCTGGGATTGTAATTCGACGATCTTGCCCTCACCGATTTCTACATCACGACGCATGATCTTGAATCGTGCTCCATGCACCATTTTTCCTGCAGTAACCTTGCCTCCTACGACTTGAAGATTTTTCTGCTGGCTGAAATAGCGAATAATACGAAATTCTCCTAGGATTTCTTCTGATTCCACATGTGGTGCCCTTCGGACCGGATCATTCGAGCCAAAAGCAAGTTTTATGTCGCTTTCATTGACCGCACCGACACCGCTCTGAATAACCTTAAGTATCACGCGCTCGTGTGAAAGCTTGGCTATCTCGTCCAGAAGTGCCTCTAGCGAACCAGCAACATCAGCACGAAGAATGATGGGAAAAAGTACTCCATCTGCAGGTAATTCATCGCGGACGAACGGTGCTTTGGGTCGACATTCTCCTGTGGCAACGGCCGTCTCTGCTGTTTTTTTGTCACTGCATGACATGAAAGACGCACCGACGCCTGGAAGTGTACTCCAGCCAGTCAGTCGAATGGGGGTCGAGAATGTTGCTTCATCGATTTGCTTTCCCAGAAAATTCTCAATACTTCGTACCGGAGTCATTGCACCTTCAGTGGCAACAAACATTCCCTTTTTTAGAGTTCCGTTTGTAATAACCAGTGTTGCGACAATACCTCGCTTAGGGTCCATTTTGGATTCGATGATAACACCTTCTGCGGGTACGCTCGCGTCTCCCACAAGCTCATTGATCTCGGCAAGGAGGAGTATCATGTCGAGTAGCTCGGAAACTCCTTCTCCTGATTTGGCTGATATGGGGACAAATGGTACATCACCACCGTATCCCTCAATATAAATTTCAGATTCTGCGAGCGTTTGTTTTGTTCGCTCAACATTCGCGTTCGGTTTGTCTATTTTGTTGATGGCAACGATGTAGGGGACCTTCGCGTCCATAATTGCCTTGTGAGCTTCGATGGTTTGCGCCTTGACGCCATCCTCTGCAGAAACGACCAAGACGGCAATGTCGGCTACTCTTGCTCCACGAGAGCGCATGCTTTGGAATGCCGCATGCCCTGGCGTATCAAGGAAAGTGATCTTTTTTTCACCACCCTTTTTTGCATCCTTATGTATCACCTCGTATGCGGATATATGTTGGGTGATGCCTCCTGCTTCAGATTCGACGATATTTGTTTTTCGGATAAAGTCGAGTAGCGTCGATTTTCCATGATCGACGTGGCCCATAATTACCACGATGGGTGGGCGCTCATTACTTGCTGAATCTGCCTTTTTTGTGTTTATCGCTACCATAAGAGGAATAGTGCGATACTACCACGTAATACGCGTGCTGTCGAGATTGCCGTGGCTTAACGACCACTTATTAAGTTATTTGAGCACTTCCTTCTCTTCTTCGGAGAGTTCGAATTCAGAGGTTCGATTGATGACCGGTTTTGCAAAAATACTAACTTTTTCGCGAGAATAGAGCGAAGAGAGTACTGCGCCGTTGCCTTCTTCGTCGAGGAATGCGGTAGCGAAGCTTTGATTTCCTCCGGAACCTGTACCTGCAAATGGATTAAAGCGGAGCATGCGTATTCCGTGTATCTTTTTTTTGAGGCGTGCATCCATGGCGCTCATTTCTGTCTCTACCGCCGTTTTAAAAGCAAAAAGCTCTCCCAATTGGCTCTGGTTTTTCGAAATAGTGTCTTCAAGTGAGCGCGCGTCTTTGCCGGCAAGCAGTTTTTTGATACGTAGTTCGAGGAGGATAAGCCATACTACGAGCACGATAATAGCTATGCCGAGAAGAATGCTCGTAATGAAAGTTGGTGTCATTTGTATATGATAGCCTAGCTTTGCGAAAATGCAAAAAAATGATACAAAAAAAGGACGGCAATGCCGTCCCTGTGTTTCATCGAAGAATGTATTCTTTGAGGAAGCCACCAACCCAGTGCTGATTTGTTACGTGGTACTGGGTGGTCCACGCAACGATAAAGATAAATATCGTGCTGATAAATGGTATCACTCGCCCCTCGTTTCTTTCCAATAGCATCGAGATGGCGATGCAGACGGCCGTGAGAACCAAGAGGGCCAACCAAGTAAGGTAGTTTCCTGCAACCCACCCAACAAGGCCGAGTATCACCAATATAGCAATGATCCCCTCAAATGAGGGACCTGAGTTCGTTTGCATAGAGTTTCCCCAAGAAAGTATAAATCTGTCGTCAATCTAAAAGAGTTCAAGGATGTTGTCAAATTGATTGTGACATCATAGACTGAGACGTAATGAAGCGAATTTACTTTGATCATGCAGCGGCGACACCGATAGCAAAAGAAGTGCTTACCACCATGAGCCTGTTTTGGTCTGACACATTTGGCAATCCTTCATCAATACACAAGGAAGGTGTTGTGGCACAAAATGCCCTATCGGAAGCGCGGAAGGTTATCGCTGATGAGCTTGGTGCACATCCGGATGAGATTATTTTCACCGGAAGCGCGACCGAGTCTTGTAATCTCGCACTACGCGGTACGGTAGGCGCATGGAAGGCGACACATCCGGAGAAAATTCCACACATTATCGTCTGTGTAATCGAACATGACGCTGTGTTGGCGAGCGCGAGGGTTTTGCAGAAGGAGGGGTCGGTATTGACCATCATATCTGTCGACAAGGAAGGCCTGCTTGATATCAATGAGCTTGTTGATGCCATCACAATGGATACGGTTATCATTTCGGTTGGATACGTGAACAATGAGATTGGAGTGGTGCAGCCTCTTCGAGAAGTTGCACACGCTATTCGGAGATGGAAAAAGGACGTGCGTGGAGTCGCTCGGGATGTACGCATAGAAGGCGATGATATGTATCCCTTGCTTCACACCGATGCTAGTCAGGCGACGAATTATCTCGAGCTGAAAGTTCCGCACCTCGGTGTGGACATGCTTACTATAAATGCTGCAAAAATATACGGACCAAAAGGCGTCGGACTGCTTCTTGTACGTCGAGGCATACCAGTAAACCCCATAACCGTTGGTGGGGGACATGAGCGCGGCTTGCGTGCGGGAACTGAGAATGTCCCGCTCATCGCGGGTTTTGCCACGGCATTACAAAGGGTTGCGGAGCAACGAGTCGATGAGTCGGTACGCCTTGCTCTGCTTCGCGACCATGCGATAACAAAACTCCGAGGGATGGAGGGGGTCACCATAAACGGAAGTCTTACATCGCGCATACCAAACAACATCAATATCTCTATTCGCGGCGTGGATCACGAATTTTTTTGTCTTGCGCTTGATGCGAAAGGGTTTGCCGTGTCGACCAAGAGTGCCTGCAATGAGTCTGACGCGGAGCATTCCCACGTACTCGAAGCGCTGTGTTCGGCCGGACACGACGGCGAGTCAAGCGGTCTGCGTATCACGCTTGGTCGCGAAACGACAAAAAAAGACATCAATGCCCTCCTTTTGGCTATTGTTGATGTACGTGCGAACCTCATCGTCGCATCATCATGACCAACGTAGTATGGGCACGTTCGTCTTTTATGCAAAAGACGTGGCAATTTGTGCTACAATGTTCTCTCCTTACTCATTTATTTATTTATTCATATGTACACGGCAAAAGATTTTTCTTCATTATTGGGGACACCAGGATTCAGTGAGACGTTACTCAAAAACCATTTTGGGCTTTATGAGGGGTATGTAAAAAACACAAATGCTTTAGAAGAAAAGCTTTCTGTGATGGCGAAGGAGGAAGCATTTGGTACACCTGAATACAATGAGATCAAGCGTCGTTTTGGTTGGGAATGGAACGGTATGAAGTTGCATGAACTCTACTTTGCGAATATGAAAAAAGGAGGAGCTGCGCTCGATCCCAACTCACCACTTGGGCAAAAAATTGTTGCAGGGTGGGGGAGTCTCGATGGGTGGGCAAAGGACTTCAAAGCAACAGGGGCGCTTCGCGG
>Ga0075982_110_pt1 | contig 30870 bp, 29 predicted proteins | sample RifGroA2_FD_68058 | JGI IMG/M metagenome (GOLD analysis project Ga0075982, IMG submission 68058) | Parcubacteria bacterium GW2011_GWA2_47_7 | reverse complement strand
TGTGTCGCCAGCGCAAAAATGTTCGCTTCATGCGCCAGAGAAAATTTTTTTTATCCGGGAACACAAGAACGCGCAGTGTACGTTTCGGGGAAATAATTCTATGTCTGACATGTATCTCTTGTTGCGTCATAAAATCTCTTTATGCTCACCGAGAAAAATGCGGCCAAAAAACTTCACCAAACAAAAACTAACAAATAACTCTTTCGGTCTTTATGACTCGAGAACACACCAACCCCATCCGGGGGAACTTTGGTGGGATTTTTTACATGATAGCGCTCACAATGTAGCGTTCAAAACCACTGAAAAAAATCAAAGTTCGAATGGGGTAGGTGTGCACACAAAGCCCTTTCTCTCAAGGAGCGAAACTTTGCAAAGAAGTGCCCAATCAAATTCAAGTCAATCAAAAAAACTAACATACGGATACATAGCACCATGTAATCCGATCTTTGCTCAGTATACGCAACGCGCATGAAGCGGTGATGAATTTTTCCAACACATGTCATTTAGGGTCTACTCATGTTGAGTTATGCATGAGAAAACACAACATGAAAGCTGGTTCCTTTTCCCACAACGCTCTCGACACTAATTTTTCCGTGGTGCATACCAACAATGTCTTTGACGATAGACAGCCCAAGGCCAGCTCCACCGCCAAATAACTTTACGTTGTTATTGCTGTGTAATGCTTTTCGGTAAAATGGTTCAAAAATGTGAGGAAGATCATTGGGAGCAATCCCCGGACCATCATCCGCAATAATGATTTCCACATCTCCGTTACTGATATTTTTTACCTCAAAAGTAACTTTTCCACCTCTCGGAGTATATTGAATCCCATTCTTCAAGAGATTCACCAGCATGTCTCCAAATGCGACCGAGTTTCCCCACACAATATAGCTCGATCCGTGATCAAGAAAATTAACACTTACACCATTCTCAAGCGCTGGTTCGGCCATAATTCGGATTGATTCATTTATGGAATCGGTGACGTTGAGTGGTGCCATTGAATGATGCGCCGACCGATCACGAAGTGAAAATCGCAGAAAGAAGCGAATAATCTCTGTCATCCTGTCTACTTCGTGGATTGTATTTTCTATGAAATTTTTTACCTCCTCTTTCGACAGTTCACCCCCCCTCATCTGACTGATCTCGGCGGTTGTTTTCATGACGGAAAGTGGCGTCCGCAATTCATGCGCGACAACAGAAGCGAAGCGACGCTGATCGTTATATCCGCGCACTATAGTTTTCATGACCATTTTTGTGCACAGATACGAACCCACGAACAAAAGCAGGAAGATCATAAGGTGAGAAAAATTTTGCCCCAGGGTAAGCGTTGGGGAAAAAATCTTGCTCGCGTGGATAAGTACCGCGATGTCTAATGGAGTCGCCCCGATGAGCATTAAGAAAATTTTCCCTGTGTCAGGATTTTCACTCCAATACACAACAAAACTGAAGGCCGAAGAACATGCAAGGAAAAAGACAAACAATTTCACGCGAACAAACAATATCCAATCGTATCTCAGCCTATGCCTCGATTGAGTAGCCCACACCTCGAATTGTCTTAAATAATTTTTCATTGTGTCCATCATCAATTTTTTTTCTTAGATTTTTCATGTGTACATCGATAACATTACTCATCGACATATCGGCGAAATCCCACAAGTGAACAAAAATATCTTCTCTTCCCATCACCTCATTCGGGTGCTTCATCAGATACTGAAGCAACTCAAACTCTTTCAGGGTCAGTAAGATAGGCTTCTTGTCCCGAGTGACGGCGCGCGTCGCAGGATTAAGTTCCAAGTCTTTGACTACCAAAGCGCGAGCACTTTTTCTTCTGTCCGATCTAGTGCGGTGAGAATAAGAATGGGAATATGAATCCCTGCCGCGCGTACTCCCTTGCAGATGTCGTACCCACTCTTCCCCGGCAACATCAGATCCAAAATGATTAAATCATAATCTTTGTGACAAATTAGGATCCGACGCTCACCTTCCTTTCCGTCCATCAAATAATCTACCGCATGACCCTGACTTTCCAGTCCAGTCTTTAACGTTTTTGCGAGCATTTCCTCGTCCTCAACAATAAGTATCCTCATAAACAATGTAGGCTATGCCTGTATTTATTTGTAATACACTCAGTGTACTCACAAAACATGAAGTCTTCATGAAGATACCCAAGATATACAGTTTTAAAGCTCCACTCCGGTTTTTACCAGAGTTTCTCCCGATTTCTTCGAGATAGGGCTGTTTATATCTAAGCACATTTCTATAAATAAGTCAACTTCATCCTGCGTTCATGTCAGAACAGTATACTTATGGGTGGATGCTCAACTTACAACCTACATCACCCATATCATCAGTTTTGCGTCTTGAAACAAGCACCCCCCCTTCTACACCCCCCGCCTCTGGAGAACAAACCAATGTCATTTCCCCCCGCTAATACGGCAAACAATTCCACACTATTAGAATTGCTTCTGCTCTCATGCGACACACGGAACGATAAGCGGCACGATATTGACGCAAGTCAAATTGAATCGCTATCCGTATTACATCCGGAAAAGCTCAGGTCTGGAATGATGTTGATTATTGCAGTACGCGCACCTACTACCTCCGAGCGATGTCCCGCAACTGTTATTGGTCCGTTCATGTTTTTAAAAAAACTAGACCCACTTCCAGACGGTGGACTCCCTACCGCCGGACAGGCGCAACTACTTGTCCTCAAAGCAAGCTTCTGCTGGCAAACTTGTCGCATTATTGCACCAAAAGACGGAGACAATGTTATCTTTGGAAAACGCTATTCACTACACACAGTGCTTCCAAAATGTCTTGAATCAACGAGAGTGGGGGTCGCGAGCTCGTGACTGGCTTAATGGATGATAGTATAAAAATATAGGTAAAAATATCACGGAGTTGTGATCTGAGTTGACCTCATCGTTCCCGCAGATCATCCTTGCTGAAAATCATTGCTTTCCCAATAAGGAGAATCGCTACCAAAAACTGACCTTCGTCAGTTTTTTTTGTCACATTCCCACAAATTGAGTCCAATTGTTTTGTCCATTTTGCGCAGGAGGCGGTCACGATAATCGATGAGGACAACTTCGCATGCCGCCGAAACAATGGCATGACGCACATGCCCCGCAAAAGCTACGAAATCTGAGCCAGAAAAGACTCCATGAAAGTGGACGATGGGCGTATCATCATCGAGCCATGCAATATTTCCTATTCCCGAGGCTATTTCAATCGTCCCCTGAAAATTTTTCCAATGATACTCTTTTTCGGCGAGCTCATAATACCCTAGATCGACCGAGGATACCGCACCGATTGCAGTAAAAGTCCCTGCTGCGATGTTGTTTGCAACAACAAAAGCCGAGATAGTTGAAACTATTTCCTCCCCCGGTTCGATCAAAATAAGATATCCTTTTTCTGTGTGACGTGATTTCATTTTTACAGTATAACAAAACCCGCAGGAATTTCCTGCGGGTGCTCTTTCAAGAGAAAAAATAATCGAGAGGTTTGTACTCACTCATAATCCCATGATGAGACGCGACATATTCATTAGTGATCCAACCACGATACGTTTGAAGCCCTTTGCGAAGCGCTCCGTCTTCTCGTAATGCGCGATAGTCACCAGCAGTAGAACGGAGATACTCGGAAGCCATATCGAGAAGATACGGCAAGGTGGCCTCAGTCAGCGCTTTTGTCGCCTCGATGGGAACCGTTGAGCCGGGAATATTCGGGACGGCAGAAAATACGAGATTGCGCGCGCCTCGAGTAAAGGTCTCTCCAGGCTTTGTTGAATGCCCCTTGGTCCATGACGTCGAACCACCTTGGTCGATTGAAACATCAGAGATATAGCACCCTTTTTTCAGCTTGCCAAAGTGTTTTCCTGTGAGCACAATCGGAGCTTCTTTGCCGCCGGGAAGGAATGGTCCGCAGATAACGATGTCTGCCATCTTTAAACATTTGCGTCCGATATCTTCATTGAGCAGAGAAAATGAAAAGATTTTTACTTTATCACTACCATACTTCTCTCTCAACTCACATTCGCGCTGATGCCAGCTCTCAAACACTGAAATAAACCTCACGTTGCTTCCCAGTGCTCTCTGCAGGGCCGCCTCCCCCACGTTCCCACCACCAATAATGACCGCGTTGAGATCACTAAAATATTCTGGCTCAAAGCGAGCCAATGCTCCACGCATCGCTTGAGTTCCTGCAATCTTCGACATGGGCACAAGGAGTGGAAAGACTGGACGTCCCACTTCATCAAGTGTTGAAACGGTCTCGTACGCAATCGCGGTAATTTCATTGCTCATGAGCGCACGAGTAAGCTCAATCGGCCCCCCCGCCAAATGAAGGTATGTAAAAAGAGTTTTATTCTTGAGCAACAGTAAATGTTGATATTCGGAAGCAATAGGCTCTTTCACTTTCACAACGATATCGGAATTTCCCCACACAACTTGCGGAATCTCAACAACCTCTGCACCGGCAGCTCCATAGGCGCTATCCGAAAACCCCGAGAGAACCCCAGCATTTTGCTCAACGATCACTTTGGCTCCAAGGGTGGTCAGCGCGCGGACCCCCGCGGGCGTCAGCCCAACACGACCTTCTTGAAATTTCAATTCTTTGGGTACACCCACAACACATGCGGACATAATAGTCTCCTCTTTCTTTCAAATAACCACACCCACTGCAACTCTATTCCTCAAAAATTTGTTGTCAAACTGAAAGGTGGACCCTTTTCGTTGCTATTTTTAGACCTCAATCACTACGAATCAGACATGGAAAGTCTCTCGTTTTATGCAATATTTGTGTCTAGAGGCATGACTCCATGTTTTTTGAAAATGGTGAGCGCTGCTGCTATTGTTTCGTTAAATTTCCCGTCAATATTCACAATCTCGTCGTCAAATTCGCTTCGCGACAGCATCTCTTCTTCCGCAACATGAAGTCTTTTGCCTATTTCCTCCTCCCCCGCACCACGCAAAAGCAGACGCTTATGTAAGTCTCCAATATCACCTGGAGAGAGGAAGATGACTAAAGAATTAGGCTCCATACTTTTTACAATACGACAACCTTCCACATCAAGTGCACCGAAAACAATAGGGTGTTTTTCGAGAAGACTGTGTACTTGCAACCTGGAACTCCCGTAATACCCCGTCGGACGTTCAACCGCCTCATAAAACTCTCCCGCCTCTTTTCTGTTAATAAAATCTGCTGCAGTGGTGAATTCATAGTCGACACCATCTATCTCGTTTGGACGAATAGGACGTGTCGTGGTGGAAATAATAACCCCAGTATTCGGAATAATACCTCGAAGCGCCTCAATAATGGTTGTTTTTCCAACGCAGGTTGGACCGACAAAAAGTATCATTTGTCCGTTTTTTGTATTCATCGTTCCGACAATATACCACAAAAAGTTATCCACAGTTTGTCCTTGACCAGTATTAAGGACATGGCTATAATTGTCCCAGACGCGAAATACAGTAGACTCTATTTTTGTTATGAGTTCTACTGCATGAAGCAGTAGTTCTTTCAACAATTCAAAAAGTTTTCCTCCAACATAGACCCCCAGGACCTCCAGCCCGGGGGTCATTTTTTTATAAAAAGTTAGCAAAATGAACCCACCTGCCGCGTTGGCTGCGTCGTGAGTTCGACGCCGTATACAGCATACGCCTTACGAACATCATCGACTTGCCGTCTTGCATTTGGCTCCATTTTCCAAACTTTTATTTTTCTAATGTCCTTGAGGGTGTCTTTTAGACTAGGCTTTCAAAACATATTGTTCAAGCATCGCGTCGAAGTCTCCCTCCCCTCGATGGGCTTTGTGATACATATCTTTTAATTCACGTAGCCGGTCTTCGAGCTCTGTATCCAAAAACTTTTTTGAATTGGTGAGATAGCGAGAATAGTTATATGGACTGACGCCCGCTTTTATTGCTTCCTCTTTATTGCAATTTGCACACAAATACAATAATTTTATTGCCCAAAAAATTGTGCCATGAATCTCTTCTGCCGCAGCGCCCCTTGCCTTCGCCTTAGTAAACTCAACCCAGGCTATCTTCTTTTCCCTTGCCGCAATGGCATCCGCAATGGCAAAGTTTGTCTCATTTTTGGTCTTTTTTATCAGCGGAAAATCATGAACAGCGCCTATTTTCTTGAAAATGACCAAAATATCCTTATTTGGCTTTGTTTCACGGATAAAAATATTATTCGGTGACGGCAACATAGACTCGGAGTAGAAACCTTCCGTCTCCGGCGCATCAAGAATTCCATCAAAAACCACCGTGTTTTTCTCACCAAACAGGTTTTGGGCAAATATAGCCTCATTGGCAGCCTGAGTATCAAAACCCACATCAGTGAAACGCTGTGCGCCTGCTGATTCATGCCCCAAAACACGCCCAATCGCCTTGCGTATGGCTTTTCTGGCTGTCTGGGTATCCTCCCCGATGAATATCTCTATCATATTGGTCGATTTTACCATGAAACCCACTGAGTCTCACAAAAAACGTCTACTTTCGTGATTCTACCCCCCCACTGCGAATTTGATCTCAATCAGGCACCCCAAAAGTACTTCCATTTTTGAATACGGAGCGCTATGTAAAAACAGATCGCACCCCAACGAAAATCTTGCTCAATCATCAATCAAAAATGACTTTTTCATTAAAAACTCCACACAATAAGCAGATATAAAGTGCGGATAATTCTAATGTAATACAACATTATTCGACGCAATAATCGCTACCGTTCGTTGACTTCCTCAAAACGGTAGCACACTATCAATTTGGGACTTTTTAAGGAGTTGGGTATGGCCCTACCGCTCTTTGCTAAACAAGTAGATGCTGATTTCAGCGCACACATCGCCGATTGTGACAGCAGGTTTAAAAAGGTGCCTAAAGACCGGAAGTCGAACCTAGCAAAGTGGGAGCAACTTCTCGCTGCCAGAAAAGTTACGATGGTACAACGTGCGCAAGCGCGTGGCGAGGAATATCTCAATGCACTGATTATTGCAGTTCAAGCGCTAATTAAAGGTGTCCCCTTGGACAGTAAGGATTTTATTCTCAAACAAGTGACCCCCAGCGTTTGCCGATTTTGCTATCGACAACGAGCGGGATATGGGCACCCTTTGTTGCATCATTCACCGACGTCATAGCATCTCGCACGATGATTGTCATTTTTTCTATCACTTTCGGATCATCTTTTATCTCAAAAATCAGCTCGTCGTGTACCTGAAGAATGAGCACTGCTTCCGACGCCATGTCGGCACCCGAGAGCGCGTCATCGACTTTCTTCATCGCCATCTTCACGAAATCTGCTGCGGTGCCCTGCAGCGGCGCGTTCATCGCCATACGCTCCGCCATTGCTTTCATAAATGGAAGCCGTGAACGAAGGTTGGGAAAATATCTCCGTCGTCCCATAATCGTTTCCGTATAGCCCTTTTTGGTTGCCTCCTTTTTTACCTCATCAAAATATGCGGCAATCTTCGGGAATGTCACAAAATATTGATCATAAAATTCCTGTGCTTCCTCCCGTGTTGAGCCCAGATTTGTTTTGAGTGCGTTCACTCCCATACCATAGATAATGCCAAAGTTGATGACCTTTGCGCGACGGCGCATTTCCTTCGTCACATCTTTTGATTGGACACGGAAAACTCGCGATGCAACAGAGGTATGAATGTCCTCTCCCGACTGAAATATTTCTGTTAACCCAGGATCTCCTGAAAGCATTGCTAGTACGCGCATCTCAATTTGAGAGTAATCGAACGCAATCAATAGATGCTGCGGTGGGGCGATAAATGCATCACGAATGACTGCCCCAAGCCCCTCGCGCACAGGAATATTTTGAATATTTGGGTTCGATGATGAAAACCGTCCCGTTGTTGTACCGTCTTGATGAAGGGTCGCATGAAGTCTGTTGTGCTTGTCGACCAACAACGGGATATTGTCGATGTAGGTGGAGAGCAGTTTCTGCAGTTCCCGATAGGAAAGTATTGACGCAATGATAGGATGCGCGTCTTTCATTTTTTCGAGTTCAGACTCGCGTGTACTCCGTGCTCCACCCGCAGTTTTTTTGAGCCCTTTCGCGGTGAGCTGCATTTTATCAAAAAGAATGACGCCAAGCTGTTTTGGGGAATTAATATTAAATTCCTCTCCCGCCTCTTTATAGATGGCCTTTTCCGCAACCGTAAGCTTTTGATGGTAGTCGAGTGATAGTTTTTTGAGATAGTCGATATCGATAAGTGCCCCATGCTCCTGCGCACGTGCGAGAATGGAAATAAGCGGGAGCTCTATGTCCTCATAAATATGAAGCAGTCCCTGCTTGGAGAGTTCTTCAATGATTTTCTTGTGCGCTATCGCAAGTTCGACCTCCCCTGTGTGGTCCTTGATCTCCTCTATTCCGGGAGTAGTGAGGTCTGAATTGAGTATCCATAAACCTATCGCTGTCTTCCGAAGTAATTCTTGATCGTACACCTCCTCCTTTGCAAAAAACGTCGCATCATCCTTTTTCTCTTTCTTTTTACCATTTACCATCACCACCTCTGCATCTCCCCCTTTCGATAAGAGCAATTTCACGCGCGCACCAAGTGTTTTAAATTCGAGTTGATTAAATAATGTAATCGCACTGTCCGCGGTAAATGTTTCCGGCCATGTCTTTTTTGGAAGCATAAAGACAATGGGTGCGTCACGGCGGATTGTCGCCAGCATTTTTGAAAAATGTGCGTCCTCTTCACCTGCTATTAAAAGCTCCACAATTCGTGGTTTGATTCCTGTATCAATAACCGCCTGTTTGTTTTTTTTGAGTGCCTTATATATTCCTTCGATAGACCCAAATTTTTGCATTAATTCGCTTCCCGTCTTTTCACCGATACCTGCAATGCCGATGATGTTATCGGAGGGATCACCGCGAAGTCCCTTGTAATCAGGAAGGAGGAGTGGGTAAAATCCAAAGCGCTCCATCACCTTCTCTTCGTCGTACACCACAGTATCGTTGATGCCCTTCCGAAGGGTATAGACACGAACACGTTTTCCCGAAACAAGCTGGAGCGTATCCATATCGCCGGTCACGATAAGAATTTCGAGATCTTTTTCTTTTTTTAATTGCTCAACGATTGTCCCGAGCATGTCATCCGCCTCAAATCCAGGTTTGTCGTAAATCGGAATATGAAATGCCGTGAAAATATCGCGACTACGCTCAAGCTGCTGCTTGAGTTCTTCGTCGGCTTTTACCCTTCCTGCTTTATAGTCTTTGTATTCTTTGTGGCGAAACGTCGGCCCAGGAAGGTCGTAGCACGCCGCCATATAGTCGGGAGAGAATTCTTGGATGCTTCTTATGAGCATCGTCGAGAGTCCGTAAAGCCCACCCGTCGGCTCTCCCGCCAATGTCTTAAAATCCGGAAGTGCGTGATATGCCCGATGCACAATTGCATGCGCATCAAAAAGCACAAGTCGTTTTGCATGAGTTTTTGTAACCATCCCCACATCATATCAGTCCTCGCCGAGAGAGTACAAAAATCCTTAAAAATGCTTCTCTTTTGTGCCACCAGCAATAAATCCTCCCTGCTGTAACCCCCATAAATGTGCGTACATTCCTTTTTGTTTCAGTAATTCCTCATGACTTCCATCTTCGATGATGCGCCCCTTATCCATAACAATGATGCGGTCCATTGAGCGAATGGTGGAGAGTCGATGTGCAATAACAAGTGTTGTGCGTCCATTCATAAGAGTGGAGAGTGCCTCCTGAATATGTCGCTCAGACTCCGAATCAAGAGAGGATGTTGCTTCATCAAGTACGATAATCGGGGCATTCCGAAGAAATGCGCGTGCGAGCGCGACGCGCTGACGCTCACCTCCGGAAAGCTTGATCCCACGCTCTCCGACTAATGTTTCGTACTTCGCAGGAAGGTGTTCAATAAACTCATGGCAATGAGCGAGTTCTGCTGCGGATTGAAAGTTTGCGGACGGAAACTCCATCAATCAAAATATCTCCTTCCGTTGAATCATAAAAACGAAAGAGTAACTTCACTATCGTCGACTTGCCCGCACCGGATGGTCCGACAAGTGCGACACGCTCCCCGGACTTAATCGTCGTCGCAAAATCAATGACCGTTTCCTCCTTCTGATAACCAAAGCTCACGTGATCGAATTGAATTACTCCCTCCACGTGTTCGATTTTTTCCGCCTCATCAGTTTCGATGATTTCGTGCGGGGCGAGCATAATTTCAGCCATTTCCTTTGCATCTGCGAATGTTTCGTAGATATCTCGAATAATTCTACTAAAAGACCAAAGTTGATTTGAGAGACGGATGATATACGCCTGCACAAGAACGAATAACCCGATAGAAAATTCCCCCTTCACCCAAAGCCCGACACCAACATAGAAGACGGCAAATTCAACGAGAACAACAAAAAAACCTTGGATACTCTCCATGGATTCTCCCAGATTCCACCTGAAGCGCGACATGCGCATTTGGATGTTCACTTCATTCTGATATCGAGATTTTTCAATAGCGTGCGAGCCGTGTGCATCAACCGTTGGCTGGTTGGTGATGATATCCGCGAGCACCCCAGCGGTCTTTGAGTCTTGTGCGGCGCTTGCAATGTCATATTTTAATTTCCAATGGCCAAAGGCATAGTTACTCGAAATAAATATGAATGCCCAAACAAGCACGATGAGTGCCATAATTGGTCGCTCGCGAAACAATATCCATGCAACCCCAATCACCTGAATAATAATCGGAATAATGTCAAAAATGATTCGGTCCGCGAGTCGATCATATGCATTGGCGAATCTATTTACTCGCTGGACGAGGGTGCCAGTAAACGTTCCCGTAAAAAACCGCTGAGAGTGGTCAATGAGGTAAGCAAAGGCGCGCGACCGTAAACTTGCCGTCATGCTCGATGCAAGGTAATTATTTCCAAAACTCGTAATGCGGCGAGTAACAAAAATAGTAATATTGAGTCCAAATATCACAAGAATCGTATTGCGCAGTAATATTGCATTACCAGTGGCATCACCCCCGCTCGATAATACATCAAAGAAATTTTTGTAATAGAGCGGAATGATAATCAAAAGAATGCTCGAAAAAATTGTTGCCGAAATTACCGCGATGATACTTAGGGGAAATTTCCGCAGTGACTCATAAAAAAGCCTCAACACATCACGTGCTTGAATGTTCTGTTCTTTCTGCGCAAAAAAAATAACATCTTTCGCGCCGAGTACCTTCCGCATAAATCGGTCGAACCATTTTGAGGGAATTTCTTCAAGGTTTTTATTTGAAAAATCTCTTCTCATACCGTTATACCGCGAGTCGTTTCGTCGACCACGCGAAAAGTTATTGTCTTCGCATCAACAGGATATTGTCCCAAGAGTTTTTCCGGCCACTCCACAAGAATAAGATTAGTGGGCTCTGCGAGTATCGCTTTCCATCCAAGAGGACGGAGTTCTTCCTCCGACTCGATTCGGTACGCATCAACATGCACCAGTCGACGGAATGGACCATGTCCCGAAATATCGTAAAACCGCGCGATTACAAATGTCGGAGACGGCACCGACTCGGAAATTCCGAGCGCTCGCGCAAAAAACTGCGTAAAAGTCGTCTTCCCTGCACCAAGCTCGCCTGAAAGTCCGAGAACTGTCGCATGCAACTTCGGTGAAGATTCAGCTATTGAGATAGTTGCCTCAAGAATCTCCTTGGTGGCAATCTCCATATCACCCATATTTTTAATGAGTTTTTCCATATTCTTATTCTCTCACAAAAAGCCCCCAAACGTGAGGGCTCTTTCGCAAAAATGGTTAGGCCTTGATCGGCGTTTCTTCTGACGTAGGCAACATGCGTGCTAGCCGGACATTGTCATCCTCATCACCACTACTGGCAATTTCCTCTTTTCTTCGGTCGTAATATTCTCGTCCTTTTCGAATTCCAATAATAGCGAGCACAATGACCATGATGTAGAGTAGCCAGCCCCAGAGCGAGCTAGGAAGAAATCCGATGCCACCACCATTTCCACTTGCCGCAACCTGCTGCTCTGGCGTGGGGGTCTCGGTGCCGACTTCACCCGAATCCACAACATGTGCTCCGGTTGCATTTTGATATCGCAACGTCGCATGAACATCAGGAAACCCCCCTGCGCTTCCTGTGGTCATTCCAAGAATACTCATCGTCCTCGTGGAGCCCTCCTCAAGCCTGCCGATGGGCAATATATAGGTGCGCTCTCCACTACCAGTTCCCTCCTGTAGCAATAGTTCATTGTTGGTGTTGTCACCGATATACACCACATCGCTTGGCAACACGATCAAGAGCATTGCATCAGAGGCAACAGACGGTTCGCGGTAATGATACGCAATACGATACTCAACGGGAGAATGCGCCGGCACGTCTGTCGATCCCACTTTTTCAATAACCACATTACTCTTTGAGCCGCCCATTAAGGTGTTCCAAATAGAGGTTATCGGCCCTGAAGCTTCGGCAACGCTCGCGGTTTGTGTCGATTGAGTAGTGTTTGAACCGCTCGTCGCACCAGTTGACGCCGGTTTTTTGCTAAATAATCCAAAGAAATCACCGGGGCGATTAGCGGTTGAAGATCCGGGTAGACCATTGGATGAACCGGCGGCGCTTGCACCACTCGATGTGGTTGGGCGGGCAGTATTATCCCCCCCGTATGGAGATGATGGTAATACTTGACTTATCGGAGCCTCAGAAGGAGGAGGTGTTCCTTTCGTAGAAAACATACGGGCTGTGCCATAGACACGCCCGACGCTATTTTCTGCGACAATACGATAAAAATATGTTGTCCCAGGAGTCAGATTGGTGAGTGCACTGTCAAAGTAGCCAGAGTTTGCAGGAACCGTCTTTGCAATAGTTCGGTTTTCGAGCTGCTGCATCTGCCCCCATTCAAACCATGCTTTCGTTGCCTTATCTCCGTGAGGACTGACGTAACCCTCGAGTATTGCTGTCGTCTCAGCGATTGTCTTTGGGTCCTTCGTCTCAATAATAACAAGCTCGGGCGGTGTGGGAGGAAGCGCCATTGTTGTAAAATATACGGTTTGACCAAAATCCTTCCCCCGACTATTTTCTGCAACTTGCCGATAAAAATACTGTGTTTTCGGTGCAAGCCCAATAATATCGGCCGTATCATTTACCATCACATTACGATTCGAGCCTGATGCCCTCACGCGTTTCGTTTCATAAAGAGTATTATTTTGTCCGGAAATACCCCACTCAAACCACTGGATGGTATCGGTCATTTCGTTAGGATTCACTTGCCCATTCAGTTTGGCACTCTTTTCGGTGACAAAAGTCGCCGCTTTTGTAATCGCAATTGGCGCAGACTGATAAGCGAGCGCAAAGGTGCTCGGAATTGCCGTGAAAAACACGACAGCAAGAAGAAATATGATTATCTCTTTCGTCTTATTCATGAAGCCACTATACACCATTATCAATAATTTGTCAACCATAAAAATATATTCTTGTTGAGCCAAGAAAGACAGAGTACAATAGTATTCATGACATTTACCCAAGACCCAAAGCAAACAAAAGCATACAGCGATATGCGAGAAAATGAGGCCGAGGGGCTCGCAAAAATTCTTTCCGAGCGTTACGACCTTCCTTATGTAGACCTTTCACGTGTCATTATTAATAATGGCGCCGCACGCCTCATTTCGGAAGAAACAGCGCGGAAAGCGAAACTCATCGTCTATGGAGTAGACAAACACAACGTTAATCTCGCCGTGCTCACTCCGAATATTGAGGGTGTTGCCCAAGTATTGGATGAACTCACTCGTCAAGGCTACACTTCTACGATGTCGATTGCATCAGAATTTGGCATCGCGCGAGCGTGGGAGATATACAAAGAAGTTTCCCATGCAAAGGCTGAAACAGCGGGGATCATGTCTGTTTCGAATGAAACAATGCAAAAGTACGTCTCATCAATCAAGACGATTTCTGATGTCCGCGCCGTCGTAGAGGGCGCCACGGCATCCGGAGATGTGCACTCACTTTCCACTGTCGTTGAAATCATCTTGGGTGGTGCAGTTGCAACGAACGTATCCGACGTACACATTGAACCCGAAAAAGAGACTGTACGCGTACGCTATCGCCTTGATGGTATTCTTCAAGACGTCGTTGAAATTACTCACGCGAGTTACAAGAAGGTATTGGCACGCATCAAACTCCTAGCGGGAGTAAAGCTCAATATCGTCCATGAGGCCCAAGATGGTCGTTTCACTATTAAGATTAGCGGTATTGATGTCGAAGTGCGTACATCGATACTTCCCGCCGCATATGCTGAATCAGTCGTCATGCGTATTTTGAATCCTAATTCAATTTCTGTCCCACTTGAAGAGCTTGGGATGGACGAATATTTCTACGCAATCATGATGGAACAGATAGGAAAACCAAACGGATTGATACTCACGACTGGACCGACTGGCTCCGGAAAAACGACGACACTTTATGCCTGTCTCAAAAAACTCCGTAACCCTCAGGTCAAGATTATAACCATTGAAGACCCTATTGAATACCACCTCGATGGCATTTCACAGACACAAATAGACCACGACCAAGGATATGACTTCTCTCACGGTCTTCGCGCCGCCGTACGCCAAGACCCTGATGTCATCATGGTTGGTGAGATCCGAGATGAAGAAACCGCATCCGTCGCCATCGACTCCGCGCTGACCGGTCACCTTGTCTTTTCAACCCTGCACACCAACAATGCCGCAGGTGCTATTCCCCGTCTCATTGATATCGGCGTCAATCCAAAGATCATAAGCTCCGCACTCAACATCGCCATTGGACAGCGCCTTGTCCGCCGATTGTGTGTTCACTGCAAAGAAGAATACGTCCTTGAGGGAAAGGAACTCGACGCCCTTAATCGGGAATTTCCGGAAATCAAAAAATATCGCCCAAAAGTCGAATTTCCAGAACATCTTTGGCAACCGAAGGGTTGTGAGAAATGCTCCTTTACTGGGTTCAAGGGTCGAGTTTCCATTTACGAGGGAATCCTCATGGACCGTGCAATCGAAGAAATACTCAGAGAAAACCCGAGTGAACGCGAAATAAAGGAAGCATCTAAGCCACAAGGGCTTCTCGATATGCGCCAAGACGGTATGGTGAAATGCATTACGGGAATGACGTCACTCTCGGAAATCGAGCGCGCCGTCGGTCTCGATGAGAGCCGATAGTCAACAGGGAATTGATTGGCAATCATTTGGATGATGTTCGAGGCAATAAAGATGCGATGTCCGGATAGGCAGATGAGTAATATGTTCACCGAACTTGTATCACAGTAAACGAAAATATTCTGCAAATTTTTACCAACCAATAAAATAACCGCGTAAAGCGGTTATTTTATCATCTCATTATCTTGCCGATTGGATTAAGAGAAGGGTGGCCCGTCGCGCTTTATAAACCCGCCCTCAATCCAACATACAAAATTGATACTTCAGCACATTACCCTTCAAATAACTACTTTAATCAAAGTTGAAAAAAGTTAAATGCATTCCTAAGGTGTCCGCCAGCACGTGCGCACGGGGCGACAACCAGTGGGTCCTCGGATATGAATCATGGAAGCCTGTGGGGCCTTAATTATTTGAAGGGTGACATGTTCAAGCTCTTATTTGTCACTCTGGACTCGTGAGAAGATCGTTACTTAATCAGTATATCACAATTAGTTTCTTTTGTCAAGAAACCGAACTGCATAAAGTTAAACTCTTTCTTTTTGGGGAAGAGCCGAACTTGTGGCATACTGAGAAAGAAATTGGCAATTCGTCTTACGCGTGAATAGCCAACTTCTGAACTAAGGGTAGCGTAGCACAACCATAATTATTGTCAAGAAAGAAGTACTCATTTTATAAAATCCCCTTTGTTTGCAACACATCATGTCATAATAATGAGGAAGGAAAAGACCCAAAAAATATGAAAAAAAATAATGAATCATCTGAAGGCAACGGACAATCTTCCCATAAAGAGGCCTTATTCTTAGACCAAAAATTGCGCCCAGAAGCGTGGGCTGATTATGTCGGACAAACACACATCAAACAAAATTTGGAAATTCTTTTGTCTGCCGCAAAGGAACGTGCCCATCCACCGGAGCACCTTCTTTTCTATGGTCCTCCTGGGCTCGGAAAAACGACACTCGCACATCTCATCGCCAAAGAGACCAGTGCTCAGATGAAGATCACCTCCGGTCCCGCCATAGAAAAAGTGGGAATCATCATCGGCAAAGGTCCTTCCGCGCGCACCATCCAACTTGAACTCCCCCCTTTCACTCTTATCGCCGCAACCACGCGTATCGCACTCCTCTCAGCACCACTCCGCTCACGCTTCTCTGGTGGAGTATTTCGCCTCGAATTTTATACGGAAGAAGAAATCGAGGAAATCGTCACCCGTTCCTCAAAAATTCTCGGGGTCCCCTTAGAAAAGGGCGCGGGAAAAGAAATATCCACGCGTAGTCGCTTCACACCCCGCACTGCCAACTATTTTCTGAAACGTGCACGTGATTTTGCGCAGGTCAATAAAACAGGTCTGGATGTGCATGCAGTCAAAGAAGCCCTCCGATTACTTGAGATAGATGAAATAGGTCTCAACCAGCCGGATCGGCACATGCTCACCGTCCTTATCGAAAAATTTGGCGGGCGCCCTGTTGGACTCGGCACAATCGCCGCTGCGACAAGTGAGGAGGAGGCGACCATCGAAGAAGTCTACGAGCCCTACTTACTCAAACTTGGACTATTAGAGCGTACTCCCCGTGGTAGAATTCCAACAAAAAAAGCATATGAACACTTAGGGTTTGACTATCCGAAGGATGCTCAGGAAAAATTACTGTAATTACTCATTATCATCAACATTATGTCAGGACATAGTAAGTGGGCGCAGATTAAGAGACAGAAAGGTGTCGAGGATTCAAAGAAGTCGAAAGTATTCGGCAAACTAGGAAGTCTTATTGCTACTGAATCTCGCAAGGCGGGGGGTGATATCAATTCACCGGGACTCCGCATGCTCATCGAAAAAGCAAAGAAAGAAAACATGCCGAAGGACACTATCGATCGTGCGGTAAAAAAGGGTTTGGGAAACGAAGCGGAAACTATGGAATCACTCACGTACGAAGGTTATGGTCCTGGCGGTTGCGCACTTATGATCGAAGCATTCACGGGTAATCGCAACAAAGCCGCACAGGAGATCAAACACATCCTCACGAGGAGTGGTGGCTCACTTGCTGCACAGGGTGCTGCCGCATGGGCCTTCACCAAAACTGAAGAGGGATGGGTGCCCAATGCTACCATTCCCCTCTCTGATGAAGACGGTGCGGTACTCTCGACTATTATTGAAGACCTCGAGAACAATGATGAGGTACAGGAAGTATTTACGAATGCAGACTAGCCACTTATACAATAAAAACAAACCCGACATAGCTGTCGGGTTTATTTTTATTATTTAAAGTATTTGGGCGAATATAAAAAGACCCACACAAGTGTGGGCCTTTTATTAATCAGAATCTGATTGAATACTTTTGTATCAGAATCAGATTCCGATAGTGTTAGTATATGCCTCCGTAAAATTAATACCAGCGTATTCTATGGTTGCAATACAATATCTATAGATCGTCAAACAATAGTTGAATTTACTGAGATGGTACAATAGAAAAATGAAAGTACTCGCAATTGATCCCGGTTTCGGAAGGTGTGGAGTTTCCATTCTTGAGGGTACGGGAAGTGAGCCAAGCCTTCTCTATTCTGCTTGTATTGAAACAAAACCCAAGAGTAATTTTCCTGACCGACTACTTGCCGTAGCAAATGAAGTCATCCGCCTCATAGAAACATATACCCCAGATACTATTTCTATCGAAGAAATCTATTTCACCAACAGGCCACGGTCGTGCAACAAAGGATGAGGTTATCAAGATGGTGGAAAAACTCGTCGAACTCCCAACAAAAAAAATGCTCGATGATGAATACGACGCCATTGCCCTCGGCATCACCGCCCTCGCCCACGCAAGATACACAGAGTCACGAAAATCATAATTTCTACCAGCCCAATCGAGTATTTTCTTCTATTAAAAAGACACCCAAAAGATAATTGGCAAACTAAATATTAAACTTCGTCTCCTTGAAAGCGAACTATTGCTTTTTTAGTGGCCACACAGCTTCAGACAAACACCTCCTTCTTTAGCGAGGGGTTACTTCTTTTGAAAGGACTCTCGCAGGGCAATCGGCTTGGTCTCCATTCTTATGGAGCGATTGACCGAGAGTGCTGGCGGGCTCCGCAGGAGAGCCCGACCAGGTGCCTTTCAAAAGAAGTAACCCTGAGCGGCTCATTTATCCACAGCTTTCTGCCCCCCCTTGCACAAAAACCTCCAATTATGATACATAATGAAATAACCCTAACGGGGGTGGTCGGTATATTAATAATACACATAATTTATAGTTTAAAATGAGTGATGATTTTCTCGCAGGAGGGATTCTTCCCAGTGATGATGTTCTCGTCGGGATTGATGACCAAAACACGAAGAGCAGTGATGATTACCTCGATGACCCGCTCGATACACCAATAGATGAGCTTGATATCCCCCTTGGACTTCTTGATGATGACGATGATGAGATGGAGGATGAATAACTGAAATAAAAACAAACACTCGCCCGATATGGGCGAGTGTTTGTTTTTATTTCCTACTCGACAACAACAGACACAAAGCGGATTGCACCCGCAGAGAGCAGTCTACGAAATTCAGTCTTCGACTCTACGATGTGTTCCGAAACAAGTATATCAATAAGGAGTGCACCCTTCTTTGTTTTTACCACGGGAATATCCTCTGGCATTTCTTTGTTAGAAAACGTATTCACAAATTGTTCCCGCGCACTCTCTCCCTCTTTCTTTCCATGATAGATTTCAACAATCTGTTGGGCGAGATCCATCTTCACCTCCTTGGGGTGTAATTTCCCCTTCTCAAGACCGACAACAATCTTTTCCACTTCACTCATCGGAGTGAATGTACAAAGTTCATAATAATTTGAAAGCAGGCTGTCTGGAACAGACATCACTTTTCCAAACATATCATTCGGTGTATCAGTAATTGCTATATAATTATCAAGCGATTTAGACATCTTCTCTTTACCATCTAGACCAAGCAGAAGCTCAAACGAAAGTACTGACTGCATATTTTTCATATTATTGGCCTTCATGATGTCACGCCCAATCAGCATATTGAACGTCTGGTCAGTTCCACCGACTTCAAGATCGCAACTTCCGTAAATCAGTGCGAGTGCATATGAATCAATACCCTGAAGAACTGGGTACATGACTTCGTGCATATATAACTCAGTATTATTTTTTAATCGCTCTTGAAACATGTCACGTCCAAGCAGTCGACTGTGTGTGATATGCTTCAGTGTCCAAAGCAATCCACGAAGCGTTATGTCGTGAATATTCTCTTTGTGTAACCGCGCGACCTGCATGCGCGTGCTGCGAAAGACTTCAGCCTTCCATGCGAGTGTTCCCGACGGAACAGGAAAGGTTGCCTTCTTTCCATCAAGTACAACGTTCATTTCTACTTTTGTGTCGAGGTTCGGGGCAATGTCAGAAATATTATAAAACCAATCAGAATTTCGAATCCAGGAAAACACTTTCTCATCCAGTGAAAGAATCTTGTCTATCTGCTCCAGATAAGTCTTCATGTTTGCATCAATCGCGGCTTGCTCAATTTCCGGACGTGCCTTATTCTTGCCTGTGGGGTCTCCAATTTGTGCAGTAAAATCTCCAATCAAAAAAATGACTTTTACACCGAGGTCTTGCATCTGGCGCAGTTTACGAAGGACCACAGCATGACCAAGGTGGATGTCTGGCCTTGTAGGATCAACACCAAATTTGACCACAACATCTTCTGTGCTCGTTCCAGTTGCTTTGGCAATGAGTTTTTTTCTGAATGCATCCTCAGGGTCGACAAAAGTCCCGACACCACGAGTGAGAATATCGTCAACAATCTCCTCAATTTCATTTATGCTTGGTTTTGTGGTCATAGAACAAATCCTAACACAGCACCGTATCTTTGTCTTTTCCCGCTCAATTTTATGTTAAACTATCTACTATCATGAGAAAACGTCCTAAACACAAGGGAGGAATCCTCTATTGGCTTCAACTACTCACCGTCATCGGGCTTATTGCGAGCATTTTTCTTGTGAGTGGTTTTCTCCTTTGGGCCGCAACTATAAAAATTCCTGATTTTTCTCTCTTTGAAACACGAAAAGTCTCCCAATCCACCAAAATCTACGACAGAACCGGAACAATTCTCCTTTATGATGTCCACAAGGATATTCGGCGCACAATTGTCCCTTTTGAAGAAATAAGTATCTTTATAAAAAATGCGAGCGTCGCTATCGAGGACGAGCAATTCTATCAGCATATTGGGATTGAACCGAAAGCTATTCTTCGGGCAGTACTCGTCAACCTACACCTACGCGCAGGATATCCTGGACAAGGAGGCTCAACAATCACTCAGCAGGTCATAAAAAATGCACTCCTTACCAACGAGCGTACTATTACCAGAAAAATTACGGAGTGGATACTTGCAATCAAGCTCGAGCGGGAAATGACAAAAGAGCAGATTCTCACACTCTATTTGAACGAGGCACCCTACGGAGGAAATATTTACGGTGTTGAAGAGGCGAGTATGTCATTTTTCGGGAAGCACGCAAGCGATATTACCCTCGCTGAAGCAACATATCTCGCTGCTCTCCCCCAATCACCAACGCGCTATTCCCCGTATGGAAACAATATTTCTCTACTTGAAGACAGAAAAAATGTTGTTCTACAAAAAATGAAGAATCTCGGTTCAATTTCCTCAGAGGAATATGATGCGGCAATGGCTGAGCAAGTCCATTTTATCCCCCAACAAGAGCAAGGTATTAAGGCTCCGCACTTTGTAATGCTCGTGAAAGAAAAACTTGCGGAAATGTATGGAGAAGAGTCACTGAACGAAGATGGATTACGTGTCATCACTACTATTGATATGGACCTGCAGACAAAAGCGGAAGCTATTGTGAGTAAATATGCTGCGGATAACGAGAAAAAGTTCAATGCATCAAATGCGGCACTCGTCGCAATCGACCCAAAGACCGGTCAAATTCTCGCTTTGGTTGGCTCTCGCGATTATTTCGATATCGCTCATGAAGGAAATTTCAATGTCGCACTTGCAAAAAGACAACCCGGTTCCGCATTTAAACCCTTTGTTTATGGAGCTGGATTTGAGGCGGGGTATACTCCTGACACAGTACTCTTTGATGTACCAACACAATTTTCCACTCGTTGCGATGCTGATGGTAATCCCTTATATGGCTTAGATAAATCCGTATGTTACATGCCGGGAAACTATGATCATGTCTACCGAGGACCAATGTCTATTCGCGATGCCCTTTCGCAATCAGTAAATGTTCCTGCAGTTAAAATGCTTTATCTCGTTGGACTTGACCATGCAATTGATTTTGCAAAACGCCTAGGAATCACGTCTCTTGTCAATAAAGAGCGTTACGGACTGACTCTTGTCCTCGGAGGAGGAGAAGTCTCTCTTCTTGATATCACCAGTGCCTATGGCGTATTTGCTAATGATGGAAAAAGACTCCCATATACGAGCATCATCAGTGTCGAGGATACAAATAAGAACATCGAATTTTCCTATGCAACGACCAGTACTCAAGTTATCGACCCAGAAATAGCAAGAAAAATGTCAGATGTCCTTTCCGATAATAAAGCCCGTACACCTGCATTTGGTGCTGAATCCTACCTCAATTTTCCAGACCATGCTGTAGCCGTCAAAACAGGAACAACAAACGACTACCGTGATGCATGGATTATTGGTTATACGCCATCACTTGTTGTTGGAGCTTGGGCGGGAAACAACGACAATAGCTCCATGGAGAAAAAAGTCGCCGGCTTTATTATTGCACCTCTTTGGAACGCATTTTTTTCTGAGGCCTTCAAGACTTACTCCTCCGAACCGTTTCCTGCTCCACAACCAATATCTCCGACACTGAAACCAGCCCTCCGAGGGTTGTGGTACGGGGGGGATATTTATAAAGTCGACAAGATATCGGGAATGTTTGCAACAGAATTCACTCCTGTTGAATCAATAGAGGAACGCGTAATACCCAATCCTCATGATATTTTGTATTGGGTAAACAAAAATGACCCCGCTGGACCCGCACCAACAAACCCCTATGAAGACTCTCAATTTTTATTATGGGAAATTCCTGCGCAACATTGGATCGCACAAAATGGCATTCCATCAAATGCGTGGTCTTCGATGCCGAGCGGATTTGATAGTATTCATAAACCGGAATTTGCACCCATCATTTCAATTATTGATCCAAATACATTATCTTCCGCCTATAAACGCGACCAAAAAGTCATTATCAACACCCAGATTACCTCAACCTACACGATAAGCAGGGTGGATTTTAATATAAATGGTTCCTTCTTGGGTACGGTATCATCACTACCATATTCATTCGCCTTTATCCCAGAAAATCTCCCATCTATCAGGGATAACAATGAACTCCGTGTCGTTGCATACGACATTCTCGGAAACAAATCTGAACAGATTGTTCAATTCGCCGTCACCCCATAAATATCAGCGAATATCAAAAATATCAGTTCTCCCGCTTTCATTTATTTTTTTAAGGATTGTCTCTTTGTGCAGAAACAATTCGTTTTTCACAATAGTTGATGCTTTCACTATGATGACATTTTTCACCACGGATATATCTTTTTCATTTAAATTTACCCCTGTTTGATCTTTTATTATAAACAAAAGCGAAGAACGTTTCTCATCTTCATGAGTCAGTTTATTTGCATATTTCTCAAGATATTCTTTTATGCTCGATAACTGCATATTCTTTTTTTAAAAAAACTTCACAATTTGGATAGATTTTAGTTTTTTAGAGTCTGAAGTGTTTAAAAAGCTGTATGAGGTATAGAGCTTTCAAATCTTTCGGTGATAAAAAACTAAAAGGAGCAAAATTTGGAGTTTTTTAGCCTTTCATGGGCATGACCAAGTATTGAAATGTATTGTCCCCCACCCCTTTTATGACCAATGCCTTCGTATTTCCACTCGCAGAAAATGAAACACTATCAGTATTCAAATATGACAGCACATCGGAAATAAAACGTTGATTTAAAAGGAAATCTACATCATCTCCTTTGAGGGTTGCGTCAATTTGATGAGTTGTTTCTCCAATATCATCATTGCGTGACTCAATTTCTATCATTTTTTCACTCGGATAAATTTTGAGTCTCACTTGTTGGAGTTTTCCTGAAAATACAGTGGTCAGCTTGAGTCTATCGATAATATCCTGTCGTAACATTATCGCTTCAGTCAGGAATTGTTTCGGGATGATCTGTTTATAATCAGGAAACATACCATCCACGAGACGGGAGGTAATATGCATATGTTCAGTATGAAATGAAATCTGATTTTTTGTTGAGAAAATTTTTACATTCCCTTCAATATTCTCGAGTGCACGAACAATTTCTAAAACATTCTTTCCTGGTATTAATAAAGAGAGTGGCTCTGTTATTTTCTTAAGCGGTACTCGCTTCTCCGCAAGCCGAGAAGAATCAGATGCAACCATAATTAAAGACTTCTCATCTGTGTAACAATAAATACTTGCGAACTCCGGTTTAATATCTGTTGTTGCGACAGAGTATCCAGTGGCGTGAAATGCCCCTAGGAGCGAATGAATGTCGATTTCGAGCTCCGTACCCTTTGTGATGAAAGGAAGCGTTGGGAAGTCCTCGTAGCCGTATCCTTTGATAAGTGTGGAGTAGGACGCGCCGGTAATAGTAAGGTGTTCTCCAACTTGTTCTATGGTGACATTTTTTTCATTAGGGAGATTTGAAAGAAAATTTCCTAATATATCTGCCGGAATAGCAATGACCCCTTCTTTTTCAACGCGTGCCGGTAATTCAATTTCAATACCGAGATCAAGATTTGTTGCTCTTATTTTTAATACCTTTTCAGCGGCAATAAAAAGCACATAGCGCAATACCGGTAATGAAAGTTGTTTGCCAGTGAAACGCTCGGCAGTGAGCAGTGCATCTTTTAAATTTAGTTTTACACACTCTACTTTCATATTGATATATATAAATACTAATTATATTAATTACGCCTGTGGATATGTGTATAACTGTTCATCTATCTATATCCTTCAAAGTAAAAACTCGATTTGAGAAAATGATGAACTGTTGGCATTGATGGAGTTATACACACCCTCATCAATTTTATTTCTCACTGTCCCCATTTCAAACAATCTCTATCCCAAAGTTTTCCCCACTTTTTCTATTGCTATACCTGACATCTCCACAGACTTATCCTCAGTGCTCATTAAAATAATGCTCGTATCTGTTCGATTTCCTGCATCAATAAAGAGTCTGTTTTGATATCTACTTTTATTTTTTCACACGAGTGAATGACTGTGGTGTGATCTCGTCCTCCTAATTTTTGTCCGATGAGTGGATAGGAAATATTAAAATCCTGACGCAATATATACATGAGCACTTGGCGTGGCTTCACAACCTCCTTCCTTCTTGTTTTTTCAAAAATAAACCGCTCATCAATGTTATAGAATGACGTTACTGTTTTTACAATATCCTTAATTGACACCGGTTTTGTTGGTTTTGCATTGTTTTTGATGAGTGTTTTTATCTCATTCAAAGAAAGTGGCTTATTCTTTAATTGAGACTGGCATATCACGAGATTAAGGGTTCCTTCGAGTTCACGAATACTCGCCTGTATTGTTTCGGCAACATATTGAACGATTTCATCAGGGACGATAACTTGCTGCTGTTTTAATTTTTCTTGAAGAATGGCGAGTCGAGATTCATACTCCGGCATTGTTATTTCAACAATCATCCCAGACCCAAATCGTGATTTGAGGCGATCCTCAAGACCATTGATGTAGTTCGGGTGTTTATCAGATGAAAAAATAATTTGTTTATTGTTTTCATACAACGCATTGTAAAGATGAAATAATTCTTCCTGAGTTTTTTCTTTTCCAACAAGAAATTGAATATCATCCATAATAAGCACATCATACTTTCGGTACTTATCTTTGAATTCGTTGACGCGATTATTTTGCAAAGAAGTAACATAATCGGTGGAAAATTTTTCAGAACTTACATATTGAACACGTTTTCCAGGATTTTGTTTTTTTATTCCATTTCCTATTGATTGAGTGAGGTGTGTTTTTCCAAAACCGGTCGACCCGTAGATAAAAAGAGGGTTGTACATGATGCCGGGCTTCTTGAGTACTGCTTGTGCGGCAGCGTACGCGAGCTCATTGAATGGGCCAATAACAAAAGAATCGAATGTATAGCGAGGATTAAGGCCATCTTCCTTCCCAACATAGGTGTCTTGGAGGGGTAATTCTCCTATGAACGGAGAAAAAGAATCCTTTTTGACTACATGTTCACCTTTGTCACCTGTATCTTCTTTCGCAATGACGTATTCGACATTTTTTACATCTGGAGACACGTTGCGCAATACACGAATGATATTGAGATGATATTTGTTTGAGAGCCAGTCGCGAACAAACTCATTTTGTACGCCGACATATACGGTTCCGGCATCCTGTTTTGTTATGCGTGTGTTCTTAAACCATGTACTAAAATTTGCTTTGGAAACCTCAAGTTCTATATCAACCAATGCCTTACCCCAGAGTTCTTTGTTGTCCATAAAAAAATCAGGTCCCGTTAGAAATTAATAATGCATGCTGTACCAAGGGGTACATTTTTCATCGAGTTATTTTCCGCGCTACGGGTGTAAAAAAATCTAACGGGACACTCGTGCTACTCCAATAACGTATGAAGCATTATAGCGAAGAACTGCGATTGAACGAAAAGCACGAAACTGTTTACAACTTGTGTATAAGCTGTGGACAAAATTTTTCAGAAAGAATTTTTTTATTAGTGTCAAAAAAATATTTATAACAAAATTATCAAACATATGCTGCAAACAATACAACACATTGTTGAGAGAGACAACCTTGAATGATTGGGATATTTATTTTATACTCCTCTGCATGTCAGTCACATATCAGCCAAAGAAGAAAAAGAGGAGAACCACCCATGGCTTTCTCGCGCGCACCAAAACTGCCAGCGGTAGAAACGTGATCAAGCGAAGAATTCAAAAAGGGCGCAAACGCGTAGCTATTTAGCCGCTTTATCATTCGGGATATGCTGCCAAAAACGCAAAAGCTCACCCGAGTATTGTTTCCTAAGCACACGGAACCCAAAAAAACATGGGTCGGTGATTGTTTGCGCATCCAATACTCTTATACCAATCAGGTGTCCAAGTCACGGTTTGCTGTTGTAGTATCCAAAAAAATCCATGCCCTTGCCGTGAGGAGAAATAGTATTAAGCGAGCTATCTATGAGGGTATTGAGCATTGTGGGGATATTTTGGCGATAGGTAGGGGTATGAAAATAGTCATATTCCCAGGGAAGAAAGACGAATTATTGTTATCGGACGCCATCGTACGTGATTTGAAGATTTTTTTTGCTTTCATTAAATGATCAACCTAAGAAAACCTTTTTTATGGCTTATACGCCTTTATCAAAAGTTACTTTCACCGGACACGGGGTTGATTCGTCTTATTATTCCTTTTCGGCAGACATGCAACATGTATCCAACGTGTTCGGAATATACATATAAGGCGATAGAGAAGTATGGAGTATTTCGTGGTATATATAAAGGTTTTTTTCGGATACTTCGATGTCATCCATACCAAAAAAAACTCATTGATGAGCCATAGGTCCTCTACAAGCTTTTTTGTGTTTCATCGGTAGATTGTGCTGTAATTTTTGCCGTGAGAGCGATTTTAAGTTAGGATGATGTGATGATTTCAGCTATTTGGAACGTCTCCGTCTACCAACCCCTCTATAACGTATTGATGTTACTTATCGACAATCTTCCTGGCCACAGCGTAGGCCTCGCTATTATTGTCCTTACTATATTGGTGAAAGTTGTTCTCTACCCACTTACCGCGAAATCAATCCGCGCACAGCGTGCAATGAAAGCTCTTGAGCCAGACATCAAAAAGCTCAAAGAGGATCATGGGCACGACAAAAAGAAGCTTGCGGAACACACCATGGCTCTTTATCAAGAGAAGGGTGTTTCCCCGTTTTCCGGCTGTTTACCAATGTTAATACAGCTCCCAATCGTTATTGGCTTATATTGGGTCTTTTCGCGCGGTTTACATGAGATTGATATTTCTATCCTCTATCGATTTGTCGAGGTACCGGCGGGGCTTGATATGCATTTCCTCTTTTTTGACCTTGCCGCAAAAAGCGTACTTCTCGCTGTCGTCGCCGGACTTGCACAATATTACCAAACTGACATCTCCCTTGGGGCACAGGCGCCACTTCCGGCAAAGAAAGAGGGAGAAAAGGCTAATTTTCAGGAGGATTTTGCTCGAAGTATGCAGGTACAAATGCGCTACGTGCTCCCGGTGATGATTAGTTTAATTGCCTACTCGACTTCTGCTGCGGTTGCACTTTATTGGGCAACGAGTAATATATTGAGTATCATTCAGGAGTTATTGATCAGAAGAAAGGGGGTTTCTCCAAAATAATAACCACAAAACTTATGAACATCAACGAATTCGTCATTGAAACACTCAAAACACTCCTTACCCTTCTTGGGGTGGTTTTTACTGATGTGTCCGTGTCTGTTGACGAAAAGATGTCATCGCCCCGTTTTGTCGTCTCTACGCCCGATTCATCTATCCTTATTGGTGAGCAAGGCACGAGACTACTCGCATTAAATCACCTTGTGAAGAGGATCGTTGAAAAAAAGTTTCCTGGAGAGCCCCATTCCTTCATGGTGGACGTGAATGATTTTCAAAAAAAACACATTGATGAGATTCGCGCTAAAGCCCATATGCTTGCTGAGCGTGCACGATATTTCAAGAGTTCTGTGGAAATGGACCCCATGAGCTCTTATGAGCGTATGATTGTGCATGCCGAGTTTACTGATAGTCCTGATATTACCACCGAGTCCTCAGGCTACGGCAAAGACCGGCATCTGGTGCTAAAATATCGCGAACCCGTAGCTATATCAGAGTAATCACTCTAAAAAACATCCCAATGGGATGTTTTTTAGAGTACTGAAAATTATTTTACTTGTTTTCCCTTCAATTACACAAGGCTGGTGGATTGCCGCATTCCCTTATTTAGGGCATTGGGATACATAAGTCCCCGCAGAAAGTGATTTGCCCAATTTATCGCTGTCCTTACAATACCAACCTGGTTCATTTAATTTACAGGTGTGCCAGTGGTTTCCTTCGAGAGTAAACCACCAAACATTACCAGCAAGAGTTAACCGATATCGACAATTTTGAAATGAGGATGCTGACATTGTTGAGTGTGTGCGAACCCAAGTATTGAGAGTGGTGGAAAGCCCGAGGTCGAATATTGGTTTACCTGGACCATGAGATGCATGTCCTGGCTCTGTTCCTCCAGTAATTTTCACAACTGTTGAAGCGGCGATGGCTTTTACCGCGTCCATAGCAGACGTTGGTAGTAGGTTGACGTTTGTACAATCTGACACTTGTCCTGGTTTACAAGAAGGTTTGTTTATTGATAGTGGAGAAGACCCCACACAGGAGTCATTACCGCAAAGATAATTGCGGTTTGCGAGTTCACCACCACTGGGTGCTTGTGATGGTTCAACTATCTCAAAACACTCGGTATCAGAACTAGGTGGAGTTTTTTCTATTATTACCCCAAGACTTGCTTCTTTCGTTTTTGCCCCCAAACAATTTTCTGAAGTTGAAAAGCGAGGTGAGTTTCTAATAATACCAGACCCATCTTTCGTGCGGTAATAAAAACCGGCCTTCGTAGGCATAGGGTCGTTAGTGGGTGCGGGTGGAATTGCAGGAGCAGAAACACCGATATTAGCCATTGAGGTTAAATCACTTTTTAGTAAGTCTGGGTTGATTGTATTTAAGAGGACCCACGAGCCGATTGCGAGCGCAAGGCCGATAATGGCATTCCAAATACATTCTTTTGAGGCGGTTCTTTGAGATACCGAGGGTGAACCCACGAGTTGAATTCCACAGACAACGATCATCACAACTGCAAGTACTCCTGCGACTCCGATTACAACAATAAGGATTCCTCCAAGATAGGAGGTCATCGTAACGGAACTCGGCATTCCACCGAGGGGGGCAAGGAGGTTGTATACAGCCGGTGCCGCCAGCGCCATTTTGGGCAGTCCAAGAAGTAAAAGCCAAAAAAATTTCATCATACTATTGTGGGGTTGATCCAGCGGCATCTTTTTGTTCCGCAGGGGTTAGTTGTAATGAATCAGATGTATTGTCCGCATCGATGTTTTCAACGGGTTTTGGTATACGCATTGACCACAACGAGCTATCATGTTTGTCTACAAAGAAAAAGTATTGCTCCGCGGTGTCGGTCTGGGGGAGGATGACATCAAAATCTTTTTGAATCTCCTTTTTCGGGTCGACAAGGTAGGAGATTTCTGTTGTGTCAGTATCTACTCTCCAGAAAGTATCATTGAGGTCAACAAGCCCTTGATACCAGTCATCAGGAAGTTGGATACCCGCTGGACTTGTAAACGATCCGCAATACAGCGTGTGTGAGGACTGTCCCCAAGCGCATTTTTCCGGAAGTGACGCAATTTGAATGGATGTTTCGTTGTCTGTAATACCCTCTTCCGACGAATATCCGCCCTTTACATACATTTTCAAAATAGGAGTATCATTTATGTTTTCACTAAAAAGAATACGACCTCCAACAGCATCACTAAATGTGGTGAGACCTTTTTTCTCTCGTACGATACGTGTTAATGTTTTTTTGATTGGATCATAGTGATATGAAAAGCCGGGAATTGTTGCAGATGGTTTTGTGGTAAGAATGACCGAGCCGTCATTAAGAAGTTGTGGCAACCATTCACTGAATGCATTGCGAAATATTTCTTTTGGAGAAAGTGTTTCACCTAACGAAACGATGGTCCCGGACACTCCTTCGGGAACAGGAAGAAGATAAAAGAGGTGTGTTCCTTCCGGAGAGATGCTTATCGCAGTAATGTTCTCCGGAAACAATTCCGAGCTACTCCGAAGAGTCCCCACGCTTTCTCCGTCAACAGGTAGATCAAGATTCCCCATATAGGTAATAATGACTGCACCATTAAATTCACTCCTTAAATAGCGCAAAATAACAGTATTTCCATTGTTGGCAAAAAACGCTTCGTAAATACGAGGAATTGTCGTATTTGTGAGTTGACGATCAATGCCGGTCTGAGGGTCTACTTCGTGGACGTTTCCATTTTCACGCAATATGTAGCGAACAAACGATTTTCCATCTCGGGTAATTGTGGTAAATCCTGCGACAGATTCTTTTGATAGCTGACGAAACATCGGCTCCTCGAGGTCGGCGGTCGTTGGGTTGCCGACGCCTTCTATGTTGGAGGTATCTCCAGAAATGATATTTTGTGATATGTCTGAAACGGGTGACCCAAAAGGAAGGGCGTCACCAACCTTTTTTGTGATGGTGGAATTCTTTCCAAGAGTGAGGAAAATCACAAGAAAAATTATCAAGAGAATCGCTATGCCAAGAACTATCCATACCCACCATTTTTTTTGTTGCCCTTCTTGATCCATATGTATTAAAATTATTCTTCAGAGGTAAATGAAACCATTGCCTGTGTCGCCCCAGACTGTAAAATACGTTTTGGGTTTTGTGCACTGAGTGAAATAGTTTGTGATTCTTGTTTGTTTCCTGATTTTACTAATGTAAAATTGAGTGGATCGCTGCTTGCTGGGCGGTTTTGCTTGTTGACGCTCCATTGATAAAGGATGTTTCCATCAAGCACATCA
>Ga0075982_114_pt1 | contig 31055 bp, 31 predicted proteins | sample RifGroA2_FD_68058 | JGI IMG/M metagenome (GOLD analysis project Ga0075982, IMG submission 68058) | Parcubacteria bacterium GW2011_GWA2_47_7 | reverse complement strand
ATGACCTCGAGGATCCCACAGGTATCAAAGTCCCATTTGATCTGAGTATCACTGCGCGGCTGGTATCGAAAAAGCTCTCTGATGTGCATGTCACACCTCGATGAAAAAAATGACTGCTGAAAATCTACGGAAAAGACGTCAGTCCGTCAAGGACGGACTTCTCACCATGCGCTGCTCGCGAATAATGCCACCACTCGGCATGCGAAACTCTTCTTCGGTGAAGGTCTCCCCTGTCGCAACGAAACCGAGTCCTTCATAGAACTTGATCGCAGGAAAATTATAAACGGCGGTATCAATCTGTGTGTCCTTATTTTTGTCGAACCAAGCAAGCGCTTCGGCGAACAACATTTTCCCCACCCCTTGACCCTGATACTCCGGCAAGATATAGATGGTATGCATCTCATTTCGTTCTTCTCCCCTTTTCAGCTTACTTGTTCCAACGATGACTCCGTCTAGCAGCGCAACGAGCACACGCTCATTGGGAGCAAGATGGCTGATCGCATACTCACCCCGACTGATACTACTTGGAGTGAACGAATTCTTGTAGCGATCTTCAATATCGCTCATCAATATGCCGTGCGCCTCATTGGGATACGTCGCAAGCCATGTGCGGTAATACACTTCTCGGATCGCCCTCACGTCATTCGGTTCCGCATTTCGGATGATGATCTCCATGTATTTCATTATATCAAATATTAAAAAACTCGCGTCGTGATGACGCGAGTAATTAATTTCTTGGTCCCCTATGGGATCGTTGGCGCACCATTCACGATGGCGACGCCCTTTGAGGTGCCGATACGGGTTGCACCCGCGTCGATCATTTCCTTTGCATCCATGTATGTACTGATGCCGCCTGATGCCTTCACTCCCATGACGGGACCGACGGCTTTGCGCATGAGTTCAACGTCTTTTACCGTTGCTCCATGAAAGGAAAATCCTGTCGATGTTTTAACGAAATCAGCACCAGCCCTCTGTGCAATCTGGCACGCAAGAATCTTCTCATCATAACGAAGAATGCAGGTCTCGATGATGACCTTAAGAATCGATCCCCCATATGAATGAGCTAGGTTTGCAAGAAGTCGAATCTCACTTTCCACATCTACGGTATTTCCAGCGCGCAATTGACCAATATTAATAACCATATCAATCTCTGTCGCACCATCTTCAAGTGCACAATTCGCTTCAAAAACTTTTGTAGCAGTTGTGGTTGCGCCGAGCGGAAAACCGATGACGGTGCAGACTTTTACGCCACTACCATGAAGCAGTCCTACGGCAAGTGAAACTTGTGAAGGATTGATACACACACTTGCAAAGTGGTACTGCCATGCTTCTTTGCATAACGCAGTGATCTGGTCAGGTGTTGCTTCTGGTTTGAGCAACGTATGGTCAATGTAAGATGCAATATTCATATATTCTCCTCAAGAGCTTCTCTTATCGAGTTTACGTATAAATATTAAAATCGCAATAGCATATATACCACAGAGCGGGTTTTGATGAAAATAAAAAACCGCCCTGAAGTAGGACGGTCATGTGTGAACAATGCGACGGAAACGAAGTCGATTTATCTTTAACGGAGCGCGGTGAGACAATTTCCACCGCCCACTATCAAGAAGATATGTTTTGCGAAGACGCTCGCCGACCACCCCCTTCAATCCCTCGATACTTGCGCGAGTGAGCTCGATATCCCTCGGAAATTCCTCCTGACGCCCGAGATAATAGTTGAGTGATTGTCGCAATGTGACATTCTCTCCAAAAGTACTCGCGATGACACGACGCACTTCAGTGATACTCTCTTCGTTGCGCCTCACACCCTCAAAGAGAAACTCCAACGAGGTCTCGTATTGAGGAAGGTATTTCTCGACAATGGAATCACCTTCGACGAGATAGAGCGTAAGCGTCGGAAAGAACTTCTCCATCAACATGATTGCGTACTGTACGTACGGCATCGGAAGTTTGTAGAGGAAACGGTTTCCCTTTTCCTTATTCATCTGCACTTGAGTAAGTAGAAGCTTTCTTCCCTGTGCGATAGAAAATCCGATCGTCATCACGTGCAGACCGCGATAATAGACCATGAAGCCAAACACGCCATCGAGAAACACCCCCCGTTCAAATTCAGTGAACCCACACTCATTGTATCCAGTCGTATAGGTCAAGGTCACCTCAAACTCCGGTAAACCGAATGAAAAGTTTCTGATTCCATTATATGCATCAACGAGTGTGTTCCATTCCTCTTCGCACGCGCCCGCGCCCCAACGCCAGATTGAACTCTTGATTTTCCGGATAAGTGCATATTCAAGGTTGTTCTCGAAAAGCTCATACTGCGGTCGCCCAAGTTGAAATAAACTCGATCCATAAATCTTGCAAAGTTCCTCAAACGTACAGCTTTCGTAAAACTCCTGTGGGAGTTTGCTACAGTGCTCAAAAGGATCGAACTCGTTATATTGTGATGCAATACTTTTCATCTCTTCATGAAATGAAGAAAGCCTTTCAAGATAGCCGGTTATCGTACGGGTCGGCAAAACACCCTTCGCGATACGATGAAGCTCTTCCTTATACGTGGAGAGCGGTACTCCGATCATTGGCATATTTCCCTCCTCGTGTTAAGAAGAACAGATATCACGTAAAATACATCAAATATCAGATGTTGTCAATATCATCTTTCGTCTGCGTATATATCGCAATCACCTATCGAGCATTCTTGTATATACCCCCTGCCATGACGCAATATCTACGTCGGTCAAATCTCCCCCCGACATCTTCGCGACATACTTTTCAAATTGCTCCGTAGGTAATTTTACAAGAAATTCAGATCGCAATCGTACGTATTCGGCCAAGAAGCGCGGGTTTTCGGAATGTTCGAGCATGACATTCCAATATCCTTCATCCATCACTCCCTGACTCATCGTAAAATATTCTTTTTTCATGAAATCGACCTTTCGTCCCAAAAGAGGGTCGTGTACGATAATTTCCTTCAATTTCTTCGGGAACACAAAAAGATCTTCCGCAATGGTTGCTCGGTCCTCACTACCATTCGTTTTCCCATAGGAACGAACGAATCCGATAAAACTTTTTTTATATTGTTCAGCATATTCGGGCTTCAGTCCGGAATTTTGCCGCAACGAATCCAACTCGTAGTTGTAAAGCGTCGGTAGCATATTCGTTGGTATCACCTCATCATAGCGCAAGCCTCGCGCATCATTTGTCCAGCGAGTTTCATCCACTCCATCAATCATATGCATGAGTTCGTGATGTAGTACCCAACGCATCTTATTCTTTCGTTCAGCAGAGGAGAGCGCTGCGTCGCGAATAATATTTCCAAGCATTACCAGTATTCCGTCGCTTCTTCCTTCATGCCTCTCGAGATAAATATTTCCGGATTCCTTAACAGCCTGCCCCACTACTTCTACCTGATCAACATCGCCATAATTATCAGCAATCTTTATAGCCTTTATCGCGGCACGCTTTTTGTAAATTGCGGGAGGGTAACACATGAGCGTATCTTCAATTGCCTCGCACACCTCACGCTTTTCAGTCAAAAATTTCACCTGCTCGCCATGAATACCTCGCACAGCCTCATCCGCACCAAATTGCCCAAAATCAACGTTAATACCATATATATTTTTTAATCGCTCAAGAATCTCCTGGAGTGAGCGCTCAGCTTCATTTCTTCCTATTGTCTCACCGACAATCTGTTCACCATACAAACGCGCAGTAAGCCCGATGGGAAGAGCCGTCGCTACCCCGGCAGCAGCAGCAAAATTCAGAAACGCTCTTCTTCGGTGATCGATTTTCTCAATCGGTGGCGCCTTGGTGGGCAACGACGAAGACTCAAGAAACTCATCGGTAAGTGGAATGGTGTCGGCAAAATCATCATAGCCTTCTTTGTCTGAAAAATCCGGACCTTCCATATTATGGATGTTTTTTATTTAGCATCATATTTTTCCACTCCTCTATAAGTTTATGATTTCCACCAAGCAAGACCGCGGGTACCTTGTATTTCCTTTTTTTCCACACAAGCACTTCGGGGCGAGTATACACATCAGGGCTTGCAGTGCGTTCTTCTTCGACCGATTCGAATGAGCCGAGCACACCCGGGATCTGACGGGCCACTGCATCAATGACGATCATTGCCGGTAGCTCACCTCCCGTGAGGACGTATGGGCCGACTGAAATTTTTTCCGCCTTCAGTATTTTAGGCGCACGGGCATCAATCCCCTCATAACGTCCGGACAGAAAAATGATATCGTCGTATTGCTTGGCCCATTTACGCGCCATTACGTTGGTGAATTGTTTTCCGTCGGTTGCAAAGAAGACGACCTTCACGCGTTTGGTCTTTTTTCCTCGAGCCTTCGCTACCGCCTTCAGATACGGCTCCGGCTCAAGTACCATGCCGGGCCCTCCACCATAAGGACGCTTGTCCACACGGGCATGTTTATCTTTCGTGAAATCGCGAGGATTGTAATATTTGATGGTGAGTTTTTTGTCTTCCTGTGCGCGGCCAATAATAGAATCGTCCAAATAGGCACGCATCGTATCAGGAAATAAAGAAATAATGTGGAATCGCATGCATAGAGCATACGGCCTTTTTAAAAAAAAACAAACACCCAAAAAATCGGGTGTTCATGGTGGTGCTGAAAATCACGTAGTGATGCTTCTTCGCTTACGGGAAACATAAAGCTTTCGAAGCTCAGGAGCGTGCCGACTCTTCAGAACTTTGATGATAAAATCTTCGAATTCTTTGCATGTTTGTTTCAATAACTGCACAATAACGCCATTACCGCCGGTGAGTGTTATTGCTTCGTCTAACAGCTCGAATATCTCATTTGCTTTGTCTCGCAACAACACATCATCTTCCCCACCAGCGTATAAGGTATTCTTAAAAAAATAAATCTGCGAATCTATTTCTGCGACCTTTTTGAAAATGTTCATAAACCACTCCTTTGAACAACTTTCTCAATCCTACTGATAATTCCACTGATGTAAAGTATGAAGAAAGGCGTCTTTCGATAAAAAAAACACCATCTTTGTGGACGATGTTTTTTGATGCAAATGACATGAAATTGCAACAACCATTATTTTTTCTTACCTTTGACGGTTCTGCTTTTGACAAAAGCATCATATGCATCAAGCGCATGGACATGACGGCCATTGCGTATTTGTTTGATTATTTCCTCGAAGGCTTTTCGTTCCAAATCAAGAATACCAAGCTTTCTGGAATCATTTTTTGCAAGTGCATAATCCTTCTCCAAGCGTTCGTAGATCTCAGTTCCACGACTACACAACTGATCATCACCTGCCCCATCAAGATACATCTTCCTCATATCAATGATGAGTTGTGCAGTAGATGGCTCCATAGGTTCTTCCCTCCTGTAAATGTACAAACCCATATTCAATGCTACCAATCTTATTTCCAAAGTAAAGCTTTGCTATCGCCACGTTACGGGTCGCAGTGTGAAACAAAAAACCACCCGCATCATGCAGGTGGTTTTTTGTTCATGGAACTTTATGCTTTCAGATCGGCAATCACATCATCCATATCCTGATGCAATACTCCATCTACAATCTTTCCTCCCATTCCTTCGCTTGCACTTGATCCTCCTGGAGCACGCTTGCCTCCTTCTGGTTCATTGATCTTCAAATTGACGCGTGCATTATTCTTCATACCGACGACACGGAGAAGTGTGCGAATTGCTTTCGCGGTATTTCCCATTCGTCCGATTACTTTACCCATGTCCTCCGGATCGATATCGAGCGTAAGCAATACACCCATGTCATCAGTGCGTCGATCGACCATAACCGCATCCGGTTTGTCGACGAGTGCCTTGATAAGAAACTCGAGAAATTCTTGGTCGCTGTGTGTTTCGGCCATAACGTTAATCTAACTTTCTAAAAGAATCGCTAAGGGGCGGACAAGCCTCTTCGCTTCCTCTAACTATAGGGTAAAACAGGGAAACGTCAATTCCCTGCATTCGGCAAAAGAAAAAACCGCCATTCAAAAAGGCGGTTCTTGTGGCGTCAGGAGTTATCCGACACACTGGCACGAAGGATATAGGTCCCCACAACAGTATTTTCCGATTGATCGACGAGGAGGCTGACGGCAAATCCTGCAGAGAGCGTTTCATCGATAAGAAGTGTTTCGCGATTTTCCATTCCGAGTGCAAACACGCTAAAACCATGGAGTTCATGCATCTCAACGGCTCCTTCGTCGAGATAGAGTTCCATGATATCGTTGGCGCGCCATATGGAAGGATCATATACTCGAGCAAGGTAGCCCGTCGAATGATCAGCATAGACCGGCTCAATAACGATACTATATCCCTGCATGAGTTTTGACTTCACGAAGGATAGCTTGGCACTTGATTGGGTGAAGCTAAAGGGTTTCCACAGCTCCGAAATCGGCTCTTTTTTCAATGTCATTTCGTTTCTCCCCTCTGAACAATGTTTCTTACTTTACGATACAGGACAAAAATAAAACGTCAAAGGATATAGCTCGACATAACACGAAGTCTCATCATTCTCAGTGCTTACCTGCACAATATCCGTAATAATGCCGTGCAGATAAAATACTGTTCATCGAATAAATATATACCCACAGAGAAAGAGCAATTCCTCTTGTGCTTTCTTGTAAAACAAAAAACGAGCGAGTGCTCGTTTTTCTTGAATTCATTTATACTGCCGGTTCGGCGGGTGTTTCAGCCGGTGCTTCTGCGACGACTTCCGGTGCCTTTTCTGGTTCTGCTGGCGGTGTGACAGGCTCTTCCGCCTTGACTTCAGGCACAGGGGCCTCCTCTGCTTTGACTTCCGCGACGGGGGCAACTTTCTTTGGCTCCTCCTTTGGTACCTCCTTTATTACGGGGGTCTTTTTGTTGAGTGCGTTTACTTTCTTTCCTGTGATGATTTTTGCGTCAACGAGAAGATTGTGTACGGTATCTGACGGTTGTGCACCCTGTCCCATCCAGTACTTTACACGCTCTGCATTGATAACGGGAGCCCCTTTGCGTGCATCGTAAAAACCGACAAACTCAGCTACTCCGCGGGTTTTTTTGGGTGAACGGCGATGATCCTGCACTATAATGCGGAACGAGGGATCGTTCTTGCGCCCAACGCGCTTTAGTCGTATTGCTAACATGGAAAGGATACTAGCAGAGGCAAGCAAATTGGTCAACAAAGCATGGTGCTCATGGGTATTGACATCCCCCTTTTTGTGATATCAGGTATAAACAGTGTTCTTTTTGAAAGGGAGTAACATGCGTATAGCTTTTATGATTCATGTTGAGGTCTACAATCTAATCTTTAGTCCACCTTGGGGTTCAACCCTCCGCTGAAAATAAGCAACATTTCTCGATATAGAGAGCACGCGTTACGAGCTCCGACGATGCGAAAGATTCGAGCGAATTCACGCTTTTTGCAAAACGAGCCTGCAATGAAGCGGTTGCTGCCAAAAAAAACGCCTAGGAGAGAATAGGTAAATGAAATATTTCCCGAGTATAATTCACTTCCCGTTCACCCCCTGACCTCGATCACTCGTGACACATCGGCAGCCAAACGGCTGCCGTACTTTTTTCTAAGTTCCAAATCATTGGCCAAGATTACATAGGGTACCCATATATAATCTTCATGTTTTAGTAAGACTGCGTTTCATTTTCAATCCAAATGTGCAATAATGAGTGCACAAACGCTCGATATGCTACATCTCCCTGTTAATTTTCATATTCCTGTTACCCCTCAACTCATCTTCTCCATCGCCGCGCTTCTTATTGCAGTGTGGCTCATTTTTTCCACAATTCTTCGCTACCACTGGAGAAACTACGGAACCGGTGGTGTACAAGTATTCACTATGAACTTTTTTTATCTCGTGGGCTCTTTTACTCTCGGCGGACTGATGGTTATCTCGGCATTACTCTATCTTGCCACGGCACAATAACCCGGTAGTAGAAAATGGCGTCAATACTACAATTTTATTCCATGCAAACACCTACATCAACAAACATGCTTCTATCCATTACAAACGGCGCGACGACTCCAGAGAGCAACGCTATTTTTCACTACTGGAATGATTGAAATAAACGAAAGCGAACAGATTGCACGAATCGTACGTAAGCACTGGTTTGTGCTACTCAGTGATATTTTTGTTCTCATCGCATTTGTGGCGATACCGGTTATAGCCATCTTTCTCTTCCACTTTATCCCGATGGAAAAATTCTTCAGTTTTGCCGGAAGCGAAGTATACGTCGGTTCGTTCTTTCTTTTTGCATGGCTGCTTATTGTCTGGATGATGGGTTGGAATATGTGGACAGACTACTACCTCGATGTACTCATCATCACGGATAAACGCATCTTTGATATCGATCAAAAGGGACTCTTCAGGAGGACATCTTCATCTTTTCGTATCGACAAAATACAAAACGTCACCGTTGACCAAAAAGGTATCATTCAGACGCTGCTCGACTTCGGCACCATACGCCTCGAAACCGCCGGTGAGCGCGAAGATTTCATCGCTAGCTACATCGCGAGCCCCTACGAAATCAAAAAATTTATCAACAACTTTCAGGACCGCGAAATGGAGCGCGCAAAACTTGTCCATTTGGACAACGAATCTGACTAACTTCTTGAATCAATTTTCCAGACACAACAAACTCGCCAGAAAACGAATGAACAGAAATATCATACATATATGAAAAACGATAAATCCAAAAAATATTTCAATAAGAAGCCATCCGGCAAAAGAGGGTCTACAGGAAAAGCTTCGCCTATGGCAAAAAATCCCAACCATCACGGAGAGCATACGAAGTTCCCGACCAAACATGCGGTCGAAGGAACCATTCGCGTCAACGCGAAGGGGGTGGGATACGTCGAGGTCGATGGAATGAAGGAAGACATCGAAATTGATGGTTCGGACTTGAATACTGCACTCGATAGGGACAGGGTCAAAATAGTGCTCTATGGTAAATCATCAAGCCATCGCCAGACTGGCGAAGTGCTCCAAGTCCTCGTGCGCAATAAAACAAAATTTGTCGGAATACTTGTGGTGGAAGGTGGAAGCTTTTTCCTTCAGCCGGACGATTTCAAGATGTACCGCACCATCCTGATTCCCGAAGACATGCTACACGAAGCAAAGGTGGGGCAAAAAGTCTACGTCGAAATGAAACACTGGTCCGACCCAAAACAGGGACCAACCGGTGAGGTCAAAAAAATCCTGGGCGCTCCTGATGAGCACAATGTAGAAATGGAGGCCATCGTCTTGGAGCGCGGTTTTGACATGACGTTTGACCCCGAAGTTATTCATGCGGCAGAACAAATCCCCCTCGAAATTCCGAAGGAGGAAATCGCGCGTCGCATCGCCTCGCCAATCGGCAGGGATTTTCGTGGCACACTAACACTCACCATTGACCCGCATGATGCGAAGGATTTTGATGACGCACTATCGTGGAAAAAACTTGAAAATGGAAACGTGGAAGTAGGCGTACATATTGCGGATGTCTCACACTACGTGACGCGCCACTCGCGCATTGACACGGAGGCGGTCGAACGTGGTACATCTATCTACCTTGTTGACAGGACTATTCCAATGCTCCCCGAGCGGCTTTCAAACGGTATCTGTTCACTGGTTCCCGATGAAGACAGGCTAACATTTTCTGCAGTATTTACTCTCAATAGCAAGGGTGAGGTATTAGATGAGTGGTTTGGAAAGAGCATTATCCACTCGCAGAGGAGATTTTCCTATGAGGAAGCACAATTGGTGCTCGATGCCAAAAAGGGAGACTGCGTCGACGCATTACTTTCTCTTAATTCCCTTGCCAAACAATTGCGGATCAAACGTATTACCGATGGGGCAATTGCTTTCGAGGCGGAAGAAGTAAAATTCGAGCTCGATAAAAAAGGAAAACCACTTCGTGTAACAAAAAAAGTCATTCAAGATACGAACAAGCTCATCGAAGAGTTTATGCTCCTCGCAAACAAGCACGTCGCATCCCTCATCGCAAAAAAGGACCTTCGCGCAGAGTCAGTTTTTGTCTACCGCGTACATGATGCGCCAAACGAAGAGCGCATGCAAGACCTCCGTGATTTTCTCCAAGGTATCGGCTATGACCTCAAACTCGACAAGTTCGGACAAGTCACATCAAAGAACATCAACAAAATGCTCGCGGAAGTCAGCGGTCGTGCCGAGGAGGCAATGATCCAGATGGCAACCATTCGGTCCATGTCGAAGGCTGTCTACGCGACCAAAAATATCGGGCACTTTGGTCTGGGATTTGAATTCTACACCCACTTCACCTCCCCGATTCGTCGCTATCCAGACCTCATGGTCCATCGACTACTTGAAAGCTATCTCTTAGGAAAGCCAGTTCCGAAGCAGTCGCTAGAAGAGCAGGAACACCTCGCACGTTACTGTTCACAGATGGAAGTGAGCGCGGCTGAAGCTGAACGATCTTCTATTCGTTACAAACAGTGCGAATACTTTGCCGAACGCATAGGACTAGAGCTTGCTGGTACGATTTCCGGAGTCACTGAATGGGGAATCTACGTGGAGGATCCGGAGACTAAAACAGAAGGGATGGTCCACGTGCGGGATATTCCAAACGACTTCTACTTCTTTGAAGAGAAAAATTATCGCCTCGTCGGCAAACAGAAAGGCAAGAGCTATCGCTTGGGCGACAAAGTCCGTGTCAAAATCGCATCCGTCGACCTCAAGAAAAAACTTATTGGAATGAAGCTCATTTAACAAAAAAAAACGCCGACAATGGGCGTTTTTGCCTATCAGGCAGAAAGAAGTGCGCACAGTTTCCCGACGATGAGAAAACCAACATATATTGCACAGATTTTTTCACCGATGAATTCAGACCACAGGTCCGCGTAGTATATCTAGGGCGCAGGAAACGTCATATCTTGATCATTCGTGAGCCGGGTCAACCGCTTCACTTCACGCCAAGATAAATACCACCTCGACAGAATGCCGCACAGGACGATAATCCCCCCTTCCAAGATGAGCCACAAAAAGCGATGAATGAAAACCAATAAAAACGGATACTGCGAAAAGAAAAATGAAATCAAAGAAGGCGGAAAAGAGAAGCAACTCCTTGTCACGCACGGAAAACAAAAATAAAAGTGTCGAAAGAATCACAGACCTCTTTAAGAACGAGCTATTGAGATAGTATGAAATATTTGCAGTATTGTCGAATGAAAATCAATCCTGAGCGATACCCTTAGCCTACTTATACTTCAGGTCTATCTTAAAATCGGCAATGGGCGCATGTCTCGCATTTTTTACGTCTACACCCAAGAAGAGTGGAGACGGTAAGTGAGCCCGAACGCACGAAAGGAAAAAGCCCGCAGGTGGGCTTTTATTCTAAAGGAGGCGAATTTCGAAAAAAAACTTGAGTGTCAAACCGATAGCGATAGCTCCGAAATACCAATAGATTTCAGGTGAATAAAAAAAGTCCAACACTTCTTCGAAAAAGTAGACCCACTTGTGACCTTTTGTGATCTCCTCTCTCTTTTTTAAACTTTCAATCGAGATATCGTCCCAAAGCGTATCGTCATAAAAATACTTTTCTCGATGCGCCTGCAACATCGACCTGATTGTGATGACCACGATAAGACCGAAAATAATCATGAGGGTCGAAACGGTGGACACGTTGTAGGCGAGAATCAGAAACACCACACAGAGAATGGTGATATCAATAAGTCGAATAAGGGGGCCTTCGTCACGACCCATTCCAAGCAGACGAGAAAATAATGTGAACACGTACAACTCCTTCAAAGAATCTGCTCTCCTCAGCCTACTTTATTTTTTCGAGGAAGACAATTAATTAATTGTCCACCTTCTCAGTTCACTAGGATGCATTGTACTTCGGAGGATGTCTGCATATCACCAAAATTCAAGTATAAAAAACAATATACCGAAATTAGTCTTCTGCTTTTTTCTTTAAATCACTAATTTCCTTTTTTAATTCAATCACCCTCAACTCTCGACCAATCATTATCTTATTCATTCGCTCCAACTCTTCTACTTTTTTTTCAAGCTCTTTTTTAGAATCAAGAAGCTCTCCTTCTGCCAATCGACGAGAATTGTCACTTTCGCTCAAATCGTCAATCATTAAATTCAACCCAACGAATAACTCAGTAAAACTGTCTTCCTTCTCCGGAAGCGGTATTTGAATTTTAAAGTTTCCCAATGCAACCTCTTGCAAGGCTGGAATCACCGATGCCAGTCTTTCTTCAATATATTTGTTAACCTCCTGTTCAGATGAATCTACCATAGTGATATTTATTCTTTAAGCCACGCGAGCGCTTCTTCCTCCGTAGCGAAAAATTTTGCATTTGTTGCACCGGCTGCCCTGAGAATAAAAGACATGACGACCCTTGACGAAGTTTGCATTCCGAAAAAAGCCATTTTTTTTAATCTTTCGTGCTTCATATACTCAGCATAAATTTTTCTTGCCCCGCTTGAAGCCGTCCCACCACCAGGTAATTCTACCAACAATAACGGTTTCTCGTTGCACTCATCAATGATACGGTCCATGTCGTTCATCATCTCCCTCGCCTCAATCTCAACTGAATTTCCCCTTTTGATAAGCCGAATAACTTTGTTTTTGTCATCCCACCAAAGTTTGTATTCTTTTGATTGTTCCATGATATTTAAGATAAAAGGAGAGAGACACCTATTTGTCCGTGAATGTATTTATCATCTGTCATTGTAACAGCTTAATGCTTCACAGTAAACGAAACGGCAACGAGGTTCGTGCGACCTTAGGACACTGAATGATAAGGACACAACCTAAGTAAATCAAAAATACAGTCCAGCTATCAATTTTTTACTTCGCCACCTCCTGAGCTTCTTCGAAGGCAATGCTCAGGACTTTGGAGACGGCGTCAGTACCCATTGTGACGCCGTAAAGGACGCCGGCGCGGGACATCGTTTCGCGATTGTGCGTGATGACCATCAGCTGTGAGAGTTTGGCGAGATTCTCAATCATGTCACCATACTTGCGGGAGTTCGCCTCATCAAGCGCAGCGTCAGTCTCATCAAGCACCATGAATGGTGGAGGATTGACCTGTGAGATAGCGAAGAGGAGTGCAATGGACGTAAGTGCACGCTCGCCACCAGAAAGCATTTGTAAACCTTTGATCTTCTTGTGCGGGAGAGAAACTGCGATATCAATTCCCTCTTCGTCATTCTCCTCTTCCTCCTCAGAATCTTCATCCCCCGGAACATCGGAAAGATCGAGGTCGGTATCACGACGTTTTCTTTTTTCTATCTTTACAATAAAGAGCTCGGCGACGCCACCACCAAACATCAAGCGGAAGAAGTCACCAAACTGGTGGTTAATCTTTTTCACACCCGATTTAAATTCGGTATCAAGCTTTACATTCAGCTCGCCGATATCTTCAAGCCGTATCTTGCCACGCTCTATTTCACGCCTCCTGGTTTCCTGAGCATCACGGGATTCTCCGCGTACCTCTTCTACGGAGACTTGTACATTAGAAAAATCGAGAACAGCACGACCAAGAAGGATGCCTGCTTCGTTCAATTCTTCTTCGAGGCGGCGCGATTCGCGCGCGAGATTCTCTTCTTCGTTGCGCATGCGATCAAGCGTTGCCTGAAGTTCTCCTCGTCGTGACATCATCTCAAAGAGTGCACGCTCGGTATCACGCGAATGCTCCTTTTCTTGATCAATCTCCGACTTCACCGCCTGATATTCTGCCTCCATGACTTTTGACTCTTCGGCAACTCCACGAAGTGCTTCATCAACTTTCCCCTTCTCCTCGCGAAGAACATGTACTTCGAGGTAATCGGCATCAGTCAATGTTTTCTGACCCGCCTCAGCCTTGTGGTGTGCAATAAATCCTCGAACAGCATCCTTGATTCGCCCCAAGGCACCCTTGATATAGCCAATATCATCAGAATCATTCGCATTTGCTAATTCCTGTTCTATAGTACTCTGGAGTCCTTCAACATCACCAAGGCGTATGGGGACGTCTTCCTGGTGTGCAAATGACTCCTGTTTTTTACGAAGCTGCTTTTCTTCGAATTCAATCATTCCTTCGACACGCCCAAGGGTACGAGAAAGTTCATCATGACGTGCACGAGCACCACGAAGCTTTGATTCAACGTCAAGCAGTCTCTGGCTTTTTTCATCTCCCGCGCTCTCCTTCGCAAGTTCGTTGCGGGCATGCTCAATCTTGAGGTTGAGATCAGCAAGTTCACTCGCCGGCACATGTTTTCTATCGGCAATATCGCTAGTTTTAAATTCGCAATATATTTCCTCACGTTTTAAATACACACGATACAGTCCAATCAATCGCTCGCGCAATTCTCTTCCTTCATTAATCTTTTCAACCTGTTTTTTCAAAAAACGAAGATGGGGTGCGATCTCGCGTCGCAATGCTTCGGCTTCTTTCATATTCTGTTCAGTCTTTTCAAGACGACGTTCACTCTCCGCGCGCTTATATTGGTAGACCTTGAGCCCCAGTGCGTCTTCGAGCATTTCGCGTCGCTCCTTGGGATTGGCGTTCAAGATACGATCTGCCTCACCCTGTGAGATCATGTGATGTCCGGATGCTCCAATGTGTACCGATGCTAAAAGTTCGAAAACATCTTTCAGGCGCACCTGCGAGCCGTTAATGAAATATTGATTTGTACCATCCCGATATACTTCACGAGCAATTGAAACTTCGTGAAAATCAAGTGGAAATTCGCGCTTTGAGTTATCAAACACGATTGTCACATTTGCACGATTCGCGCGACTCGTTGATTGCGATCCGTTGAAGATGAGATCCTCACCGCGCTTTCCGCGCATCGACTTCATTGACTGTTCTCCAAGTACAAATCGAATTCCCTCGGCGACGTTCGACTTACCGGAACCATTTGGCCCGACGACAGAAGTTATCTGCGAAGTAAACTCCAAAACGGCTTTTTTTCCAAAAGATTTGAATCCAAATAGCTCCAGTCTCTTTAGTCTCATTTGAATACTATTTTAGCATGCTATTCATAAATCCGGCTCAAAAACTGGGGAAAAGAAAAACCGGATGCACGTGGCTCCGGTCTCGATTGCTTGAACTCAAGAAATAAGGGTAGTGAAATATGGCTTTCCCACACCCACACCGCTATTCAGATATTTTTTTTCATCATAGAACACCATATTGATACCCGACGGATGTGCCGAAAATTGGATAAGTCCAACTGGGCATTTTTCGCCAAGAACCAGCGCGTCCGCTTGCGGCAAGAGAGTATCCGTGCGGGCCGACAAGAAGTTTGGTCGCACAAGGAACAATTGAACAAGCTGGTGGAGGGACAAAAACGTTCTCCCATGCCTCTCTACCCATTCATCGGCCTGCTGTATTGTTTTTCCCTTCAATTCACGACCTCCATTAATTCCCACGAGTACGTAGGGATCAACGGGCGAAGGTCTTCCTTGCGGACGTATTTCAGTACGTAGCGCATCAGCTCCCGAGGAAACGTCGCCGAGAAAAGAATATAGCTGGCGGCGCATCGGTACCCACTGCGTCGGGATAACCAAAAGTAAGGTAAACTCGCCATCGCGGATGGGATGTCTCGATGGTGGTGCAAAAAAATCCATCACACGCGTAATGAGCGGAGTCAATGCGCTCCGAAAATCTGTTTCGGAATATCCGGCAGCAGCATGAAATCCGAGTTCGATATACCGCTCGACCTGTTCGTCGAGTCGCGCCATGATGTAACTCGTTGTTTGTGGGCGAAGATACTGCTCATCTCCTTCCGTGAGTGCACGAATGAGTGACATGGCCATCTTGGGATTTGCGCCACGCTGATCTTCCGACAGATGGAAATCATCGATCAATCGGATGATTTCCGTCAAGAGACGAGTCTCTATATCGCGAAAACTTTCTCCGCCGGAAACTACAGAGATTTGGGGCTTAGTACCTTTGTTCAAGTATTTCTCCTCAATGAACATTTATCCTATGTGACACTCTACCACACGAAATAGTTCGAGTCAAAGGGATTAAGGGACTATTTCTTGTCATCCTCCTGCCAGCCTTTTTTGTCGAGTGCAGATTGTGCGGCCACTTGTTCGGCGTCCTGCTTCGAAGCACCGATACCGGAAGAAACGAGATCACTTCCAATATAGACACCTACCTCAAATCGCTTATCGTGGTCTGGTCCGGTCTCTTTGAGTACTTCATAATTCGGCGTAATACCCGTGCGCTCCTGAGCCTCTTCTTGAAACCTACTCTTCGCATCTTGCCAGAGGCGCTTTCCGACAATGTTGTCGAGGCGATTAAAAAGACTTCGTCCAATAAAACTTTTTGCACAGTCATAGCCTTGGTCGAGAAAAATTGACCCGATAACTGCTTCGAACGTATTGGCGAGAATGTACGAGCGGGCGCGTCCGACATCCTTCGCCTCACCGCGCGAGAGTAGAAGGTATTCGTTCATGTTCCAATCGGATGCTGCGAGCGAAATTGAGTCGGTATTCACGAGCGCAGAGCGATAGGCAGTAAGCTTCCCCTCAGGCTCGTCGGGATATTTTGCATAAAGATACTCGGTTATGACGAGTTCCAAGACAGCATCCCCGAGGAACTCCAGGCGCTCATTGTGCTTCATATTCGTCCCGCGATGCTCGTTCAGGTAGGAACGGTGCGTGAACGCTTCACGCAAAAGTGATACATCCTTGAAGGTTACGCCAATAGTGGCGGCAAATTTTTCGTATTCAGCTAAATTATCCATACCAGAACCTATCTCAAAAGCACTCGTGTCTCCACATGAGCGTGGCGAAGTGTTTTTGAGAGCGGTCCTGCCAGTGACACTAACACGCCTTCCAATTTTTAGCAAGCGTTTATCATTATTTGAGCCTCATGATATTCATGATCGCTGAGACCACATTTTTAAAAGACCGAGCTGTATGCAGCTCTCTCTTTTTACGAACCCTTCGACATCAAGGAGGTGATGGCCTTGGTGATGATGGGCAATATATCGTCGTAAATATTGAGGTCCACAAGCTCAGCCGCTTTGAACCATCGAGCATCATCAAGCCCCCCCTTTCCTTCCTCGAGTTCAAGGGGTTGAAATGTCGCCTCACCCAAAAAGTACGAGACGTGCTTCCTAATCTTTCCCTGCTCCGGATGTGATGCGATGTATTCGTTCTCGCCGAGCTTCTCGATGATTTTGATATCGGCGTTCATTTCCTCCTTAATCTCGCGGATAGTTCCCTCTTCGACATTCTCTCCATCCTCGATGTGCCCCTTGGAAAGCGTCCAGTGCCCAAAGATGTCGTGCACGAGTGCGAGGTAGAGTTCACCATTGTCATCGCGTCCATACACAACTGCACCACCGAGCTGCTCCAAAGGAAGCGTCGCCGGATCGATGAGCTGATTCTTCTTGTCGCGTGTTTGCGATGTCTCTTCTTTTCCGGGTTCTCCTATTTCTTTATAAACTGCACCCAAAACGCCGTTCACGAACTTGCCGCTATTTTCTCCGCCGAATGATTTTGCGAGTTCAATGGCTTCGTTGATAGCGACCTTCGGAGGAACTTCATTCCTGTCTCCAAAGAGAAGCTCAAAAAGACCGATGCGCAAAACATTTCGGTCGACAATTGAAATACGGTCGATGACATTGCGTGCGAGCACGTCTTCAACATCACCAATCTGATGATTGTTGAAATCCCACTCAAAGAGGGATTGCAAGACGATGCTTCTTGATAGGTGTCTATTCGCCATATATAAAAGTTCTTCAAATAGAGTATACGCAATTACATGCTCATACGTCAAACATGTTGACAGCATAGCACAATTCGTGACCTAATGCAAGCCCTATTTTAGGTGAATATATATAGGCTTTTCGGCAAACAAAAAATCCGCAAGTGCGGATTTTTATTTCTTTTCTTTCTTCTCTTTTACCTCTTTTTTCTCCTTGACTGCCTTCTTTGGTTTTGGTTCCTTTTTCTTGGTTTCTTCCTTTGGCTTCAATGCCTCGGCCTTCTTTGCTGCCTTGACGGTCTTTTTGAGAACATCTACAACGACGCGACCGCGATATTTGCCACAATTGCCGCATACACGGTGCATCAAGTGCTTTGCCTGACAGTCTTTGCAGGTCTCAAAACGCGCCACCTTGAGGGCGTGATGGGAACGGCGATTTCGGGTATGCCCGCTAGTGTGTCTCATTCGTACTACCATAGTGCTCTAGAGTATATACAAATCTATTTATTTGGCAAGTTTTTTGGGGAAAACAGTAATTTACAAAAGATGTCTTGTGCAAGCGAGGCAATCCCTTCTTGTACTTTTGGTTTTTTTGCGTATTCGATTGTGTTTTTGCCTACGGCGAGATGGTGATACATGATATTCCTATCGACACAAAAAGTGATTCCGAAGCAATCCCATGAAGTCACTGTTTTATACAAAAAACCCCGCGAAGGCGAGGTTTTGTTTTATCCTAGGGAAAGAAAATGGTAAATCCCCACTCCGAAAGAACCATTGCAATAAAGAGCTTGAGGTCTTCTCCGGTAACGTCTTCGACCCAGATTTTATAGGGCTTCGACGCAATAGAAACGACCTCCTTCGATGCAAAGCCTAGTTCCACGCGGTCGTACAATCTATCCCCTTCTTCATTGGTGAGGCCGGAAACTTGCACCCGACTTCTGTCTTCATCCGAAAGAGAGAGCATCACTGCCCGATAGCCATCAGTCATGGTTCAATCTCCAAAGAAGTATCTCTGCATGAAATCTACCGCCTCATAAATTAAAGTCAAATAAAATTGCACGGCAAAACATGGGACTCAGTTTAGTCTTTTTTTATGTGCGGATTTTGTTATCGCGCATTCAGTGCGGCACGGGTACCCGATCCGACAAATCCGACCTGTTCCAGACCGACGGATGCTTGGAATTTTTTGACTGCTGCGGCGGTCACGGGACCATAATACGAAGTTGGTGTCACAAAGAAGAATCCAAGTGAAGCAAGTCTTTTTTGTAGCTCTAGGACTTCAGAATTTTCCGATCCTATTGCAAGCGACTTCGTGAAAACATAGCGATTGCCATTGGCGGTCGCGACGAGAGGGCTTACCGATGGAATCACTGCAGTTGCCACCGATGCGCCAACACTCGCACCTGAAGCATTCAAAGCAGCACGAGTTCCCGGACCGACAAATCCTACAGGCTCAAGGCCACGTGAGGACTGGAATTTTTTGACTGCCGATGAAGTAATCGAACCGTAATAGGAGGTTGGTGTCAAAAAGAAAAATCCAAGTGAAGCAAGTCTTTTTTGTAACTCCAACACCTCACTGCTTTCCGAACCGATGGCGAGGGACTTTGTAAAATAGTACCCCCCAGTAGAATTCCCCGAACTTGGAGTTCCGATGGCACTCACAGGTGGCGAATATACCGAAGAAGCAACAACTGGTGATGGCGGAGCAATAGGAATACCAACGACCGTAATGTCAGTACGTACGGTCGCGTAATTACCATTCGTATCTACCGCGTTGATCGCAATGTTATGTACTCCGATATCATCTCGTACGGGGGTCCAGATGAATAGCCCTGAAGAACTAATGTTGTTGGTTCTGACAGATGACCCCCCAGGGTGATTGTCTGAAACCGCGAAAGTCGGCACGATCAGTCCGCTCATCTGCAAGTTGAATTTAAGAGTATCTCCGACCATCACCACCTTTCCGGGCGTCATAGCCTCCACGGTAATGCTTGGGGCTTGAACGACGATTGTCTGGAGTACGATACTAGACTGACCACTACTGTCGGTAATCGTCATGCGGAGATTGTGTACCCCAATCTGGCTCTGGACAGGAATCCATGAAAAAACTCCGGTCTCGCTCAATTTATCAGCGGAAATTGTTGACGGGATAAATGAATCGATAATCGCAAATCTTGGAGCAGTAAACCCCGGTGAGGTGAGACTGAACGTTACCGCTCCTCCTACCGGAGTCGTGGTTCCCGGCACAAGAGATTGCACCGCGGGCTTTATTGCATCAGAAACAGTAAAGACTTGGGAGAGTTCAACAAAGTGTCCACTCTGATCAGATACGTTTATCGTTACATTGTGCTGTCCGAGCTCAAAAATCGTCGGCACCCAATAAAATGCGCCTAAAGAATTGAGCTTACTGTTTGTGAGGGTACTCCCACCGACACTATCCCCTATCCAATATGTTGGATTAGTAAAACCCACTGGTGTTATCTGAAATTCCATCGGTGAGCCCGCGAATGCTGCGGGACCATTCTTCATAGCGGTCAGCGTAACGCTCGGTTGAATAACGGTAATAACTTTCGAGGCGCTCGCTGAGTTTCCTGCACTGTCGCTGGCAGTAATGGTGATAGTGTGATTTCCCACATCACGAGACATTGGCGTCCACGAAAACTCTCCGAAGGAGCTCAGGTTTGAGGTAAGGTAAATACCCCTATTGTCTGATATTGTAAAATATGGAGAACTAAAACCCGTGGGAACAACCTTAAAGGTTACGGGTGAATTGACCGACACGGTACCACTTGCTGGTGAGAGCTCCTGTATGGTGAGCGAACCCGCTGCTTCGACGAAGGAGACCGGAGCGAATAATACAAACAAGATACTGATAAAATAAAGAGAACTTGTGCGCAGTTTTTGAATCATCCCTTTATTCTACTACAATATGAAGTTGTTACGATGGTATTATTCCACGTTCCTACCGTAAGTTTTTGCAATAACTCTTGCGATGCAATGGCGTGAGCCCATGTTTTTTTATCGCACACATGTGCCCCGCCGTTCCATAGCCAACATGTCGGTCGAAGCCGTACTCAGGATATTTTTTGTGCATACGTATCATAAGACGGTCGCGCTCAACTTTTGCAACAACGGAGGCGATAGCAATGATGGTTTCTTTTGCGTCACCGCGGATTATTGTTTCTTGATTGATAAATTCATCCGGAGCCTTCAGTCCGCCATCAAGGAGAACGCGGGAATCTTTCGGGTCTGGTGATAATTTCTTTAGTCCGCGTGCAATTGCACTCCTAATCGATGGATTAATACCATCCTTGTCTATGGTAGTCGCCAAAATAAATGACACGGCAAATGTGACGCCATTCCCTTTTTCAATTATTTTTTCATACCACCCCTCACGTTGCGCGCGTGAAAGCTGCTTGGACTCCTTTATTTTTTTCCATTTTTTTATTGTCGCCGGCGTTGCAATCGCCACCCCGACGGCAACAGAGACAAAAAGGGGGCACCCGTTAGGGCGCCCTCATTACTGTTTTCTTTGTCTTAGCTCATTCGACCATCGGGTCCGAACCGACCAATATTGAGCAGTTCGCCATCAGGAGTGGCGAATGCCTCGAATCCAAAGTACTCAAAATGTATTCTCATGCTGGTTCCGTGAATTCCCGGGAGACTGAGACACGCAATGGACTTGGCTATCGTAACCACATATTTCGTGTAATCCCTTAATTGACTGTTCAACAACAGTTTAGGCGGATGAAATGCTACCTCGTATTTCCAGTCAATGACTTTCATGCACAAACACGTACTCGAAACGTACTGAAGCGCAATCTCCGGGTCCGAGTCAGAGGGCCAAGGATTTGAACGAAGTTGTTCAAGTACGACTTCACGCAATAAATCTTGCACTTGGGGCTCATTTTTTGAGCCATAGAACACTATCGATGCGCGACCGTGAAATCGTGCGGCATCATCATGATTGTCAACATCCATGTTTTTCTCCTCAGACTTTGAAGGGACAAGGAAAGCAGAAACTGTAGTGAACACTGTGCTGGAGAAATAATAGAAGAAATTTTACAAAAGTCAATAGAAACCTTCACGCCTCGTTTCTTATTCACGGAATATATTGATTCACTGATATTTAAATACCCGATACAGCTGACAACTCTAATAATCTCTGTCTGAATAATGTTTAGAGTCTCCACCTCTCCTTATATGTATATCTTGAATCGAACAAAATGAGGTTTTCCACAGTGCACAGAGATGCGATTACAATGCTATACTCGATGCATGAGCACCCACTCTCCCCACACTGTTAGCAATAAGAAAAAAGTGTCGGGAGACAAGGAGGAAAAAAGGGGAGAATTTATTCACCTTCATACACACACCCACTTCTCTCTTCTCGATGGGCTTTCAAAAGTAGATAAGGTTGTCGAACGCGCAAAAGAGCTCGGTATGAGCGCCATCGCTATGACCGACCACGGTGCAATGTACGGAGCGATTCAATTCTACAAAGCATGTACGAAGGTAGGCATCAAACCCATCATCGGCGTCGAGGCATACATCGCCAACCGCACACGCCATGATAAAGAATCGGGTATCGACAACAAACGTTTTCACCTTACCCTTCTGGCAAAAAATGCGGAAGGATACAAGAACCTTGTCCGTCTCACAACGGCGGCGCACATCGAAGGATATTACTATAAACCCCGTATGGATAAGGATATTCTTCGGATGTACTCCGACGGTATCATCGCCCTTTCCGGCTGTCCTGCAAGCGAGCTTGGTCGCGCGATACTCCGCTCGAACGACCTCAATCGTGCAGAAGCAATCATCCGTGAGCATCAGGAAATATTTGGGAAGGAAAATTATTTTATCGAAGTCATGCATCATCCTGATGTCGAAGATTTCGAGCGATGGAGAAGCACACTCATCATGCTCTCCAAAAAACTCGACGTGCCACTCGTCGCGACACAAGATTCACACTACATACACCCCGACGATGCACGCGCCCACAAAACACTGATTGCTATTTCGACAAATACAGATGTGAATGACACCGGAATCTTCAGTGGAAACGGTGACTATCATTTCATTACCACGGAAGAAGCGATGGAAAATTTTCGTGATATCCCTGAGGCAGTGTTCAATACAAAAAAGGTTGCGGACATGTGCGACATTAAACTTGAGCTCGGCTCGTGGGTATTTCCACATCTCGATTTCGCAAGAGGCAATGCAGACGACGAATTGCGTCATATTGCCGAGGAAGGAATTGTGACTCATGAGATGAAAGATGATTCTATACTGCGCGAACGATTTGAATACGAACTCAAGGTCATTAAAGACAAAGGTTACTCTCCATATTTTCTTGTCGTTGCCGACCTTCTGCGTCACGCACGAGAAGTCGGAATCTACACGACTGTCCGTGGTTCAGCCGCCGGCTCGCTCATCACCTATCTCACCGGCATCACCAATGTCGACCCGATCGAATTTCAATTACCCTTTGAGCGTTTTTTAAATCCCTTTCGTCCCTCAGCACCGGATATTGATATGGACTTCGCGGATAACCGCCGTGAAGAGGTGCTCGAGTATGCAAAAAGGAAATATGGAGCCGATAAAGTGGCTCAGATAGGTACTTTTGGGACAATGATGGCGCGTGGCGCTGTGCGCGATGTCGCCAGAGCGCTCGGATACCCCTATGATGCCGGAGACAAAATATCAAAGCTAATTCCGCTTGGTGCACAGGGATTTCCAATGACACTCGAGCATGCGATGGAACTCGAACCGGACCTCAAAAAAATGTATGGAACCGATGCGACCACGCGTGAGATAATTGATCTCGCCAAGAAACTTGAAGGATGCGTGCGACACGTATCGGTGCACGCAGCGGGCGTCGTTATCTCCCCTACCCCCCTGATCGATTTTGTACCGACACAGTACGACCCGAAGGGAGGCAAGGTTATCACGCAATACGACATGTATTCTGTCGAAGAAGCAGGGCTCCTCAAGTTTGACTTTCTTGGTATCAGAAATCTGGCCATCCTTGGAGACGCAGTACGACTCGTGAAACTCCATCAAAATATCACTGTGGATATAGAAAAGATTCCATTTGATGACAAAAAAACTTTTACAATGCTCGCACGTGGTGAAACGATTGGATTGTTTCAACTAAATGGTTCAGGAATGACTAAGGCCTTGATGGAACTCAAGCCGAATCGTATTCACGACATCAACGCCATGGTTGCACTGTATCGACCTGGTCCGATGAAAACCATCGATGAGTACGTTGCACGCAAGCACGGCAAAAGTGAGGTGGTGTACTATCATCCGAAGATGCAAAAGTTTTTGGATAAGACATATGGGCTACTAGTCTATCAAGATGACCTTCTCTATACCGCAATCGAGCTTGCCGGATACGACTGGGGTGAAGTAGATAAATTCCGTAAGGCGGTGGGAAAGAAGATTCCTGCCGAGATGGCGAAACAACACAAAATTTTTGTTGATGGTTGTCAGACACACAGTGGAATCAGTTCGTCGGAGGCTGAGAAAATATGGACGCTCTTTGAGCCGTTCCAAGGCTATGGATTCAACAAGGCCCATGCTGCATGTTATGGTCGCGTCGCTTATCAGACGGCATACATGAAGGCGACGTACCCGAGCGAATACATGACCGCGGTACTCACGGCAGAAGAAGGCGACACAGAAAAAATCTCCGAAATCATCACTGAGTGCAAGCGCATGGCAATCCCCGTACTTCCGCCGGATATCAATATGAGCGACACGCACTTTGCGGATATTAAATCAAAAAAAGAAGGAGTAATAGATCAAATTCGATTCGGACTCTTTACGATAAAAAATCTCGGAGAAAATATCGCCACAGCCGTCATCGAAGAGCGTAATGCAGGGGGGCCATATCTTTCGTTCACCAACTTCTTGGAACGCGTCACACACAAAGACCTCAATAAGAAGTCACTCGAATCACTCATCCGCGCGGGTGCATTTGATGCACTCGGTGAAGAACGCGGGGCGCTCCTTCATAATATCGACGATGCGCTTGAGTACCACAAAGAGCATGCAAAAGCGCTTCTCAGCAACCAAGTATCGCTCTTTTCTGTCGTTACTGATGCGAGCGCACTCCCGACCCTCCGCCTTCGCCCCGCACCAGAAATTATGATCGACCAGAAACTTGCTTGGGAAAAGGAATTACTCGGGCTTTATGTCTCTGGTCATCCGCTTGATAAACATCGTGAAAAGATCGAACGAGGGGGCACAAACATTAAAGAAGTGAACGAAAACACCCACGATGGAATGGGTATCATCATTGCGGGTATTATTGAAGAACACAAAATAGTCATCACAAAGAAAAATGAGCATATGGCATTTCTAAAGATTGCTGACTTCACCGGCTCCATCGAAGTCGTCGTCTTCCCTCGCACTATGGCCGAATATAAGGAATTGCTTGGCCCCGACAAATGCGTCGCCATCAAAGGTCGCTTTTCGAGACGCAACGACGCACCATCACTTATTGCAGAGAAAGTGAAGGCACTCTGAAACTTCAAAAAGGTTTTTACTGTGAATAGGCCTAGGTCGTTCCTCCACCAACACTCTCGATATGATTACCGTTAATTTTAAATGCGGTTTCATCGCAAATGGTGTAAGTCGTCTTTTCAATCTGCGCTTTGATTTGTTTCGAGAAATTCTTTTCGCACATTTTCAAACCAAATCCAAATTGAAATAATGAATGTGCGAACGTGTTAATTATGACAGCAAAATTCGCCATAATATCAAGGGAGAGATTATGATGCCGCACCGGAGCTTACTGTGCCGTCAAAATGCTCTTCTCTTTCGTCTGCCTTGGTGTGTTCAACGAGCTTATCTTTATGTTCAGGTGGGGCGTAAATCGTGTAGAGCTTCAATTCGGTAGCGCCAGTATTGATAATATTATGTTTCGTCCCTGCCGGGATGATAACCGCATGATCAGCCGGAAACGGAAAGGAAATATCATCGAGAACAACAGTCGCCTCACCTGCTTCAGAGCGAATGAACTGATCGAGATGATGTACTTCTTCTCCAATCTCCTCCCCCTTCTCTAAATTCATCAAAACAAGCTGCATACTCTTTGCGGTAAAGAGGACGCGACGATAATCACTGTTCGAAAGCGTCTCCTTTTCAATATTCATAATATACCCCTTCTTCGGTTCATCCTTCATAAAAATAGATATTAACGATAATATCCTGATTGTATCAACGGTCTGTTAATTTTAGATGAAGGCTCTGAGTTGACTGATTGAAGGAGAATGGACTATACTCAGATTACTTGAGATTGCTTTGGGTACCAACCAGAGGTCTTTGACGGGAAACCCTAATCAAGCAAAATGAGTGTTCTCGGGAATACCCGGGAAAATCGAGGTGGAACCGCGGCATAGATCGCCCTCGTAAGCATATAGCGTAAACGCTGTATTCTTATGAGGGTGATTTTTATTTATTGGTAATAATCTACTTTTATGGACAACGTAGAAAAGCTACATAATACGAGACATACTTTCGCCCACCTCCTTGCAATGGCAGCAATAGAATTCGATCCCGAAGTAAAACTCGGCATTGGCCCGGTCACAGATAATGGATTTTACTATGACTTTCAATTCACCAAAACACCCACACCTGATGATCTCAAGGGTTTCGAAAAATCAATGAGAAAATTCATCAATCAGAAACTTCCGATGACGGGTCGTGAAATCACCAAAGCGGAAGGCGAAAAACTTTTTACCAGTCAACCATTCAAACTCGAGCTCTTGGAACAATATGCGGCGGAAGATAAAACACTCACGGCATACACATTAGGATCCTTCACTGACCTCTGTAAAGGTGGACACGTCAAAGATACGAGCGAGGTAGATGCGGGTGCGTTTAAGCTCATCCGGATCGCCGGTGCGTACTGGCGCGGCGACGAAAAGAATCAGATGCTCACGCGTATCTACGGATATGCATTCGAAACAAAGGAGGAGCTTCTCGCATATGAAAAAATGCTTGAAGAAGCAAAAAAACGCGACCACAAAAAACTTGGAAAAGAGTTGGATCTTTTCACCTTCTCAGACCTCGTCGGGCCGGGACTCCCCCTCTGGACGCCGAAGGGCACACTTCTTCGCGAATTGCTCGATGGCTATGTCTGGCAATTGCGCAAGAAACACGGGTACGAAAAAGTGGAGATTCCACACATCACAAAAAAGGAACTGTATATGACGAGTGGTCACTGGGACAAATTCAAAGATGAACTCTTCCGCATCACGACGCGCGAGGGACACGAATTCGCGATGAAACCGATGAACTGCCCACACCACACACAGATTTATGCACGAAAAGCATGGAGCTACCGTGAACTCCCACAGCGTTATGCCAATTCAACGGCATGCTACCGAGATGAACAATCCGGCGAGCTTTCGGGACTCTCTCGTGTCCGCGCATTCACACAAGATGACGCGCACGTCTTTTGTCGCATGTCTCAAGCAAAAGAAGAATTTATAAAAATCTGGGACATCGTACAAATTTTCTACAAAACATTCGGATTTGAACTCCGCGTACGCATTTCGACGCATAACCCGGCGTCACCGGAAAATTATCTTGGCGGACCGGAAAACTGGGCCATCGCGGAAAACATGCTAAAGGAGATAGCAAAAGAGAAACATGCAAATTCATTCGAGGGTATCGGCGAGGCTGCATTTTACGGACCAAAACTCGATTTCATGGCAAAGGATGCAATCGGTCGTGAGTGGCAGGTCGCAACCATTCAGCTCGATATGAACATGCCGGAACGATTTGACCTTGTCTGCAACAACGAGAAAGGCGAGAAGGAGCGCATCGTGATGATCCACGCCGCTATCATGGGTTCTATAGATAGGTTCCTCTCAATACTCATCGAGCATACCGGTGGCAACTTCCCCTTATGGCTTTCTCCGATGCAGGTCGCTATTGTTCCCATCGCAGATGCACATCACGAATTTGCCAAAGAAGTTGCCAACGAACTTGAATTACAAAATTTCCGCGTCGTCTTCATGGAAGACAGCGACTCGCTCGGTAAGAAGATACGCGCAGCAAAAATGGAGAAGATCCCCTACACACTCGTCATCGGCGACGCGGAAGTAAACAATCGCACCGTCACTCTCGAATCGCGTGATGAAGGCAAAATTGGTGAGCTCACTGTACCAGACCTCGTTACCCGCTTCACGGAAGAAATTTCGACAAAACAATAACCCTCCATTTCTTCACTAAAGAAAAAGCACACAACGAGAGTTGTGTGCTTTTTCTTTTTGACAAACGCTCAATACGATAATCTCAAATATGGCTACTGTTCACCGCGTGAAGTAATCTCCGGGTTTGGTCCAACCTTAGTTGGGGATGCGTTTCCGGTACTCTCACCGTGTCGCACGAAATATATATGATTTGATGTCGCCATTTCTACACATCCAAATTTGCAAGCTTGGCATTGGACTGAATGAATGACTTACGAGGGCCAACTTCAGAACCCATGAGAAGATCAAATACCTTGTCCGCCTCCTGAGCGTCCTCGATGGTCACCTGCTTTACCACACGATGAGCCGGATCCATGGTTGTTTCCCACAGCTCCTCGGAATTCATTTCCCCAAGACCCTTGTAGCGCTGAACATGCACCTTGCTCGATTTCTTTGCTGCTTTTGCATCTTTCTCTACTTCATCATCACCCTCAACTGGCTCGCTGTTGTCGTCACCCTCTGCGGCGATCTCAAGCTCCTCGGCCTTCACGCCCTCCTTTTTGAGATACTCTTCCAACTGCTCTGGTGAATAGAAATAGCTGATGTCTTTTCCTTTCTTCACCTTAAAGAGCGGAGGCTGTGCGATAAAAATATGTCCCGCATCAACAAGTGGCCTGAAGTGACGATAGAACAGCGTAAGGAGAAGTGTGCGAATATGCGCACCGTCCACGTCGGCATCGGTCGCGATGATGAGCTTGTGATAGCGCAGCTTCGAAATGTCGAACACATCACCGATAGCGGTGCCCATAGCTACGACGAGATTTCTTATCTGCTCCGATGCGAGCATTTTGTCGAGACGCGCGCGTTCGATGTTCAAAATTTTACCACGGAGAGGAAGGATAGCTTGCGTCTTTCGGTCTCGCCCTGTTTTTGCAGTACCACCGGCAGAATCTCCCTCAACGATAAAGAGCTCAGACTCTACCGCGCTTCGGCTCTGACAATCTGCGAGCTTTCCTGGAAGTGTCATGCCATCAAGCACCCCTTTTCTGAGTACCGAATCCTTAGCGGCCTTTGCTGCCTTTCTTGCCCGTACTGCAAGCACAACCTTGCCCACGATAGCCTTGGCATCATCAGGATGCTCCTCGAGGAATGTGCCGAAGGCCTCACCAAAGACTTTCTCCGTCGCGCCACGTGCCTCTACGGAGCCGAGTTTACCCTTTGTCTGACCCTCGAACTGAATCTCAGCCATTTTGATAGATACGACCACTGTGAGGCCTTCGCGGACATCATCTCCAGTGAAGCCTTCTTCTGCTTCTTTTCCGAAATTATTCTTTTTGACGTAGTCGTTCAATACGCGCGTGAGTGCAGTACGAAATCCGGTAACATGCATTCCACCTTCCGGATTGTAAATATTGTTTGCAAAGGCGATCTCGCGAGAAGACATATCATCGACATACTGAAGTGCTACCTCCACGGCAACATTTCCTTCCTGCTTTTCAACGTAAAATATTTCCTTATGAATGGGTTTTTGAAATTTGTTGTGATACTTGACGAGCGAGTACAAGCCTCCCTCAAAGAAGAAGGACATTGATGGCACGTTGTAACCCACATCTTTGAGGTAAAAGGCATCATCGGTATTTATCTTTCCAGCATAGTCCCTAAGATCAAGCATGTTTATCTCAAGACCTTTCACGAGGTATGCCTGCTGGCGCAAGTGTGTCACTATCGAGGACCAGTTGAATTTGATTTCGCTGAATATCTCCGGATCCGGGTCAAAGAGCACGATGGTTCCATGCTCCTTCGACGCGCCAACCTTCTTCACCTTCGCCTTCTGTTTTCCGCGTGCATACTCCTGTACGTGTTCACCTCCATCACGATGCACATTGACCTTGGCGTATTGAGACAAGGCATTCACGACTGATGCTCCTACGCCGTGCAACCCTCCGGATACTTTGTAGCCACTATCTTCACCTCCGAATTTTCCTCCGGCATGAAGTGTGGTCATGACTGTCTCGAGCGCCGAAACTTTTGTTTTCGAATGAATATCCACGGGGATACCGCGACCATTGTCAACAACACGAATGCGATTTCCAGGGAGAAGTGAAACCTCAATGCGCGAACAAAAACCACCCATCGCTTCGTCGCGCGAATTGTCAAAAATTTCCCAGATTAAATGGTGCAACCCCTCAACCCCCGTGGAACCGATATACATTCCCGGACGTTTCCGCACCGGCTCAAGTCCCTCAAGAACCTGAATGGATTCTGAGCCATAACTTCCTTTCTTTGCCTTTGCTTCTGTAGGTTTATCGTCTTTTTTGGCCATTTTACACGTATAATTGCCCCCTAAAATGAGGGCAATTTCGTGTCTGAATTATAGCAAAAGAATCAAGATTTACCAAGCGTTTTTTGGATTTTTTGAATGTGGAAAAGTCATACCATTTTACCCTTTAATGAGGCTGTTTTCTACCAAAAAACTATCGTTCCATCGAGACCGACGCATCCTAGCAAACCGAGTTTTCCAACAGTGAGCTTCGCTTCGGCCAACTCGGTAAGGAAGGCAGTTTATTTATCTCACCTGCCAATCTTGTTGCGCATTGCACGCGGAGGTAACGCGTTCCATGACTGCATTCACCTCCTCATCGGTAAGCGTACGCTCGAACGACTGGAAGACCATGCGATATCCATAGGAAATGCGATCTTCACCCAGTTTCTGAAATTTGTCGAACTGTGACAACCTCACGACAAGCTCCCCTGCCTCTTTCTTGAGCAATACTTCGATATATTCTTCCGTTACTTCCTGTGGAACAAAAATGGCAATGTCGCGAACAATAAAGGGGTACGCGGAGAGAGTTTTGTAACGCATTTCCAGATCGGACTGTGCGAGTGATTCAAAAACGGTCGGCTCCGGCAGATTCGCAATGAGTTTATCGAAATCAAACTCGCAAATGACCGGGCTCCACTTGAGTCCTTCTGGGGCGGGAATTTCTATGTAACGTGCATCGGCGATACTTGGGACCCCAAGCGCTGTTGCAATGGTAACGATGAGATTTTCGCACTCCGAGCGGATTGTCTTTGCACTCCCCTTGCTCCCTGCGGCAAGCGCAAGTCCGATGGATGTGCGCTCTCCATCTCTCGGAAAAATATTCCCGACTTCAAATATTTTTA
>Ga0075982_111_pt2 | contig 31400 bp, 25 predicted proteins | sample RifGroA2_FD_68058 | JGI IMG/M metagenome (GOLD analysis project Ga0075982, IMG submission 68058) | Parcubacteria bacterium GW2011_GWA2_47_7 | reverse complement strand
CATCAGCGACACGTTTACCGCAGAGATAGAGCAAGAGCTCGATGATATTGCCCTTGGGAAACGCTCGTATGCAAAAACACTGAAAGCATTTTATGGCCCATTTTTAAAAGAAGTGAAATCAAAAGACAAAATTGAAAAGATTACCAACCTCGGCGAGGCACCAAAGGACATGCTCTGTCCGAAGTGTGGCGGAGAAATGATTATCAAGCTCGGCAAGAATGGAAAGTTCATGTCATGTGCAAAATTTCCGGAGTGTGACGGTCTGCGTGGTATTGATGGCGCAGAAATTGAGGGACCAAGACTCACTGGAGAAAAATGCCCAGATTGCGGCAAGGGTGACCTCATCGAGCGCGAGGGAAAGTTCGGACGATTCATCGCCTGTGCAAACTATCCGAAATGTAAATACATCAAAAAGGATGCGAATCTGAATCCCGTCAATTCAAGCGGAGTGAAATGCAATATCTGCAACGAGGGAGACATGATCGAACGGAAGGGCCGCTTTGGTATATTTTGGTCCTGCTCAAATTATCCAAAGTGTAAACACGCAATCAAGGCGAAGCCAACCGGTGCATTGTGCCCCATGTGCCAATCACTCATGATGGAAGGAACAAAAACTATTCCTGAGCGTTGCTCGAAGAAGGAGTGCCCGAATCATAACCCGCACAAATTGAATAAGTTGAAATAACATGCAAAACACCCACGAAACAATGTGGGTGTTTTGTGTATTTGTACACAACATTGCATTAATTTGTTTTTTTTAATATGATAAAAAATATGGAACGTGTCAAGACACTTGAGGAAATAACAAGCATTATGCGAAGCAAGGAGCCGGAGCATATTAGTCTCGTACAAAAGGCTTATGATTTTGCCGAGCGAGCACATCACGGCCAAAAGCGCTATTCTGGCGACCCTTACTTTATTCACGTTGCCGCAGTCGGCTATACGCTCGCCGAAATGGGAATGGGTGCAACGACGATTTCAGCAGGTCTCCTCCATGACGTCGTTGAAGACGCAAACGTTTCCGCAGAAGATATCGAAAAAGAATTTGGCGAAGAGATTTGTATCCTCGTCGACGGTGTCACAAAACTGGGAAAACTAAAGTATCGCGGCGTCGAACGCCATGTCGAGAGTCTACGCAAATTATTTGTCTCAACCGCAAAGGACTTGCGAGTCATCATCATCAAACTCGCAGACCGCCTTCACAATGTTAGCACCCTCAAATATGTACCAAAAGAAAAGCAACAGCGCATCGCACTCGAGACGCTTGAGATATATGCACCGATAGCAAACAGGCTTTCAATTGGTAAGATCAAAGGAAAGCTTGAAGATTATGCATTCCCTTTCGCATACCCCGAAGAGTATGAAAAACTCCAAGAACTACTCAAAGAAAGAACCAGGGAGAACGAAAAACGCCTTGAAAAGACGTATCGTGGCATTCAGGTGGAGCTTGCAAAAAACGGAATGATCAATGTGCATGGGGAGTTTCGCATCAAGCGTATGTACAGTCTCTACAAAAAACTTTTGGAGCGAAAGATGGATATCAGTAAAATCTATGACCTCTCAGCTATCCGCGTTATCGTGCCCACGCTTTCCGACTGCTATCGAGCGCTCGGTATCATTCATAGCGTATGGAGGCCGCTACCCGGACGCATCAAAGACTATATCGCATTTCCGAAACCGAACGGATATCAATCCCTACATACAACCATTTTTACCGGTGACGGTGGAATTATCGAAGTGCAATTACGAACTGAGGAGATGGATCGGGATGCCTCTCTCGGAATCGCAGCGCACTTTGCCTATAAGGAAAATATCCCTCTCGAGGGAGATGGGAAACTGGCTCGCAAACTCGACTGGGTAAAACAGATATCACAATTACAGCAAAGCATTTCGGCCTCGGGTGAATATCTTGAAAACTTAAAGGTGGATTTTTTTGGTGACCGAATCTTTCTCTTTACACCACTCGGTGATGTCGTTGACCTCCCTGTAGACTCGAGTCCAATAGACTTTGCATACGCCATACACTCAGATATAGGAGATCACGTATCCGGAGCCAACATAAACGGCAAGTTCCTTTCTTTGGACACGAAGCTTCATAATGGAGACATCGTTGAAATCATCACTAAAAAAAGTGCCCATCCTTCAAATAAGTGGCTTGCCTATACAAAAACCACTTTCGCAAAAAAAAGCGTCAGATCGTTCTTACAAAAAGAAGCTGAGAGTAAGAAGTAATATTAAATAGTGAAATTACTCACCGAATAGAGTGTGTCGTCCTCTTTTATTTCACTAGACGACGCACCCGCCCCGACCGGAGCTGATGGAGCATCTTCCCCGTAAGACGGTGTGGACGGCTGCTGAATGGTATCGTCACCAAATCCGTCAAACGGGTCGGCAGACTGAGACTGAATCTTTACCTCGCCTTGTATCATGGGAAGCGACTCTTCCTCTGTCATAGGCAACGCGGAGTCATAAGTGGTGATATTTACGGGGAGTTGCCGCACAGGGGTACTCTCAGTGAGCGTCTGCATGGCCCTATTTTTGTCTGCAATCTCCGTTCCCGCGTTACGCAACAACGCAAGCTGTTCAGTGAAATGGACCTTTTCAAGCAATGCCCGCAAATCATCACTCGAGAAAAAATCAATAACGAGCTTCCCTCCACCCACCTGCCTTCGCTCAATAGACACGCGCGTACCCAAAGTTTCCGCAAGTTCCTTTTCGATAAGTTCCATTTCGGGGTCCGGCGGTAATTTTTTGCGCACTTTATCTTTGGCGATATGGCGGGCGATTTGCTCAGCCTCTCTGACCGTAAGCTTCTTGAACAAAATCTCCTTATATAAGGTAACTTGCTCCGCCACGCGATCCGTAAGCATCATAAGCGGACGCGCATGACCCTCAGTGATTTTTCCCTGTGCAAGGGCATCGAGCATTTCCTTCGGCAATACGAGTAACCGTAGGGTATTTGAAACATATTCACGGCTCTTACCGACCTTCTTGGCTATTTCCGTATGCTTTAAACTAAACTCCTGAGCTAAGCGTGAGAAGGAAAGCGCGCGATCGACGGGATTCAAATCCTCGCGCTGAAGATTTTCGATGATGGCAAGTTCGAGCTTGAGACGTGGGTCGGTAACTGCTTGAATGATAACCGGAACACGCAAGAGACCTGCGAGTTTCGACGCACGAAGGCGCCGTTCGCCGGCGATAAGTTCATATTCAACCTGCATTCCGCCTTCCGGTATTTCCGTCTCTTTTCTGGTCACCACCAAAGGCTGCATCACACCGTACTGACGGATAGAATCGGAGAGATCGCGTAAATGCGTTTCATCAAACTCCTTGCGAGGTTGATAGGGGTTCGGTTTAATCTTCTCAACCTCAACCCAAAAAATGGCATTGTTTACAAATTCAGGCATTACTACTGCATTGTAACACAAGATAATGGAACCGTTCTAGTGCGACAATTTACCCTCATTTCCCTCTTTGTCACAAGTGTCGGAGGCGGGATAATGCGGACTTGGTCAGGAGTCACTAAGCCGTTTGCCACAAAGCCGTCAAACGACTAAGTGCTCACGACCCTGCCTCGCACCTCGCAGAGCCTCGGCAATGCTGCGGCTTTCAAGTCTCTCCCGCGAGCAATGCTCGCTTCCGACACAAACAAAAATGGACTGCAGTGCAGTCTCATTTTTGTATTTGTGCCGGAGGAGGGACTTGAACCCTCACTTCTTTCGAAACACGATTTTGAGTCGTGCGCGTCTACCATTCCGCCACTCCGGCTTGTGAAAGGAGTCTAGCAAACTATGGAAAAAAATCAAAACACACCCAAACCGCAAAGTAGGTACGAATTATTCCGTATGGATTTTTGGAAGCAACCTAACGAGGTCTAGCGCTGTAGCAAGCACCAAAATCGGTCTCGTAAATATCACCAATTCCGCTATACTATGTGTAATGCAGATAGAGGCTCGCGAAATGAAAATATTGAAAATACTTCTCATATTTCTTCTCGCTGTTTTATATGCGATAAACGTTTTTTCAACACGTGATCCAGACTTAGGATGGCATCTGCGGGCTGGCGAAATCGTAGAACAGACAGGGCAAGTTCCACATGAAGAGCCGTGGTTATACACTATGCCAAATCACAAGTGGATAGACCATGAATGGCTTGTTGATAGCGTATTCTGGTATTTTTGGAAATCCGATCTGTGGTACGTTACCCAAATCATCTTCCTATTACTTTCACTGCTTCCGTTCGTGTGGTGGATAAAAAAAATATCATTTCCCTTAGAGCTATATTTTGCAGCACTGGGAGGCTACATGTTTATATCGATTTCAGGAACACGACCGCAGATCCTCAGCGTCGCTATTTTTTTTCTCGTTGCACACCTTTTCTATCAACGCTTCATACTTGATCGGCAAAAGAAATATTTCTGGCTTCTACCTTTTATTTTTATTCTCTGGTCTAATCTTCATGCAGGATTCATGGCGGGCCTTTTGCTCTTTGGGCTCTATCTCGTCTATCCTTTTTTTGTTGCCGTCTACAAAAAGAATAAATACATTCATCTAAAAACTCATTATAACCTTTATGTAATCTTGTTACTCAGTATCATCACAACCTTTTTTACACCTTACGGAACAAGTCTTTGGCGTGAAATATGGGACTCTTCGACATTTTCCCAACTTTCGAAAATATCCGAATGGGCCTCCTCCTTCGCAAGCTGGCCCATATTATTCCCTCTCTTTATTTCGCCCTTGCTTATCCTTGTCCTTACTTTTTATCGAAAAATACACCCGACGCTTCTCATTACCACAGGTTTCTTCGCCATCGAATCAATTCTTCATACGCGAATGCTTCCTTTCTTGCTTTTTGCCGCTTTACCACTCATACACATTTGCGCGAGTGAATTCAACGCACTTATTAACACGCAAAAAACTATTCGCCGATTCGAAACATATTTCTACGCGGTTTTATTCAGCAGCATCATCATCGCGATGAGTCTTTCCTTGTATTCATACATTTTACACCCCTTCTCCAGGCCAAGTTTTCTCGAAGGCGAGGTGCTCAAGTCGCTGCAATCTCGCGTGCAAGGAAACGTCTTTAATGATTACAATCTCGGTGGCTCCCTTATTATGGGTTCTCCTACGTCACATTTCTTTATTGACGGAAGAGCGCCACACTGGAAAAATGATGCTGGGGACTCTCCTTTTGCGGACTATCTGAACATCATTCATGACGGTGAGGGGTTGAAAAATATATTCTTGAAGCATGACGTTTCTATCGTGGTGTTGTCGTCATATTTTGATAACGCTGAATTTAGGCGAAGTCTCAATGAACGAATGGGGTTTTTCCCTCCACCTCTACGAGCCTACATCTCCGGCTTAATCCCACTGCAAGACTCAGCTTTCTATACCGCGCTTCGTGCAAACAATTGGTGCGAGGTATACAGAAACGATACGTTCCTTGTGCTTGTTTCCCCCGAGCAATCTCTCTGTCTACGTTATCCGCAATAAAACGTATAAATTCGTAATGATGTAATCTTAGCAATATCCAAAATTGCGGGATGTAATCCTCATTCTTGATAAAATATAATTGTCTATGTCAAAAAACGAACATCAAAAAAGCACTCTGAGCGAGTGCTTTAAAGATTCACGAAGTCCCGAGCACTAGATCTTCCCAACCAAATCCATTCCCGGCTTCAAGGTATCGCTTCCCGGTTCCCAGCTTGCGGGACAAACATTACCGCCATGTTCTTCGACAAACTTTGCTGCTCTGAGTTTGCGAAGAGCTTCTTTGGCACTTCTTCCAATTGAATTATCGTGGATCTCGATTGTCTTCAATACTCCGTTCGGGTCAACGATAAATGTTCCACGGAGTGCGAGCCCGGCATCGCCACCTGAAGAAATGTACACACCAAAAAGTTTACTGAGTTTTCCCGAAGGGTCCGCGACCATCGGATATTTAATCTTCTTGATAGCCTCAGAGCTGTCATGCCATGCCTTGTGCGCATAGACCGTATCGGATGAAACGGAAAAAACTTCTGCACCTTCTTTCTGGAAGTCAGCATAATTCTCCGCCATTTCTTCAAGCTCAGTCGGGCAAACGAACGTAAAGTCTGCAGGATAAAAGACAAAGACCTTCCATTTTCCTTTGTAATCGCTTATTTTGAGCGCGACTTCTTCATCCTTAACTGGATGATACGCAGGGAGCGTAAGCTCGGGAATCGTATCGCCGATCTGGAGCACTGCGAGTTCCTCATTTTGCATATTTTTATTTTTAGTTGATTAGTAAGAGCTATATGATACCATAAAAGAGTGAATAGTCAAAATCCTAAAATTGTCGTCGTAGTGGGTCCAACATCGTCCGGAAAGAGTGATTTAGCCGTATTTTTAGCCCAGAAATTCGACGGTGAAGTGATTTCAGCAGATTCTCGCCAAGTATACAAAGGACTTGATATTGGCACGGGAAAAGTCACCACAGAAGAAATGGGTGGCATAAAACACCACATGCTTTCCGTGGCACCCCCTGAGACGATCTTCACGGCAAGTGAATATTGCGATATGGCAAAAACCTGCGTGGAGGATATCCTCGCCCGAGGCAAGCTTCCTATCATTTGTGGTGGCACAGGATTCTATATACGCGCGTTTGTGGACGGACTCATTCTTCCGGATGTGCCTCCAAACCCCGAACTGAGAGAGTCTCTCGCCCCCTTTAGCACAAGTGCGCTTTACGAGAAACTGCTTGACCTTGACCCAGATTTTGCAAGCATCGTCGATAAACAAAATCCTCATCGACTTATTCGTGCAATAGAGATTGCCACGAAATTAGGGCACGTTCCCCTGCTACAAAAAAACTCTCACTATGACCCCTGTTTAATCGGTATTTCAACCGACCTCTATACCCTCCGCGAACGTATTCACGCAAGGCTTCTCGCACGGCTCGATGTCGGCATGATTGACGAAGCGCAAACACTCCAAGATGCAGGTCTGTCATTTGAACGTATGGAATCACTGGGATTGGAGTATCGCTACTTAGCACGATTACTGGAGGGAAAGCTCACTCGCGAAGAAATGCTCACACAATTGGAAAATGAAATTTTTCATTATGCAAAAAGACAACTCACATGGTTTAAACGCGATGGCCGCATCCACTGGTTTGAGAAAAATGACACCGTTGCAATTGAAGAAACTGTTCGCACACATCTTTCGCCTAGCGAACCCTAAATTATGTTAACCGTATTAAAAAACACCCCAAACGAATCGGGGTGTTGATTGTGTCTTTATTCTTCACCCATATAGTCGGGCGGAAGGACAAAAACATGATAATGGCTATTTTCGATAATGAAAAATATCTTTCTGTCTCGCTGGTCGGACATAAGCTGTTTCTCTAATCGGACTTGTTCCGCGCTCGTCATATCCTTCATTCCGAGATCAATGGCTGAGCCTGACGTGTGTGACGAACAGAGAAATGCATATCGGCAATCGGCTGGTGAAAGACCACGTCTGACCACTCTAGCTTGGTCCCAAAAAGTTCTGACCATATCGGTAATGCGCAGATTCTTTCTCTCAGCGACAGGAACTCCGTCCTCAACTTCCCTTGCACGAAGGGATACAACGAGTCCAGCGATGTACTTGCTCACGTATCGGCGCACAAGACGCTGATGCATCGGGACCATGCTCTGCGGAATATCAAGATGCGGAGAATTCGGAGTCACCAAAAGTCGACCGTTTTCAATATCTATTTCAGTTTGCGTTCGAAATCCCTTGAGCCCAAACGCACGGACAAGACAAATCTCTTGACCAAGATGATCCCTAGAACCACGGAATGCTTTTTTCCACCACCTGCGGATAAAGGATTGCTCACGTATATCCTGTTTACTGAATACGAATTCAACAACTCCGTCAACTGGGTTCGTGGACGTAGATTTTGCGATGCACTCATCAAATGCATCTTTGATATCAAATTGCTTTGACGTCAACCTCGGTACACTCACCGAAGTTTTACGAACCCCAGCAACACTGGTCGCGATACTCCCAAAAAGGAGCACAACAAACAGTACGAGCAGCGCGCGAACGAGATGTCTCATGCCGTTCTCCTTTACAATTTACATCTATATTTACGCTAACACGCTGACTGGTTTGAGCAATATAAAAAATACAGGCCTATGCTTATGAAAGCCTGTCAAATCAAGACGTTACAAAAACGTCCCAATTTCAAGTCTTTTCATTATCCAATTCTTGAAAGTAAGAACGGCAGTGCTTCAGCATACTTTCTCGATGCGACTTAAGCGACCGATATTTCTTAGTGGTACTCCGCTTTAGGAGAATGGAAGTACTCTGTGTGATGAGCAATAACTGCACGCAACTCGGCGGGCCCACGAGGAGATTGGCCCTTACAGGGTCAATACGCCTTTGCGATTTACTTAGTATACACAAGGAATCGGTCACGACATTCATCGTTGCGGTCACAGATATTTTGTTCGTCGCCACTCACAAAATTCCGCGACCCCGACTCGCGACCTCGTCTGCTGACTCGGTACCCGCTCCGTCTCCCGCAAAGCGAAAAACTGCATGCGCAGTTATTTCGTCTTTGCGGGCCCACGAGGAGTCGAACCTCGGACTCTTCTTTTGGAGAGAAGAATTTTACCGCTAAACTATAGGCCCAATTTGATTGCTAAGATTTTTTTCCCTTCAAGCAATACGCGCTTGATATTAACATCAAAATACTTAATTTGCACGCATCCACGGTATCCTGGTTTGGCATTTCCTGACTCGTGTTTTTGATATGTTTTCAAAAACTGCTTCTTGTCAATTTGTATGATTTTTGACCAGAAATTCTTCTCAACTGCTTCATCGTGATATGAATGCAGATGCATGACAACTCGAAATTTTGATTCATCAAGCGAGACAGATTCTCTGAGTAATCGGAGAAATATTCGCACCAAATCAGGATCTGAGTTTGTAAACTCTAGCGAACTTTTTTCAGATTTTCCGCCTTCGCATTCATAGATAAGTGCGGCGAGCATGTATTTCATGCCCGTAGACAATAGGAGATTCTTGGACAAACTAGCAGCCTTCATGCTTGAAGCTTTTACACGCAATATTTTTCTTTCGTGCAAAACATGTGATGCGCGCGCCCTTGCTTCACAAACCCTAGTATTTATTCTTGATAGACCATTAGAATTTATTTTGACACTTTTTACCCACGTCGAAACACTACTACTTGATACTCCTAATTCGTGAGATATCTGCTTAATAGAATTTCCGTCTTCTCGAAGCGATTTCGCCCTAACTTGTAGAATTAGTTTAGTCATTTCCAGTTATGTACATTGTAAACGTTATTCGCTTTAGTGGCAACAAAAAACCGCTTTCGCGGTTTTGAGTTTATTTCTTTGATTCCTTGAAGGTAACGCGTGTGCGGCTCTTGGGATCGTACTTTTTGAGTTCGATCTTGCGCGTAACGAGTTTTTTGTTCTTGCGCGTCCAATATACCTGTCCGGTCCCTTTTGCTTTAAGTTGGATGAGTTGATCTTGTGACATATGTGTTCAATTACTAGCCATTAGCGCTCGTCGCTCGTGTGGAATGATACTATCGGAAATCGTCAAAAATGGCAAGGGGAAACAATAATAACCATAAAATTGAGATATTAGGGGGGTTTACTTTGCGCAAGTGTATGCCAATCAGTGAATTCCCACGGCGAAAAAGAAATTACACGAGGAAATCACCCTCCACAACACCCTTCTTAAGTGTCATTTCTTTGGTATGTAATACTTCCTGATAGGTACCATCCGGAAGCTTTTCTTCGATAGTGACGTAGTATGTTCCTGGAGGAACCAAGAAATAAAACTTTCCATGTTCATCTGCGACCAACTTCTTTACTACCGTATTCAATCCTGGAAGCCATACCTTGATAAGGGCAAACGGCAAAACCCTTCCTGTTTGTTTGCTGATTACACGTGTAATCTGGTGTGTTACTTTCCAGAAAAACTGGAAAACGATGATACTCACATACACGAGAACAATAAGAGCATTCAGTATGGACGGACCAATAATCAGCGTAAGTGTGGAAAATATCAATCCAACATAGAATATGATATTGAATATCCACATGCGAATATTGGCATTGCGTGAATACACCTGGAACACCTTGTCTTGATTTTTTGCGAATTCATTCCAATCAAACTCGATCGGATCAAGTGGAATATTGTAAATAATCGCGCCTCCCTCACGTACCTGAAACGGATCTCCAAAATAGAGATTTTCGTAGAATTCATCGCGCGCCCTCCCCTTCAATTTGTCCGACGGAAATTTGTAATGAGTCTTATTGGCAACAATCACATACTCACCGGGATTGAGCAGAAAGCCATAGCGCCCATCGAGGTCGGTAATAGCCTCGCCACTCGAATGCTTGTTGTCACGTACTTGTGCTACGACATACGCTGGATCAAGTGGTCGTTTTGTTATGGAGTCATAGACAACACCCCATGGCTCATGACGCTTACGCCGGAAGAGTCCAGTGATGAGTGCGAGAAGCTTCAGGAGGAGCAAGTAGACGTCATAAACAGAACCCACGTTTGTCGCAAGGAGTACTGCCTGACCAGCACCGACGACTACTCCGATTGGTGCAGCAACGGGAGAAATCGAGTTTACCGGGGCCTGTATGTTTTCAATGGCCTGACTTATTGCCTCCGCGACAGCAGGAGGAACTATTGAGGGTACTTTAAACGGTATATACGCATCAAATGTACCCAAAAGTCGTACAATACCTTTTTTTTCATGATCAAGAATATTTATCGAGAAAGGATATTTCCCTTCAACAGAAAATAATTTCGGAATAACACCCTCAAATGCAGTTTTTCTACTATTCACACTCAAGAGATAGGAGAACTCCTTATTGTTCTGATTTGGATCCGTGACAGTAATTGCAATAGTCTTGAGCACGTCAGGTAACTTTTCATATGCGATAGAAACACGCAGGTTTTTTTCAGCGTTCGTACGCACAACCCCTTTTCTCTGCACCAAAATTTCGTCGATATCACCCAACTGAGTGAAGACGAAATCTCCCAATGTGAGTGCGAGGATTCCCGCACTTGGGGTTCCCGTCGCAGGAAAATTGGGAAATGGTCCAGTAGAAGTACTCGTAATAGGAGGAATGATCGGAGAAGATGAAGTTGTGCACGAATTCGACGCACTCGTCCACCCACCGTTATTACACACAAAACTACAAGACCCGGTATCGCCGAAGATGCACGACGTGTTTGGCGCTGAGACAGTAGACCCTGAAGATGCAGCGGGTATGCGACAATTAGCAATGACAATGCTGGAGCAGTTTGATGATCCTCCTATGGGCGGAGGTGGAGGAGGCGACGCACAGACACCTCCAGTATCTATTCCTGTTTCATCCTGATTCATGATGCCGTCTGAGCAAGTTTCAGAAGGAGGTGGAATTATGATGCCAGTCTGCGTTGTTGCCGAAGTAATTGATCCTGATGAATAATTGAGTGCCACATCACGCGCAAAAATAGTATAAAAATAGGCCGTTCCAGTTGCAAGACCGGCATCAACGACGGATTGCGAGTTTCCATCGTAAACCATCACTCCATCCGTCGGATTTGAGGGATAGCCACTCGTGCGACGCAACACTCGAACCGCTTGGAAATCCCCATCGCTAGGATTCACCCACGAGAGGGCGATTGAGGTTAGGGACGGCGTCGCGCTGAATGCACTCGGGTTCGCGGGAGGGGTGGTGTCCGGTGGAGGTGGTGGATTTTGCGTTGTGAACACCCCCGTAGATGCTGCACTCACATTGTTTGAAGCATCTTTTGTGGTAATACGGAAATAATACAAAGTGTTTGTCGCCAACCCACCCACACCCATTGTGTGTGCAAGCGTGTAGCTAATTTCGCTTGCTGTACCCATACCATATGCAGTCGTCGTGCCCCACGATAGCGTGGCTAATGCATTTTCATTCGTCGTAAAATTTATTGTCGCCGTCGTATAGGTGGTCGTTGAGACAACGCCCGAAATTATCGGTGCAGCACTATCAGTAGTGGTAAAGGCCCACGTGGCGCTCCCCGAAAATCCCGGGAATGCGCCCGACACAGGTATGGTTTCAACAATTGAATTATCGGACGTACGCTTGATTCGTAAATCTCCCGATACTTTACTAACCAGTTCACTAAATGACATCGAGAGCTGCGTCGAGGAAGATACGCCAGTTGCACCATTCATCGGAGTAAAACCGAGCACTGATGGTGGCGTGACATCACCTCCTCCGCCACCCGAAGGAGCAGACGTCGTTGCAAAGACCTGTGCAGTCTGCCCTGAATAATTACCCGATGCATCAAAAGCCTCAACGGTGTAGGCATACTGCGTCGAGGCGGAGAGTCCCGTATCTGATAGTGAAACGAGCGTCGTCGTGGAAATTGCCCCGCCGTTTCTGCGTACAACATAGCCCTCTACAGCAACGTTGTCGGTCGACGCAGTCCATGAAAGATTTATCTGCGTACTTGAAAATACGACTGGAGTTAGCGTGGTAGGTACCGTCGGGGGTGTTACGTCCGACGTCACCGTTAAACCAATCGTAAATTGCTGCTCTGAAGCGAATGCAGGCACGCGACTGGCGTCCACCGCAAAGAGTAGTGCGCAAAAAACGACAAGGAACAAGGGTATGCGAATGTAATTTTTGTTTGCGAGCATTTTAAGAAAACTACTACTCCCTCACGTGCTAATTAGGAAGTATGGTCAACGTTGCCGTAGCGGTATAACTCCCCGCCGCCTGAATATTCGTCGACTCAGATTCCGCACGAAAACGAACGGTGGTGACGGTACCGCTCGGATGATTGGGCGTGTTGCGTTGCGTGATGGTATCGGATGTCGTGAGTAACGGAGCCCAACATGTATTAATATCATTTATCGCTCCTGCATTACAGATGGCCCCATTGTTTAAATATTTCTGAACAATATCCGCCCCCTCCGGCGAGAAACCAAAGCGACTTGTACCGACCGGTGTGGTAAAGGTTAGATCCGGATCTGCTCCCGACGGAACATAGTCAGTAAAACTATTCGCACCCGAAACAAGTGCCGGAGTCCCTGATGCACGAATATTTACGCTGTAGCCCGCGGAGTTATCTGTGGTCACCGTCCAAACAGATTGGCCATTGGATATACCGCCACCATTAGACGGGATGTTTGGTGCAAGTGAAATGTTCCCGGGTGCGGTGACTGCGATATATACTTCCTGCATTTGCTGATAGCCGGCCTTGATATTGTAGGAGGCGCTTGATGATGTTCCGACCCCCGACTCACCTATCGTATCTTCTGCGGTATACGACGTCGACGTGGAAATGACTCCACCCACATTAATACTGTCCGATTGCACACGATAGCTCGAGCTTGACGCAACGTAAGCAAACGCAATCGGTGCCATCAAAATCATTACCGCAAGAGCAGTGAACGAGACAGAAAATATGCGATGGAAGGTGTTCATGATTTATTTTACGGAATGCTTCGATAGGGAGAGTGAACGGCGAATAAGCCACGCGAATAACACCAGCCCAACAATGGTCATGATAATTCCCGCCGTCCCTGGAACAATCCAAAAACTGACGTCGGCGACATCCACGTTGTTCCCGTACCCCCTATTAAGATTGAGGTGTGCGCGATAATATCCGACGGAAAACTCATCTCTTATATCAACCTCACGCATCCGCGTCGCGCCAGGTAGCACCGCCTGCGGGTCAATAACAACAGACACTGGTTTTCCAACCAGCGGTGAAAGAGTGAGAAGTCCATATGGGTTTAGATGTACTGTTCCAGTGTTTTCATATGTCACCTGAAAGCGAAGCGGCTCAGCCAAGGTTGGTTTGAGGACGGTTTTGACATCATTAAAAATCCCGAACTTTACCAATTGGCCACTCTCCTTTGCATCACCGAGAATGCGTACAAAAAAAAGCGTCGCGAGCCTGCTCTCAATTGCCACATTTGCATTCTGAGGACTGCCAGGAGAAAGAATCGGCTTAAAGGTAAGGATAACTGATCCGTAACGCCCGCCCGCCTCCGCATCCTTTGGAATCTTCACTGTTATCGGAATCTGAACTTCTTCTCCGGAAAGCATGTCCACCGAAGTATCGTGCGCAAAAAAAAGATCTTTGAGTGAGTATGAACTACCCGTCGTTCCGAGAAGCTTTACCGGCTCGTCATTCGGAGACTGCTGTGCATTGCCCGCAATATCCTCATATGAGGTACTTACTGAAAGCGGAAGAGCGGTTCCATTTAAAAGAGTCAGTATAGTCGTTTGTTCTTCTCCTGGCTTAATATCGAGTTCGACTTTTGCGGGACGAACAATAAACGCGCCAGTTGGAACATCATCAGCGGCGTATGCAAAATTGGTCGCAACAAAAAAGGATGCGAAAAGAGCGACAAAAGCCAAAAGACGTGATCCACATATTCCATTCCTCTTCATCTTTGTATTATATGAAGAAATGACGCCTATTGCTATCCCCTATCCCAACCTCATCGCGAACTATTGACTAGGATCCGATGGAAGTGTGTATTCGTGAGCAAGTCCTGCGGTATCACGAAATACTGGTTGAACAATAATTGAATCATCTGACCCTCCTGACATAACAGCTATTTCATCGGAAAACGGAAGTAGGATGGCCTGTTCGAGAGGTATTTGCTGATGAATATCGGGTGACACAATATCTGCCTCGGAACCAAGTGCTGCACCGACTCCAGCTACCAGAGAGGAGGAATCATTTTTAAAAAACAAACTATTGTCCATTCCTCCTACCAAAACAACGCCGGCACCCACAAGAAAGAGTGCGATTGCGGTATTGAATCCGACGCTCTTGATGAGGGGATTTTTCTCCCGAAAAATCAAATGATGCTCTCCTTCGATAGCGGGCAATTTGGATTTAACCCCCGCGACAACCTGTGGCATAACTTTCATTAAAGGCAACGATGATGCCTTTTCTGGCGACAAGGCAGAGTCAGGAGAAGGAGCATAGGAGGGTGCCATATAATATGGAGCATGAGGAACTGCGAGAGGCTTCGTGGGAGTAGTCCTCTCCGCGAAAGAATGAGTAGCCTCCGATGACGCATCATGGTCGACATACTTCTCTGGCTCAAATACGATGACGCGTTTATCGGCACCAAGGTCGGGAATTTGATTGTTTTTTTCCTTCGGGCGTGACCCCGCGGTTTCCTGAGATAAAGGAGCATTCTGTTGCTTAAATGTGGCAGGAAAGAGCGGGAGGTCTTCGTGATGCACCGTCGCGTCAATCGACGTTTGTATCGGGTGATATTCAGGAGTAGAAGCTATGCCAACTGAAACACCTTTTGTGGACATTTGGAATTTAGACCCCACATCCGTTGCCATCTTCGGATTTTCGGACAGAAGTGCCGAGTCCCATTCATCGATGAGAGTATCGCTAGATGAAGCTGGAATATCTTCATCGTGAGAAATATTGATATGGGTAACCTCTGGAATATGAACTGGTGTCGACGTCTCCGCTACTACATTGACCACATGCTCCTCGTGCGCAATTTGGTGCGGTTCAGGTGTTATGGATATCTTTTTCTTTTCTTCAGCTCCTTCTTTGAGCGACGGATTTGATATTACTGCGTGCCCTATGATTGAAAAGGAGGACGCACCACCCTGGAACGTTTTTTTGCTTTCCGCTCCACCAAAACTCGGAACAGTCTGAGTGATTCCAGTGGCGACCTTTTCCGATAATATACGGTCAGTCTCGAGCTTCGCATCACCCTTTGTACCTGCTGAATTATCTGTAGTTTTGTTTTGGTCAGCGTTAGTCGGTGCGATGTCTGGCATCAAAAGGCTTTTCTCTGCAAACTCAATGTCCTGATACGAAAGCAAAATTGCATGTGTCTCCGCCAGCAACGAATCAAGTTCAACGACAAATTCCCCATGATTCCAGAGTCGATACTCGACTTTGTTAAGTCGACACAATCTTTCCAAATATTCTTTCGTGTAACCCGATATTTTCGCTCCAGTATTAAGCGACACATAGCGTTTCTCTTTTGCCTCATCGGACAGCTGAGATAGTGTTTTGTTGCCTATATCCATGGAGTACAGTATGACATATTTTTAATAAAAGGTAATAGTTACAATGATATTTTTATCGAACGAGTTTCTTAAACAATTCTCCCAGTACTTGCGGATTCGCTGAACCCTTGCTCGCCTTCATTCCCTGTCCGACAAGGTACTGAAGTGATGCCGTTTTTCCGCCTTTGTATTCTGCGACCACAGATGCGTTGGCCGCAATGACCTCTTTCACAATCGTCTCGAGTGCACCCATGTCACTCTTTTGGAGAAGATGATTTTTTTCTGCCACTTCCCGAGCGAGTCCTCCTTCGCGATACATGATTGCAAGCGTGTCTTTTGCTCCACGTGATGAAACATCGCCTGCTTTTATCATGCGAATGAGCACAATAAATGTTTCAGGGGTAATCTTCCCCATGCTCCCATCGCTTGAATTCATGAGCGCAGCAAGATCTGAGGTGAGATAGTTTGATGCCAACTTTATAAGTTCCTTATCACCAGCGAACTTCAGTGCAACTTCTGCAAAAAAACCTCCAATAACAAGGTCAGAGACAAACATTTCCGTAATGGAATCGGGGAAACCGAACTCTTTTGAAAGTCGCTCACGACGCTCCCATGGCAATTCTGGCAACGTCTTTCCCAGATTATGAAATTCCGGAATCTCGGAAATATTCATCTTCGGGAGGTCGGGGTCCGGGAAATATCGATAATCATTCGCACTCTCCTTCTTGCGCTGGCTAAAGGTCTTCGAGGCATTCTCATCCCACCCACGTGTTTCTTGCACGATTTTCTCCCCCCTCCCAAGCACCTCTTTGTGACGCTTGATCTCATAAGCAATCGCATCTCCAACAGCCTTGAAAGAGTTGATGTTCTTTACTTCTACTTTTGTTCCGAATACATCGGTTTCAGAAATAGAAATATTCGCCTCAACGCGCATTTCTCCCTTTTCCATGTTTGCATCGGACGCACCAAGATAGCGCAGGAGGAGCTGTAACTCTTTTGCAAAACGCATCGCGGTCTCCGCATCATGAATGACAGGTTCGGTCACAAGTTCCATCAGAGGTACACCCGCGCGATTGTAGTCAATAAGCGAATAGTCCCCTTTGTCATGTCGCGAACTTCCGGTGTCTTCCTCAAGATGAACGCGAGTGATATCCACTCCCGCGAGTGTTCCACCCGAAATGAGCGGATATTTATATTGGCTGATTTGATATCCTTTTGGAATATCAGGGTAAAAGTAATTCTTGCGATCCCATTCTGTGAAGTCGGCAAGCTGTGAACCGAGTGCAGTTCCAACGCGAAGCACATGTTTTACCGCGCTCTTATTGATGACAGGAAGACTTCCCGGCTGGGCAGTGCAGACGGGGCAAATATTCCAATTTGGGCGAGCCTCGTCGGGGTCATTTTTGCACCGACAAAACATCTTCGTTATCGTCTTCAATTCCGCGTGTATCTCGAGCCCAATGGTTGTTTTATATGCCATAGATATAAAGATTCTAGCATAACTCACCTCCGATGAAGTGTTGACAAATGCACAACTTTGTTTGGACTGAGCAAGAAAACTTCTGTCAATCCCAGGAGAGCAATATGTCTGACAATTTTTCCGTTTCCGCACGACTAATACTCGTGCTTCAGAATGTAGGCAATATCTCCAAAGAGCCATCCACCCGGAAGAACTACCCCAAAACGATAACCTGCGCACTTTTGCAGAGAAAAGACTGCATAAAGGATACGAACTCCTTATGGAGGAATGAATCAAAAGCCAAAATTGTGGCTATTTATATTATTTGATTATACTCATCGCCACCCCCCTTTTTTTATTTTACTCTCTCGCGAACGATAATTTCATCGGGCCTGCGAGTACTGAAATTGTAAAGCTATCTTGTGGCGAACAAGAAAAAAGTGGAGAAAGAAGGTCAGCGAGTAATATCGCGCCTAAGTCTCAACCAGAAATGAAAAAACCCTGCAATGCAGGGTCTCTCAGTAAAAGTAATTCGATTAGTTCTCTATTTTTACCACCGCGAGTGGAAAGGTATCCTTATCCTTAGGAATATCACAAGGAAGGATAAATCCTCGTGAATCGTGCGAATACGAAACACCAGCGGCGTGAAACGAATCAAAAAGAAATTCGGCGCAAGTGTACTCTCTATTTCGCTCAAGTACATCGCGTAAATACCCAAATTTTGCAGCCAAGATACGTATGAATATCCGAAACATCTCACTCAAGTCATATGCATAGGACAAGTGGTCTGCTCCGAATTGCGCCAATTTTATCTCGTCCGCAATCTCCGCAAATCTGGCATGTCGTGCAATCATCACGCGCCCGGGATACCCCCTGCCGCTACCAGAGTAATCATTCACATAACTTCGCATCGTTACTGTACGTACCCCTTTGGCCTCAATGCTCTCGTGCACAAAAATACGATCAATCACCTCATTGCGCACGATAAATCCGGCGTGAGTGAAATCACTTTTTGTTCCCGCCCTTATCAGCCGAGAAGATACTGAAGTGCCGGAACAAAGAAGAATATCACCTGTGCGCAACACCTTGCGCACTCGCTCATACGAACATGGAACCATATCGGGAAACCTCTGGTGGTCGAATGCCATGCTCACTCCTTTATTTAAAAAACTCTACACTAAGGCTAGCGTAATAATCTACGTGTTGCAAATATGTACAGAAAAATCACCATGATTGATAACTGGGTAAAATATTATTACGCTTATTCGCCTACTTCTCTTGCTCCTTCTCTTTGTCACGCAACATTTTTACAAATGCGTCGGCGAAGACTTTGATCGATGCATCATCGTAAATCGACATGGTAAAAATTGGCCTTTTGAGTTTTGAGAGTTTTTTGATCGCCTCCTTTACTGTCGCCTCATCAACAATATCAGTCTTTGTGAGAATGATGATTTCATCTTTTTTGGTGCGTTCTTCACTGTGCGACTCGAGCTCTTTGCGAATCGTTTTGTATGAGGCCATCACATCTTCGTTCTCAAGTGAAATGAGGTGCGCAATCATTTTGGTACGATTAATGTGACGCAAGAATTTGTGCCCCAAACCCTTTCCTTCCGATGCGCCCTCAATAAGCCCCGGGATATCAGCGAGAATATACCCGTGAAATGCACCAAGATTGGGTTCTAGCGTCGTGAATTCATATGCACCCACCTTCGCATCTGCATTCGTCAGTACGTTTAAGAGTGAAGATTTTCCTGCATTTGGAAATCCCGCAAATCCCACATCCACAAGAAGCTGCAATTCGATATGATAGTCTGCCTCCTCACAAGGATAGCCGGGCGTGGTACGTGTTGGCGCCTGCACGATGGAACTTTTATAATGCTCGTTCCCGAAGCCCCCATCTCCTCCTTTCAGCAGAAGTACAGGCTTCTCTTCGGAGAGCACATGCACCACCTTTCCGGTTGTGAGATTGGTAAGTATTGAACCCAGCGGAAATTTGAGGATAAGATCTTCGCCATTTGCTCCATGCAAGCTGTCTTTTTTCCCCGCACCACCGTCTTCCGCATGAAACTCTTTTTCGTGACGGTACTTAAAAAGTAGCCCAAGGTCACGCGAGCCTACGACATACACACTCCCCCCGCGTCTTGGTTGACTCTACTCGCTGAGCGCCATTCGCGCAAGTCTAATTGCGCCTTCCTTCGTTTTCGTCACCGCAATGTACTGTTTATTGTGACAAAAGACCGCATCTGATACACCGGTAGCCTTGACCAATTCACCGTCAAATTTTCCCGCCCATGCCATCGGCAGATTTTTGCGACTGGCAAATCCATGGGGATTATCGCGTACGCATTCTACCTCCCAGAACGTGTTCTGATTTTTTGGCTTTACGACATAAAGCGGTTCGGGGTGCATGGCGAGTACGTCTTGCCACGGGTAGGCTCCATCAAGGATAATGAGGCGCTTATCTTCCGCAGAGCGATATGCCTCGTGTACATATGCTGCACCATCCACCTTGTCTCGCTCAGACTGAATGGCGAGCTCGATGAATCGACGCATAAATACCACCAACTCAAAAAATCGCTCATCGTGAGAGCTATCCCCCTTCCACGTCGGACGAAACATCGCAACGATGAACTGCAAGATCAGTGGTTCTGTATCAATGCGCACGAGTCCATAATAATCAATGCCATTATCTCCCATGTCGACAGGATAACCAATCTGCTCGTCGATTGCTTGCACCACGCTCTTGGAACCGCAGACCGCTTCGCCAAAGTGTTTCCACACAAGACCAAAAGAAGAATAGGGTATGCCGTTTGGACGTGCACCCGCGCCACCGTGCTGATGATGGTCGAAACGGTTAGTTTCAGGGTCATAGATCGCACCAACATCAACCACATAATCTGCCGCATCAATAATCTTCTGATCGCGCGTGCGAATTACTTCATAGGGTTTACCGTCAAAAAAAATTTCCAGAACGGCAACAGCAAGAACCTCGTCTGCATGAAACGTTCCACTGTGGGTTACTACGGTAATTTTTTTATCTGTATTGTTCATATGTCTCGAATGTTATCATTATGAATATCTCCCACCTTACCATCGCTGCCTAATACAAGGCGATTCAATATCGTTGAAATGACGGACACGATGAATGCGCCAATTACTGCCCACCAAAATGAGTCAACTGCAAACCCGTTGATGAATTTCGCCGCAAGCCAAAACGTGAACCCATTCACCACAAAGGCAAAAAGCCCGAGCGTGAGGATGGTGATCGGAAGGGATAGCAACTTCAGCACCGGACGGATGGTCACATTAAGAATACCGAGCAAAACTGCCGCCCACAGAGCGGTCACATAGTCAGGAACATGAATACCCTGAATAAAATTCCCCACCAGAAATATGGCGAGGGCATTGACGAGCAATTTAATGAACAGCGTAATCATGAGGTGCATTCTAGCATCAAAAAGAAAAACTGCGAAATTGTGGAAATACGCTTAACGGAAGCCATGATTTAGGTGGTCTCTAGAAACAAATAGCCCCCGACTATGGAGGCCATTTGTATAGCACCGAATATTCCGGTACGGAGAGAATGTACACCTGAATAGAAATTCATGCAAATAATCGCGGTGGATAATTCTCCTTCTGACCACCCTGTTTCCACCTGAACATGAGGAATGATGCATCAAAGAACAGCAACATTACAAGACTCCTCTCTTTTTGAGCTCCCAAAAACATTTCGCAGTGGCACGAATATCATTCTCAGCGTTATGCGCCTCAGTGAAATCGATGCCAAATAATATTTGATGTAATTCCGAAAGTCTCGGCCACTTCAATCCGTACTGACCCTCAAGCCCACAAAATTCCTTCGTCCCTTCCATCGTACATATTTTCTTTATCGAAGAAATGTCACTTGCCATGCGCTCGCGCAAAAACTCAGCACCGACGATCATCTCATCAAAACTCATATTGTGTGCGACCAGCGTCTCTGCGACGTGCATATCATCCTTAAATTTCTGAAGCACGGTCAAGAGCTCCTCCCCCTCTCGGATCGCACGCTCGGTAGAGATACCGTGGATGCGCGTAGACTCCTCCGGAATAGTAAATCCCTCAGGCTTAATAATAAAACTTTCCTTCCCAGTCTCCGTACCGTCTTTGTCATAGTTAATCCATGCTATTTGGACCATGCGTGGCCAGTTGTCGAGATCCGTAACCGGCGCCTTCCATCGCCGAGGCAATCCCGTCGTTTCTGTGTCAAAAAATAAATACATATTCGTTTATCCATGAATCATACGTCATGCGATAAGTTCTGGAAATAGGCATACAGAAAGTGGAGACGGTGAGAGCAACGACTACATGAGCATAGGAATTGGTGTGATGATCGACACGACGTCGGTCGAACCCGTTGGGTCGGCATCAAGGAAAGGATCAGTAACGACCCCGTCTGACACCATGTCTCCCTCAACCTCTGGGAACATTTCTGGAGTTGTCGGACCATCCAGGTCGCCCCAATAATTCCCTGTTGCATCGACAGGTTCACCAGTCTCCCCGGTCTGATTGATGACCCCAAATCCTGTGTTCCCCGCAATCGTAGAATCATGAATCGTCACAGAGGAATTCCATGACTCGATGCCATTTTCACTTGATAATATTGTTGAGCTCGCGACATCTACCGTACTATTAAATGAAAGAATCGCAGCATCGACAAAATTACTTACCGTTGAAGAAGATAGCGAGAGCGTCGAACCATTATAGAGTTCAACGCCATCATCGTCCCCACCGACCATATATGCGTCGGTTACCGTCGCAGATGAACCATATAGTCCGATGGCGCTTCCGGTGCCGACATCTGTGATGGTTAATCCACCAAAGGTTCCCGTTGAGGGTATTCCCCTGCTCGAATATAGCCCGATTGCATCCGCACGACCATGAATACCATTAATCGTGAGATCTGTTGAATCGATCGTTCCCGCAAATATATCGACACCATCTCCACCAATTGCACGTAGTGTGGTTGAAGCTAGCACAAATGAAGAACCGTCAAAAGCCAGCAGTGCATCATCACCGATATTCGTTAAGGACAGATTGGTTGCAGAAACCAAGGAATTACCGAAGCCCAAAATTCCGTCATCAGCGATGTTTAAAAGTGAGACATCTTCCGCAAGCAGAGTGGACGATGCAAAAAGTACAATGCCGTCATTTGTCACATCTGACAACGTAACGTGAATCAATGTTCCCGACGCATGTTGATCCAAAACAAGCGCAGTTCCGGCATCACGAATCTCTGTGTTCACAAGAAGAATTGTCGACGAGGCACCTGAAAGTGATATGCCATTTTGTATACTCTTGATATTCTCCACATAATCGCCATCATCAAAGGTATCCCCTTCGATGGTATCGTCATAGACTGAAGTAAAAATTACCGGTTGCTCGCTCGTTCCCATCGCACTCAAAGACCCAGAAACAATAAGCTGATTCCCACCGGCTTGCCACTTCACAACAGTCCCTGCGCCAAGCGTGAGCGATGCATCGGCAGGAATCGTTAACGTGGAAAATATGACATATACGCCCGCCCCCTTACTGAAACTTTGCAGACCTTCAATGGTGTCGGTGAGCGAAAGGAGATAATTGAGTGAGTTACGTACTCCGGGTGTGCCGTAATAGACCCAGTTCCCGTCTCGATCAAGACCATTCATAAAATTCCCGTCATTCTCTCCCCAGTTGCTCCATGCCGCGGTTTCGCGGTCAGTACGCCATCGTTCCATCGAGTGCCCTTCACCACCAAATCCGCACCAGTCAGCACAAAGTGGCAATCGGTCGATGTCGACTTCACCGGCGTCAGTCATCTCAGTCAGAGAAAGTTCGGCTCCGTCATCTGCGAGCATGAACTTCTCATCAGCAAGTTCGTTTCTAAGGGGAACCATGTCCGTGAATACATCTTCCTTTGTCACTACAAAATATTCTCCCGCACCAACTACTCCTGATAGAGCAATGGAGACGGTCCCCGTTGCGTCACGAATATTCAAACTATAGTGAGATAAGTCTGCCGAAGCATCACCTGCATTATGCAATTCAATCCATTCATCGCTCGATGACGCATCGGTTCCACTCCATCCAATTTCATTAAAGATGACCCGCGATGTTGGTGTGACGACCCTCTCGACAGGCAACGTGATGATGACGGTATGCAGCGTGGTCGATGATACGAGGTCATTTTCACCCACGGATACGGCACCTATTGTTGTAGCCCCCACAGGAAGCAATACTGATGCCGACCACTCGCCCGTAGACGAAGCGCGCGTTTCGAAGACAACCGTAGCATCGACGAACTCCCAGGAGAGTGCAACGATGAGACCTGCACCGGCAGACCCTGAAAGCGTCACCGTAGTTGTAGCAAGAACTTCATCATCACTCGGAGAAAGAAATATCGGAGCATCCGGCGGCAAAGGAGAAATTTGCTCAAGGTCTTCCTCGGTCGTCGTCGCATCTGGGATTGGGGGCAAGGTTCGAGCGGATGCATCTGCGAGAAAAATAACCGTTGATGGACCACCCACAGGATCCCCTCCGCCACCATTCCCGCCACCACCGGAAGAAAGCGAATTCGCATCCACAACGTAGGACACTTTTTCCGTCGATGCCCCAGCAACCTCGCTGACGGGAGTAATCTCACTGCTTGTATTGGACGCGTTTACGACCGCCAAGAGCACGCGTTGTGCCATCGCAAGTTGTTGCCAAAGTTCTGCTAATCGCTCCGCCTCACTCACTGCTGAATTAACCCCTACTTGAATTTTGTCACCGGTTTTTTGGGCGACCACCACCGTGCGCGCCACACCGGCAACAGCCTTCTCTTTCATGACGCTCGCCACCACTTCATTACCAAGCTTAGTGCTTTCAGCCGCAAATCTCATGTTGTAATCAAAGCCCACTTCTGCGACGTCTATAATGTGTGTGACGCCACCATAAGCTGACGCAAGTTTGCTTCCGGCATGCTCTATTGCCGATAGTGGAGTAGAAATGAATATATCCGTAAATCCGAATGCGACTTGCCCAAAGAAACCGGCATTACCCAAGCGGTTATTCAATGCCACTTGCTCTGCGACTGCTTGTTTTCTTGCCTCTTCTTCCTTCGCCAACTGCTCGGCTCGCGCAAACTTTGCCTCAGTCATAAATAGCTCTATCACTCGTGCACCGACGGTTATCACCTCAGGCGCTAAGCGGTCAAAATTTTCTGAGATGACTGAGTAATCTTGTCCGTCAGTTAATATAGATATTGCATGATTATCTTTATCTAAAGTCCGCATAAATAACTTATTTTCTTGTCCAGATAATGAATCGATGCCATATCCATAATAATTGTCTTCCGAGGTCTGTACTGGGGACTGAAAAGACGTCTCATTTATTGTATCTCTGCTAAAAAAATTACCGTTTGAGTACGTGGCCATAAAAAGGAAACACGCTCGAATATCGGTGCATGTATTTATCGGTACACCTTCTCGCGCTAGCTTCGCGCCTACCCCACCAAGAGTATCTCTATCTTTGTTGGCTTTCGTCCAGTCCTCAAACGGGCTCGGGTGAGTGTAGAGACCGCGCAAACCATCACCCTTGTGCGAGTCATTGCGCGTATGGTCTGGTACCGAAGCATCTTCGATGAGATGAAGGATGTGTCCAAGGGTTACCATGGCCATGCGTTCATCGCCATTGGCATATGCCTCGATTCCATTGCTCCAGGTAAATTCATTACCAGAAAGGTCCGAGGTGGCCCACAAAAACGAAGGTTTGTTGCCATTTAGTCCTTTTCCTGATATTGGGTCATAAAAGTGAAAAAGGCAACGGTCCAGAGGATTATCTTCATCCGTTGAACCCTGTATGAGCAAGGCGGATTCGTCGGGGGTAAATTGACCTTTATTCAACTGCTCGTAGTAGCTCAAAATTTCCTGAGTGAGCCCAGGATGCGTTGTCTCCGGCGCATAGGCAAAAGAACCTTGCGCGAAAAGCCACAAGGTTATCAGCAAAATGATGGCCCGAATTGTAAATTTATAAATTTTCATTGATCAAGGCTCTATGGCTTTCCAGTTTCCCGTGTATATATTTTTATTAAATTCATTGGACTTAACTTGAGTACTACCTCTTGGTAGTAATTGTGGCTCTGGATTATTCACGTACTTAATATATTGATCTTTATTGGTAAGAAATTCATATCTCAACGTACACACATCGCCCGCATCATTACACCCCTTGGTTCCGTTTAAGATATCCTTAAAAAAAGTAATCGCAGTATCTAAATCACCCTTCTCTTTGAGTTGTTTTTCAAAGCTCGTGCGTGCATTCTCCTGATCAAGAACGTAATAGTACTTTGATGCGAGGCCGATATCGCCGGCTTCAAGTGCCGTCACGATGAGTTCAGCCGTTCCCTCCGGAGTTGTCGAACCGTAGGTGTCCGCCATTTCCATTTTCTGCAACTGTTCGCGCTCAGCCAAAAGCACCGCCTCATATGCACGCGCGTCGCGATCTACCTTCCAGCGAATGATATCGTCTGCATGATCACCGAGCCACACAAAACCATAAAGAAAAAGTACAACACCGACCACGGTATATACACCTCTCTTCATCCACTTCTTTTTTGCCGACTCACGATGTGTTACTCCTTCCATATGTAAGTATTAATAGCTAAACTACAGAAATACTATCATATTGCAAGTGCAAAGCTCCTCACCATGGTCTACCAAACATATTCCCACACTTTGTAATCATATTTTAAAAGTTATTTTCCTTTTTTTATCAAGGTCAGACCTTGATATTTTTTTGAATTAAAATTGAGGCGAAGCCATATTTTTCTACTTATATATCAAGGTCTTACCTTGCTATATTGTTGGACAACGATTAGAAAACTAGGGAAGTGTAACGGATTTTTTGCTGACCACAATCAAATGCTCTTTCGCGAGCTTCGTGAGTATGAGATCCAGTCGGCCCTGCTCGAGTGCCAATACCTCCTGAAGACTCTCTGATGTATGTGGACTGATGAGTAATTGTGAGAGGATGCGGCCTCGATAAAAGCGATCAGAATTTGCAAATTTCTTTTGCGGTTTTTTATAAACGAAATCCGATACAGGTCCATGAAGTTTTGCGAGTGGACATAGTTTACTATGGTGTCGCGCCGTACAAAGCGTTGCACCCAGATCGAGCATCGCATAATTCCACTCCCTCCCCTTTCCCTTCGGAATCAGCGACTTCGCAAACACATACAACTCCTTATCCGACACCCCCACCATGTCAAGTCTTAGTCTTGACATTTTTGGGGAGAAAAAGGTGCGGGTGAGGATGCGGCGGATGTTTGTATCTATCATCGGCTCATCTTCCCCAAAAGCGAACGCTTGGAGCGCCCCAGCGGTAGACAGGCCAATGCCTGGGAGTGTCATGAGTGTCGTCATATCATTCGGAAATTTTCCCTGATGATTGAGTAGCACTTCTTTTGCACACTCATGAAGATATTTTGCTCGCCGGTTGTAGCCGAGGCCCGACCAAGCGCGGATCACATCACCAAGCTGAGCTTTTGCAAGAATGTGCACAGAGGGAAATTGTTTCAAAAATTCAGCATACTTCTCCCTCACTCGCTCTACCTGTGTCTGCTGCAGCATGACCTCAGAGACAAGAATACGATAGGGGTTGCGGGTGTTTCGCCACGCCATCTCGCGGTAATGCGCCTTGTGCCAGCGAAAGAGCATCTGATTAAAATGTTTTTTCTTCTCAGTTATAGTCATCCGAGTATTCTGACATACAAAAAAACACCCGACAATGTCGGGTGTGTATCTATTTCATTCTACAGAAGCCCACCGTGACGCAAGAGAGAGTCAACGGACGGTGCTCGCCCGCGGAATGCGACAAAATTCTCTTTCATAGGCCGCTTTCCACTCGCTTCCAATACTTCAGCCATAAACTTAGCGCCGGTTACTGGATCAAAAATGTTTCCGGCTTCGACAAATGCTTCATACGCATCAGCAGAAAGCACTTCGGCCCATTTGTAACTGTAATACCCCGCCGAATATCCCCCGGCAAAAATATGAGAGAACGTATTCGGAAAACGATCGAGCTCGTAGACAGGGCTGATGCGCACTTCTTTGCGAACAGCTTTTACAACTTCATCGATATCGCGCGGAGCCCCATGATACAATTCCATGTCCATGAGTGATAGTTCCACCTGACGCAATAGATCATAGGCAGAGAAGAAGTTTTTCGAAGAAATGAGCCGATCACAGAGGTCGTCAGGAATTTGCTCGCCCGTATCAATATGAGACGACAGCGACTTTAACATCTCCTTATCCCAGCACCAATTCTCCATAAACTGACTAGGGAGCTCAATGGCATCCCATTCGGCGCGCATCCAATTCGATGAGCCGTAATTGGGGAGACCGAGCATATGGTGCAAATCATGACCAAACTCATGAAACACGGTGACAACTTCATCGTGAGTGAGCTGACCCTCTTTGCCTTTGGATGGAGGAGTGAAATGCCGCACGCAAAAATCCAGACTTATCATAAACCCTAAAGAACCGTACCGACGGATCCCACACGGACGGCTTCGCGACCTCAATGTCTTCTTTGATGGTAAGCCCATACAGCCTTTCCACGAGACCGAATAGACCCGCAAATACCTTCGTTGCAGTAAGGTAAGGCCTCAGCTCATTTTCCGAAACACCACACTTTTCTTTCTTCAGTTTTTCACACGCATACGCGATATCCCACGGCAGGAGCGGAGAAATGCCAAGCTTTTTCTTTGCAAATTCTTCCAATTCTTCGAAATCGTTATGCGCGCGCTTGTGTGCCTTTGCAGCAAGCTCACGGAGGAATACGAATACCTGCGCGGGAGAATCGGCCATCTTTTTGCGCAATGAGAGCTCAGCGTAATCGTTTACTCCGAGCAGTCGCGCACGCGCATATTCAATGCGAAGAATATCATTCATCACGGGACGATTATCCAACTTGTCGGGACGTGGTCCAATATCCGATGCCTTCGCGGCACTCGCCACAAAGACTTCTTTGCGCAAATGACGATTGTCGGCATGAGAAAGCACGGAAAATACGATGGAACTCTGAAGCGAGAGCTGGTAACCCTTACGCCTACTCCGTATCGCCGCTTCGCGCATTGCCTCCTTAATCTCAACGGGGATGCCGGAGAGTTGATTCTCGTCGGTGATATACTTTTTCCAGAGTTGCATCGCCGCCTTCAGGTTGTTCCCAAATCGCGCCCCTCTCTTTGCCGCTTTTGCGTCGAGCTTCTTCAGTTGCCGCTTTTCCTTTTCGGGAAGCGCAACACCGGAGAGTTCGAAATCAAGAATGGCATCATCAACGATCTTCTTCTGCTCTTCACTCAGTGTTTTGTATTCACCTCCAGCTTGATAACGCTTATGGGCGAGATAGAGCCCCTTGTGCATGCCCATATCGCTCCCAAATGAAGCATAGAGTGCAACGGCCTTTTCGTGGGCTTTTTTGACAGCAGTAGTCTGCATCGCAGCATCCAGATGGGAAAGTGGACCATACACACGCTGAAGTCGTTCACCGAATTCTTCCGCTACCTCAATGAGAGACGCAAAGGTATGCACATCCGTTTGTGCAGCCACATCTGCCTGATTTCTCCCCTCAGTGAATAACGCCTCAAGTTCTGTGACAGCAGCTTCGGGATTAAATGTTGAAAAATCAGGCAACGTCAAGAATGACTTCGTCCCATCTGTGCCGACGTGTATTTCTGTATCGTATTTCATCATGTTTCTTTCAGTAAAATGACAACGGACTAACTGGTCCGTCATTCATGGTAGTGATATTTCACACGAAGTCAACGAATTATTCTTTGGGCGGAGTATCGGTAATGACGTGACCCTGAACGATTTGCGGGTAAATATCAAGTAGCGCGAAGAAAAAAGCGAGCACAATCGGACCAGCGAGGAAGCCGACTGGGCCAAAATATGCAAGCCCTCCAAAGACAGAAAGAAGAATAAGGAACGGATGCACATCCATCCCTCTTTTCATCAAGTAAGGATTAAGGAAATTGTCGATGAGCCCAACAAAAGTGATCCCCCACAGCATAAGTCCGATTCCCATCCCAACGTGCCCCGTCAAAAGAAGCCATACACCGGCGGGCAGTGTGATAAGACTTGTGCCAAGAAGAGGGATAAGTGCGGCAACCGTCGCGATGACTCCCCACAATACAGGATTGGGGATACCGAAGATTGCAAATCCTATACCCACAAGCGTTCCCTGCACGATGGCGGTAGTAAGCGCACCCTTCACCACAGACGAAACAGCTGTGCCGATCTTTGCGATAATGCTTTCATCGTACTCATCGTTAAGGGGGCTCCACTTTAATGCAAAAGCTCGCAAGCGCGCGCCATCTTTATAGAGGAAGAACATTGCAACATTAATGATGACTATCTGAAATATAAATGACAGAATGCCCGCAAAGAACGTATTCAGGTGCGAAGCGAGCCACCCGAGCATGGATTCAAGATAAGTATAAACGTTTGCATGAATCTGAAATGTGGGGACGAGCTGCTGTACAAATCCCTCAAAAACATTTAGAAATCCATCGACAGCGGTAAGTGCGCTACTCCCACCCGAAAGTGAACCATAAATAGAGAGCACCTCCTGAAACATAAGCACCCCCAAGAAGATAAGCGGGATAAGCACCACACAGAGCACAATAAGCACAGTCCCCAGTGCAGCTCCGCCTTCATTTCCCTTCATCCACTTCAAAACTCGTCGATGCAAGGGGGAAAACAGAACAGCAAAGACTCCAGCCAAAAAAAGCGGAGTGAGGTATGGACTCATAATGGAAAACGTCAGCAATCCAATGATGCCAAAGAGTATCCAGAAAAAAACTAATTCACCTACGTGTGGTTTCCTCATATGTATCATTATAGCGAAAAAGCGTTCACCGTGGAAGCTACTCGTGAGGCCTCTCGAGTTTCAGTTTTTTAATGTACGCAAACATAAGAAGCGTCACGATGGTAATCAGAACGATAAGTGTAACATTGACAAGTTGAGGATACTCATCAGTGAATGGCTTTTTGGGAGGCATCGCCGGAGCATAGGCGTCGTTTGGGGTCTGTGTGCCGAGTGCCGCTCTCGGAACAGTGATACTTTCGATGTACTGAAAAAATCGTGCCAGATCATAATGAGGCGTTTTGGCATTGGTGTTTCCATAATACAGTGCATACTCCCCGCGCACCGTCGCCGCAAACACAACCGAGCGAAGGGTGCTCCCAAGTGAAACTGTATGACCAAACTGAACGGGTTGATTGTCGTCATTGAAGACAACGACGCGCAGATAGCGATAAGAAACTTCGGGGTAACGAAGGGTAAGCTCCACTCCGCTAAAAAGAGGCGTGAAGACCTGGAAGAGATATCCCTGCCCGATAAGTGACCAATTTTCCCCGTTAGCACTTCCGTGAATCGTCGCGCGTCTATTGAAATTGGATCCATCTTTGAGGTTGAGTGTTATCGCTTTAGTCGACAATCCGCCTCCACCAAGATCAATGATGATTTCTGTGCTTTGCTCCTTCTGATTCTCGCCGATTGTTGCACTCACGCTCATTTCATCCTCTTTGTTGACAGGAAGGGTATCGCGATACACACGTACTCCGGAAATACCGAGAAGTTCCATTTTCTCATTCTCTTTGTGGATCACCACTCGAAGATACCGAGAGCTCGTTTCCGGGTAGAATACGGTGCTATTCCCAGCGGAAAAACTAAGCTCCGTGTCATTGAAGTGATAGATAAACGCATCAGTGCTTCGCACAAGAGCGCCGTTTCTCGAAATGGGATTTATCCATCCCCATTTCGGGTCACTCCATTTGAGAAGAACATCGGAACTGTAAATAGAGACCTGCCTCCGAAAATTCGGT
>Ga0075982_115_pt1 | contig 34912 bp, 37 predicted proteins | sample RifGroA2_FD_68058 | JGI IMG/M metagenome (GOLD analysis project Ga0075982, IMG submission 68058) | Parcubacteria bacterium GW2011_GWA2_47_7 | reverse complement strand
CAAAATCATTTTTTGCTTTCATAATGTCCAATTGCGTCTTCCGATAGCGTGCACTTTGGTTCGCATAAGTTTTCATGAGCTTCGTATCGTTGGGGTTTACCCGCAATTCGGCATACGTCTGCATTGCCTTAGCATAATCTTCTTTCATTTGCGCCTCGAGCACTGCAATCCTTTCTCTGTCGCGAATGATCTTCGCCTCGATAGAAATACGCTCATTACTCATTCTTCCACCCATGGGATATCCTTCATTCATACCAGGTGGTGGTGGCATTTGCCCCCCGTACACTGGTGGAGTTGTCACAACACCTCCGTAACCAGGCATTTCTGTTCCTGGGATATTGACTGGTCCACGCCCGTCAACGTTGATTCCCTGCTGTGATAACGCTTGCTGCACAACCCCAAAAAGAATATTAACTCCCGTAGCACGTGCAGCATTTACTACTCGCGATCTTTCATATTGCTCTTGCTCCTGCATTGGGGTCATTCGATTTCGCCCACCAGCAAAGGCGGGCTCTGCAGCAACGCCAGCAACAACTGCCGTAATAAACGTAGCAAGTAATCGTTGAATTTTGCGATTCTCAGGTTTTTGCCAGTAAGACAATTCATCGGTTGATTCCTTGTGGTCCACACTCTCAAGCTCGCCAAGTGCCGTACTAGTCGATATGGTGCTCACGCGTGCGGCATGTGACTCAGGTGAATTAGACTCGGATGCAATAACTGCAATCTCCGTCGCGCCGCCAACAAAGTCTTTGAGTTCCTCCCTTCTCTCTTCCGAAAGTTCATTAACACCCGCGATTAACTCATCCAGCATCCCCGGTGACATTGTTTTCCCAATGAACTCACGAAGAGATTCATCGTACGACACATTTTCCATTTGATTTGAATATCCATTCTGTGGATATGCCACAGCACTGAAGTCGGGTGACTCAATTATAGAAGCACTTGCTTGAAATTCCGCAGCATATATTGCAAGAGAAGATTGATCTACTCCCTCCAAATCCTCGATTCGAGGCAATACAGCAAAATCATTTCTTTCCGCTGCCAGCATCGACGGAGCGGGCTCAATAGCATCGGTCGATTTCTGCCGCTCAAAATCATTCACCCCACCTATTATCACATCATCAAATTTTTCTGACATAATCGTTTATCCTATTGCTAATGACTCTTCTATCTCCCGACGTTCTTGCTTAATAATTTCGTGAATACTCTTTAAATTGCCACCTGCTTCGAGTTTCTTTTTCAAACTCTTTACGACGGCATCAACACCAAACGGATCTTCATCACAGACCTGTACAAACATTTCAAGCATCGAATCTGCAATAAACAGTACGCGACCCTCAAGGAGCGTCTTGTCCGCAGTGGAAAGGTGCGAACCATGAATGATCTCTTTAGCTCTCAGGGTCAATTCGGTACGCTTCGAATCAGTCATAATATTTTTATATCACAGATTATGAAATAATGCAAGTGCTTCATGTAAAACTCACTTTTTACTATTATAGTGTATATTTATCCGGAAGGACAATCAGTTCCCTGCCTGCAGAAATTTCATAGATGTGAGAGGTGACATCTCACTACAACAAGACGTAACGCAAAACTGAATCACCGACGACTAAAACATATTTCTAATCTGTTCAATCTTTACCATCAGTGCATACTCCACAAATAACGTGCAGAGAAGAATACTTTACTTGTGGAATGAACACCAACCGCTAATACACAACCAAATTCACCCACATCATATCAAAATTTGTTTAATTACTGACGACAAAGACTCAATTTGATTTCCGTTTCACGTGTAACACGGATAATCGTGTAACATTTTACGTATTACGAGTATTTTCAACAGGGCAGTATTTGCCATATTGAAAAATGGTAATTGCTCAAAGCTTTAAACGCGGTTTGAGTCACCCAGAACAAAAGCGTTTCACGAGAAACACTTTTCTATATAAAAATTACGAAGACTCAAGGTCAGCAAATAATTGTTTCATGTGAAACGCTATATCCACGCAAAATTCTCGAGCAATGTGATTTTTGCCTGTTTTGCCTTAGAATCAAGCAAAATCATGACACCGAGTATCTCCCAGTCTTGTTTTACATTTCGCTCCTCAAGATAGATCTCAATGGCTCTTCCCATTCGCTGTATCTTGTGCGAGTGAAGATTGTCTTCCGGACGGTAGTCATCCAGTGTTTCACGAGAAACGTTTTCACGTGAAACGGTTTTTACCTCAACAAAGTACAACTTACGGCCCTTCTCACAAATAATGTCTATTTCTCCCACTTTTTTCAAATAATTACGCTGAATAATGCTAAATCCGCGTTTCATAAGAAACTTTTCAGCCAAATCTTCGCCAATTTTACCTGTCTTTTGTTTTTTTGTGGGAGTTTTCACGTGAAACAGTATATCACAGCAGAATATGCAGTGTTTCTCGTGAAACGCGCTATTTTGTCTGTGATACATGTACTGTTGGCGAATATGTTACGTTGTAACGTGTTTTTAGGACATTTCACGGTCGCGTAGCCCTATCTTATTCATAAAGGACATACTAACCGTCTATAGGACTGTCCTTTATACACAGTCTCCACAGGGTTATCCACAGTTATGCACATATTGTACAACTGGGGTGTGGATAATGGATGTTGGATCATAATCTCATATTTTAGCAATGTACACTCTGTTGACATTGAATTAATTCGCAATATCCGATAGGATGGTGATACTCAAATTTGCGGGCATGGTTTAGTGGTAGAATACGACCTTGCCAAGGTTGAGACGGGAGTTCGATTCTCCCTGCCCGCACAGAATAGTAGCCTCAGTCACTTCTTACTGGTCCCATTTTACCCTGAATTATCGGGCCTACTGTATTACCCCAGGAAACACAGAGGCACTAATTCCGACAACTTAAATTTCTCATTAATATATAAATTTTTGGACGATCCGAACCAAATTTCCTTGCAATAATTTGAATTCGAGTATTGTTTTTTGTGGATTGACTAGCTGCAAATTGAAGGATAAATATGTTTTAAACATTGCTGGTACTCTTTTTAGGATGTCTTCTTTTTTGTTTTAATGTCATCGACCTGGTTAATATGGCATATTCTCACTTCCATGGAAGGCGGATGGGTGTGGTTCGATATTGGGAGTTACCTTGCGACTGATACATTTTCTGCCACATTAATAACAGCTAGGAAATATATCTCTTGGTGTTTTTTGTAACTTATGCAGGCTATGTGCATTCTAAATAGGACGAGACCCCACCCTTGTGGTTTCAATAAAGTCAGAATGACTATTTTTTTGAAACATCGCCATGGCTCGCAAAAGCGAAAAATCTCCTGCAGGGGAGATTTTTTCAAACGCTTTTGTGCTCCCGGCAAGATTCTCGGCTACCGCCGCGGGTGGATTTCGATCTCGCAGACTCAATAACGAAATCCCTTTCGAATCATTTCGGAAGCAAAACTGTTGGCTTCCTACGCGAGCATAAAAGCGAAAAATCTCCTGTAGGGGAGATTTTCTTAAACGCTTTTGTGCTCCCGGCAGGATTCGAACCTGCAATAACTGCTTCGAAGGCAGTCGTGATATCCATTTCACTACGAGAGCGTAATTTCACTTACACGACAAACTCTACAATACTACTCGCGAAAAATCAAAAAATTGGTAAGATAGCACTATGTCAAGACACTTCACCATTCCGTCGGAAATATCTCATGTAACCGGTACGCTGGAGCGCGCAGGCTTTGAGGCATACCTTGTTGGGGGATGCGTGCGTGACCTCTATCGCGGTGTCGCACCAAAAGATTGGGACATCACCACGAATGCCACTCCAGATGAAATTATTGCACTTTTTCCAAAAACTTTTTACGAAAATGAGTACGGCACCGTCGGTGTTGTAAACGAGGATATCACGGAAGATGATACCAACCGGGGAAGTATGCGTGTTGTTGAGGTGACTCCATACCGCAAAGAAACGACGTATACAAATTTTCGCCACCCAGATGAAGTGATATTCTCCGGGAAACTTGAAGACGATCTTTTGCGACGCGACTTCACTATGAATGCGATTGGATATAGCGTTTCAAAAAAAGAAATTATCGATCCGTATGATGGCGAGCGTGATATTGAGCGACATCTCATCAAGACAGTGGGGAAGCCATCCGACCGATTCCACGAGGACGCACTCCGCGTCATGCGTGCGGTACGTTTTGGTGCGGAGCTTGGATTTGCTATTGAGATGGAAACAATGAGTGCCGTTGTAGAATTTGCACATCGCCTCGATCACATTGCCGCGGAGCGCATCCGTGATGAATTTGAGAAGATTATCATGTCTGATCGACCAATGGAGGGCATTATCCTTCTTCATCGCACCGGAGTGTTGAAATATATTATTCCCGAACTTGAAGCGGGTTTGGGTTGTGAGCAAAATGGTGACCACATCTATGAAGTGTGGGAGCACAATCTTCGCGCACTTGAACACGCGAAGGAACGGGGTTGGCCACTTCATGTACGCGTGGCAGCGCTCCTCCATGATGTAGCAAAACCACACACGCGCAAATGGTCGGATGAGAAAAAAGACTGGACATTCTACGGACACGACGTTGTTGGTGGTCGCATGGCGAAGAAAATTCTTGAACGATTGCGTTTCCCTAAAAAATTCGTCGAAGACGTTACACTACTCGTGCGCTACCACTTGTTTTTTTCGGACATCGAAAAGATTACGCTTTCTGCAGTTCGTCGCATTGTGGCAAATGTTGGACCGGAGCGCGTATGGGATCTCATGGATGTTCGTGCATGCGATCGTATCGGTATGGGGCGCCCAAAGGAGACGCCATATCGACTGCGCAAATATCACTCGATGATCGAAGAAGCGATGCGCGCACCGGTGTCGGTCGGCATGCTGAAGATTGACGGCGCAAAGATTATGAAAATACTCGACATTAAGCCGGGGCGAGAGATTGGGTGGATTCTCCATGCACTCTTTAATGAAGTCCTCGATATTCCCGAACGAAACACTTCCGAATATCTTGAGGGTCGCGCTAAGGACTTGATAAAGCTAGACTCAAAAGAACTTGAAAAACTCGGTGAAGCAGGAAAGGAAAAGAAGGAAGAAAAAGAAGAAGCAGAAGTAGGTGAGATACGGAAAAGATACGGAGTGAAATAGGGATTGACAAAACACTAAAAATGTGTATCATAAGACTAGGTTCTTTGTGAAAAAAGGCCACAATTCTCAACACATTTTTGCTTATAGGAGGTTCTTGTGAATAAGAACACCGCATTTCTTTTAAATGAAGGATACCAGCTCGGTCGACTGCAAGACAAAAAGCATGCAGATGATGACCTTCCTGTTGAATCTATTGTCGTATCAGACGGCAAGGGTGCAAGTCAGGTGTATGTCGCAACGTCTACGAGGGTGATGCTCATCGGGAGAGAAATCCCCGGAGGGCCTCTCGGAGAGGACTGCGGTATCATTTGCGGCGAAGATATCCGCTCGGACTCGAGGTCCGAGAACACGCTGGGTGGCGGGCGGGTAGAAGCGTTCATGGGTGAATTCCGAGCAGAAGGCGACACTGAAGCAGAGGAGTCTGTCCTAGACTGCCTTTTCCGCGAAGTTGAAGCGGAGCTCGGACTAAAGCTTGTTCCTGACAGCGTGATGCTGGTCGGCGTGCGAATGATTTCTGAAAAAAATTCGCGCGAGTTGAAACGTATCAACAGCAAGATCTGTGTTGATGCTTACTTCGCCGGCATCGTCGACGAACGTCTCAGCGCATTTCGCGCCAAGGACGGAGAAGTCGGGAATCGGCGTGTGTTGTCTCCGGAGGAATTGCTTGGCAAACCGAAGTGGGGAGAACGAAACATGCTTCCACAAACGCAACGTCTAGCACTCGCGACAGGAATCATCACGACTTCCGACCTCTTCGAAAACTCACTACCGGAATACATCACCAAGATGCTTCGACGTTCGCTCCCTCTCGCGAGAAGCGTCTATCGAAGCTCTCCATGGATTGAGAATTTCATGCCATTGATCCAGCAATAGGAGTTCTGTTTCATCCGCGCCACACTGGCGCGGATTTTTTCTTAACTGACGGCGTCTTCGTAATTTAAGTTTTCATTTCGAGCCAAATCGGGCAATGGTCGGAGCCGTACACATCCTGAGAGATGCCAGCAGATTTTACTTTCGATACGAGGTCGGGAGCAATAAAAAAGTAGTCGATGCGCCAGCCGACGTTCCGCTCCCTCGCCGCTGTCTTCATATCCCAGTAGCTATATGATTCCTCCTTTCGTGGATAAAAGTGACGAAACGTATCGACATACCCGTGATAGATGAGCTCATCTATCCACGCGCGTTCTTCCGGTAAAAATCCTGTATTTTTTTCATTTGCTTTCGGACGTGCAAGATCAATCTCTTCATGCGCAGTGTTTACGTCTCCACAAAAAATAATTTTCTTTCCTTTTTTCCTTAGCTTTTCGATATACACAAGAAACGCATCATAGAATTCTAGTTTATACTTCAGACGCTCGGGACCGCCGCCGCCGTTGGGAAAATAGACATTCAAAAAGACAAGGTCACCGTAATGTCCGATAATAATTCGTCCCTCATCATCAAGATGTTTCACACCTATGCCGTATTCCACTTTATCCGGCTTTATTTTTGAATAGAGTGCAACCCCACTATACCCCTTGCGTCCTTTTGAGTGTGAGAAATATGCAAAATATCCTTTTGGACTTCGCACTTCATCAGGCAGCTGAACCGCCTCCGCCTTTGTTTCCTGAAGCCCGAGAATATCGGGGCTTACCTCATAGAGCCAATCCAAGAAACCCTTTTTATGTGCGGCGCGTAATCCATTTACATTCCATGAATATAATTTCATGTATTGATTATAACTCATTTTGTTTCACGAGAAACACGTTTCACGGAACGTTTTAGCTATCTTTTTCTTTTATCGTGAAACAATTTGTGCACCTCACGAAGCTTACTATCAGTCACGTGCGTATAGATTTGTGTCGTCGCAATGTTCGCATGTCCGAGAAGCGCCTGCACGGAGCGTAGGTCAGCACCATTTTCAAGTAGGTCAGTAGCAAAACTATGACGAATAACGTGAGGAGTAACCTTTTTGGAAATTCCGCACTTCACGGCATAATGTTTCACGAGGCGTTCCACAGAGCGAGGAGTGAGGCGGAGTGACCCCTTCTTCTTGGCTTGAGATTTTTCTCCCCCACGCCCGACTTGAACAAAGAGTGCATCATCGACATCTGTCCTTTTCAGGAGATAGGCCTTAAGCGCGTCTTTTGCCGTATCGGACAAGAAGACTACTCGGACTTTTTCACCCTTTCCGCGCACAGAGAACTCATCCCTCGAAAGGTCGAGGTCGCGAGAAAGTCCACACAGCTCTGACACACGGAGGCCTGTCGAGAAGAAGAGTTCTAGAATTGCCGTATCGCGAAGTGCTGAAAGCGTTTCACGGCCGGGAGCCGCGAGAATTCGATCGAGGTCCTGACTCGAGATAAGGTCTAATTCTCTTTCGGACACCTTCGCTAGTTCAATCTTCTCAGGGGACATGACCCCTTCGACGCCTTGGCGCATCATATACTTGAGAAACGCCCGCAAGGCAATCAAATAGTAGTTTTGGGTACGTTTTTTTAGCGTTGTTGCGAGCACACCGCGACGAGCCTCCGTGGCAAGTTGGCGATTCAGCCAAAGTCGATACTCGCGTACCACCTCATAATTGATGTCCTCAGGATTCTCGAGTTTCGCATATTCAAGAAAACGTGAAATATAGCGATCGTAATTTTCTACTGTATGGACACTACGCCCCTTTTCTATTTCCGTGTATTCAAGAAACCGTCTTTTCCATTCCAATAAATTCATATGTCTATTGTATCAAGGGATTCCGCTTTTGACTCAGACTCTATATAGACAATATGACAATGTGAGGTTGTGCATAACGTTAGTTCTTGAACAAAGTTCGCACGGGTGATACGATTACACTATCTTAATCTATGCTAGCATCGAATGAACAACCACAAGTGAGTCCAATCCCTGAAGACGTAACTGAGACGTTTGAGCTGCCATACGACGATTCACTCGCGGAAGCAGCAGCAGCCAGTGTTGGCCAATATGGTAGATGGGAAGAAGAAAATTTTGGCGATGATGTAGGAGTCCGCGATGTCGTTGTTGAAACCCCTGACGACTTACCTGAGGCTGCTCGCGTTAAATACAACCAGATTCACAGCTCGGATATTCACGTTATATAAGCCATCATGCCCATCCCAAGCTACACTGAAAAACCGAGCCTCGGATCGCAGGTCATCTATATTAGAGATGGGAATATTTTTACCGACAATGATGCCAATGGTGAGATACCTCTCAGTATTGCGGACATCAACGCTCGAACAAGGGAAGTTCTTCCGGAGGCAGACTATATAGAATATTTTCCCGCGACGACTGAGCCGGATCCAGAACTTCAGCGCTATCTCGATGAAAAAAAATAGTAGCTCGTTCATTCAAAGCGAAAGCCCGCTCACATTGCCGCAGACAGCTTATTTACCCCATAGATAAAGGGGCTTGCGGATTTTTTCCTTTTGTGCTACGATGTCCGTCATGCTAACAGCAAAGAAAAAGCAGGTCGTCATGGTGAAGACTCAGCGTCACGATACGGACACCGGTTCTCCGGAAGTTCAGGTCGCGATTTTGAGCCAGAAGATCAACGAGCTTGCAGCGCACTTGAAGGACAACAAGAAAGACCATCATTCGCGTCGCGGCTTACTCAAGATGGTTTCTGATCGCCGTGCCCACCTCAAATATTTAAAGAAGAAGAGCGAGGCGAAATATAATTCACTCGTCAAGAAACTCGGGATCAAATAAGCACCGTCTCGCATGACAGTGCTTGTTTGTTTCCAGTCATTTTTTATACTGTTCGCATTTTTATAAAAGGTTTATTTTATTTTAAATAATTAACGATTTGCAAATTTTGAACGAAGTTCGAGGCGCCGAATCGAGCATCTCCGAAAGAATTTACTTTTCGTAAGTTCTCCGGCTGAGAGCGCAACGGCAACAAAGAAATTCGTCAAAATCTGCATATCGTCACACTTATGTCAGTAACAAAACACATAGATCAGCGCGTTGGCGTTTTTATCGACACGCAAAATCTTTATCACAGCGCAAAGAATCTTTATGATGATGCACGCGTCAATTTTAGCAACATCTTGACCGATGCCGTCGCAGGGCGAAAACTTATTCGTGCCATGGCCTATGTCATTTCCACTAAGGAGGGAGTCGAGCAAGGTTTCTTCGACGCACTCGCAAAGATTGGTATCGAAACTCGCTCAAAGGAACTTCAGGAATTCTGGGGTGGTGCAAAAAAGGGGGACTGGGATGTCGGACTCGCGGTCGACGCTATCACCCTTGCTCCAAAACTCGACTCCATTATTATCGCTTCAGGTGATGGAGACTTTGTGCCACTCGTCAAATACCTGCAAATCAATATGGGTATTCAGGTCGAGGTTATTGCCTTCGGCAAGTCCGCCTCATCAAGCCTCCGTGAAGCTGCTGACGATTTCTTTGATCTCTCCGATGATCCGGGAGCCTACCTTATGGGATTCAAGGATAAACGTCGTGGCCCATCACACAGCAATAATCGCAACAGCAAGGATGGCGGAAGCAGTCCACGCCCGAGGCGCGCGGTCTCATTATAGAAAAATCTAAGAGACACTGACCCCGAGTAATCGGGGCTTTTGTTTTTCTCAGATTTTGATAGAGTATCTCTATTATCAGTTGTGGCGTCTGGATCATCTTGTTGAACCCTCTCACTCATGGAGTTCAATACGAGAATCTGGATACCACTCAATGCAAAAAGGCTAGAGATTTTGTGTGAAATTCAAGGCGACAAGACGAGTGTGCTCAAGCGGACTTACTCTTCATAAGTTCTCTGCACCACTCGTCGCAGTCAACGATGAAATTCGCCAAAATGTCAAGCCGTAAATTCTATGAAAAAAGAAACATATGAGATTGAGATCGGAGGGAAGATGCTCACCGCAGAATTTAACGACCTCGCAGACCAAGCACATGGCTCGGTGATGCTCCGTTACGGAAACACCGTCATCCTCGCGACGACAGTGATGTCAAACAAGAAGCGAGAAGGGGGAGACTTTTTTCCACTCACGGTTGATTACGAGGAGCGTTTCTATGCCGCAGGGCAGATCCTCGGCAGTCGCTTCATGCGCCGTGAAGGCCGACCATCAGATGCAGCGGTACTCTCGGGTCGCATTATCGACCGCACCATCCGACCGCTTTTTGACGGACGTATCCGCTACGATGTGCAGGTCGTCATCACCGTACTCGCAATCGATAAAGATGAGCCCGATATTCTCGCAGTAAACGGTGCATCACTCGCGCTTGCGGTCTCATGATTGAAATGGGCGGAAAAGAAATTGCTGAGGATGTCATCATGGAAGGACTCGCTTATGCAAGCAAGGAGATCGAGAAACTACAAACATTTCAGAAGGAGATCGTAGCGAAACGCGGAAAAGCAAAGCGTGTTATCGTACTTGAGGATGTTGGTGAGGATATCAAAGCACTCTTCAAAGAAAAAATTAGTGCAAAATTTGAGAGCACCATCTGGGGTGCGGCAGGGCGCGCCAGTGAATATGCACTCATGGAAGAGTGGCTTGGCTACGTCAAAGAAGTAGAGGGTATGAGCGACAAGCTCGCAGAGGCATATTTTGATGACATGGTGAATGACCTTCTGCACGACAAGGCCATCAACGACAGCAAGCGCCCTGATGGTCGTGGGTTTGATGATGTACGACCCCTCTTCGCACAGGCGGGAGGTGTCTCACCTGTGCTTCACGGTACAGGAATCTTCTATCGTGGAGGAACACACGTGCTCTCGGCGCTCACCTTGGGTGGCCCTCAAGACTCACAGATACTCGAGGGTATGGAGGTACAAGGAAAGAAGCGCTACATGCATCATTACAACTTTCCCCCATTCTCTTCCGGAGAGACTGGACGCATGGGTGGAATGAATCGCCGCGCAATCGGCCACGGTGCACTCGCGGAAAAAGCGCTCATACCCGTTCTTCCCGAAAAAGATATTTTTCCTTATACGATTCGTATTGTATCCGAATCAATGGCCTCGAACGGCTCAACCTCAATGGCATCAGTCTGCGGCTCGACACTCGCGCTCATGGATGCCGGTGTCCCCATCACGGAGCCTGTCGCAGGTATCGCATCGGGACTCATGATGGAAACGGAATCAAAATACAAAGTGCTTACGGATATTCAAGGACCAGAGGATCATCATGGCGACATGGACTTCAAGGTGGCAGGAACAAAGAATGGTGTGACCGCGATTCAAATGGACGTGAAGGTCGGCGGAATACCTCTTCCTATTTTGAAAGAAGCATTTGCAAAAGCAAAGGCGGCACGACTCACTATTCTTGAAACAATGAAGCTTGCGATTGCGGCACCGCGCACAGATATTTCAGCGTACGCACCGAAGATTGTCGTCATCAAGATTAAGCCCGACCAGATTGGCATGGTCATCGGCTCAGGAGGGAAGACGGTCAATGAAATCCGCGAGCAGACAGGGGCTGAAATTGATATCGAAGATGATGGTACCGTCTTCTGCACCGGCAAGAATGGTTCCGCAGAAAAAGCACGCGATATCATCGCCGAGATGACACATGAATATGTCGCAGGAGAAATATTCAAGGGTGTGGTGACGCGCCTCATGGACTTCGGCGCTTTTGTGAAAATCGGATTTAGCGCAGAAGGTCTTGTTCACGTTTCCGAGATGGCGTCCTTCCGTATCGACCGTGTCAGCGATTACATGAAAGAGGGGATGGAGGTTCCCGTTGTCGTGAAAGAAGTCGACGATAAGGGACGCATAAATCTCTCCATCAAACGCGCCGATGTGAATTTCATTAAACCAAATGAGCATGACGCAAAAGTCATCAATGAACACCGCGACGGCGACAACGGCACCGCACCAAAGCGCTTCGTCCCCACTCCAAAACCCGGAGTGTAGGTAAGGTGCATTGAGACTGAAATAAAAAACACCGCATGTGCGGTGTTTTTTATTAAATCATCTTCTTCGGTATGGCGATTGTGGTCATTATTGAATCCATAACCATCACGAAAAACATGCACTAAATAGTAGAAATTTTATTGTCACGCATCGGAGATGATGAATTCAAAAAAAGTAAGTTTATAAAATAGTTTCCCCACACAAGGTAAGGGCGGTATACTATAGAGAGTATGAAGGAAATCAAATACGATAAACCTATCTTTGAAGAAAAAAAAACAGCCCAAAAACCAGTACGGAGTCGCGGTTCAGAAAAAGTACCTCCACTTCGCACCTTCCGCAATGATGTTGATGAACTAGTAAAAAATCAGCAACTCACCCAAACCAAAATCGTCATGGCGGAAGAAGAGCGTCGAGAGAAGCGCGGTGAGGTGCGCACTCACGAGCACGGGGAATCACACTTAGGAAAGATCATTATTATTCTTCTTGTTGTACTCGCCTTTTGTATTGGGGTTGGTCTGTATGTGCTTATCGGCACAAAATCAAAAGATACAAACACCGAAGCAGTAGGGGCAATAATCGAAAAACCTGACCGTCAGGCCTCAGAAGAGATTTTGATTACTAATTCTCCGCGCGAGCAGGTGATGGCAGATATTTCTATCGCAATAAATAAAACATCTTTAGTGGTAGGTAAAACGCGTGAACTAACATTCACCACCAAGGATGTCGAAGGCTTGACTCGAGATGCTACAACGCAGGAAGTTTTCGCTGCCATTGCGCTTTCCTCCGTACCAAACACACTCCTTCATTCACTTAGTGAATCACTACTCTTCGGTGTCTATTCGGGTCAAAATTCTCTGACCGGATATCTACTCATCAGGTCGCGCTCATATCCCGATACCTTTGCCAGCATGCTCAACTGGGAAAAAACAATGCCCCGCGACATCATTCCAATGCTCCATCCGGAGTATCGACGAACCATGCTTGCGAATCTTATTGGTAGAGAATTCATCGATGAGCGCATTGGTAATACTGATACTCGCATTCTCCGTGACGTAAACGGTACCACCCTCATCGTCTATAAGGTTGTCAACAAGGAAACTCTGGTCGTAGCCGGAAATGAGGAAGCATTCAGTGGGCTCGTGAGTACTCTACAAACGGAAATCACAAAATAAATATTTTTGGTTGCCTTGATGCTTATTTCGCGTATGATAATTCATATGGAAATACAAACAACACACCTGAAACAAAAGCTAGAAATTGAGAGAGCACTCCTTTTGCGACAACTACAAAAAGTTGGGCGCATAAATCCAGACAATACGGCTGACTGGGAACCTGTGGCTGCGGACCTCAACGTCGATACTGCTGAAGAGGAAGAGCGCGCGGCAATAACGATATTGAAGCCCAGAGGCTCGAAGTAAACCCTGCGGCGACAACATGTAAGGTGCACATGGAATAACGTAATTCACTATGGCCTTTGCGAAACTCTATTCCATACAACCAACACTCTCCGGGGGGCACCGCATCACCATCGAGGCTGATCTCACAAAGGGCCTGCATGCATTTACGATTGTCGGCCTTCCCGATAAGGCGGTTGAGGAATCGCGTGACCGCGTGAGTGCAGCCATAAAAAATAGCGGATACAAATCCCCAAAACAGCGTAATCAAAAGATCACTGTCGCTCTCGCCCCCGCGTCACTAAAAAAAGAGGGACCCTCTTTTGACCTGCCTATTGCACTTTGCTATCTTCTTGCGACCGAAGACATTAAGTTCAGCGCAGAAAACAAACTCTTCACAGGAGAGCTGGCACTGAATGGCGACGTGCGTGCCGTTCGCGGAGCACTCGCTATTGCCAGTGCGGCAAAACAACTTGGTGTGACAGAAATTTTCGTCCCCAAAGACAATGCCCGTGAAGCGGCACTCGTCTCGGGGGTCACTGTCTATCCTGTCTCCTCGCTCAAGGAAGTCATCGAACATCTCACGCCGGAAATAAAAGGTGAGAAAAAGCGAACACGCATCACCCCTCAAGAAAAAACACCTCTTGAGGAATCGGGTAACAAGGTGACACATCGTTCATGGAGTGACATCCGTGGGCAAGAAAGTGCGAAGCGCGGACTTATGATCGCCGCGGCTGGTGGACACAATATCGCGATGTGGGGACCGCCGGGCACGGGGAAGACGATGCTCGCAAAAGCATTCACGGAACTCCTCCCCATGCTCTCGGAGAAGGATGCACTTGAGGTGACCGCAATTCACTCTGTGGCGGGTGCCCTCACGGGAGAGATTGTCACCACCCCTCCGATGCGCTCACCACATCACACTTCTTCATATGTTTCCATCATCGGCGGTGGCGCAATACCGAAGCCCGGTGAAGTAACGCTCGCCCATCGTGGCGTATTATTCCTGGATGAATTCCCTGAATTTGATAAACGTGTCATCGAATCCCTACGCCAACCACTCGAGGAAGGCTTTGTGCATGTCTCGCGAGCAAAAGGCTCCGAGCGATTTCCCGCAGAATTTATATTGATTGCCGCGATGAACCCGTGCCCATGCGGATATTGGGGAGACACCAAGAAGCCGTGCGTGTGTGTTCCGGGTGCAATTGCCCGCTATCAGCGAAAGATCTCCGGGCCCATCATCGACCGCATTGACCTGTGGATAGAAGTCCCTCGACTGGCACACGACACACTCGCCCCAGGAAAACGAAAGCAAGATACAAAAGAGATAGAGCAACTGCAGGCTGACATCGCTCGTGCGCGTCATCATCAAGCAAAACGATTTGCCGACACCAATATTACGCAAAATGCAAAGATGAGCGTCCATGCACTCGACAAGTACATTAAGCTCGATGACTCTGTTGTGACACTTTTAAACGAAAGCGCCAAGCGCCTTGATCTCTCCCCACGTGCATACCATCGCATCATCAAGCTCGCCCGCACCATCGCCGACATCGACGAATCTCGATTTATCAAGGAGGCACACATTCTCGAAGCACTCCAGTATCGTCCAAAAAGACTTTTTGCATAGAGCAGGGCGGTAGAATTTGTTTTTCCTTTAAAATCAAAAAACATTTACGGAATAGCAAAAAAATATTTGTCGCCCGTCTACCCCATGAGAATGCTTTCCGTAGACCCACATTTTTTGTAGCATATTGCAGAACTTCATTTTCAGTCATTTTTTTCTGTCAATGTGTAATTTTGAGATGGTACACCTTAGGCTTTATTTAATCGACCCATGATACAATGCAAACGAAAGTTACTTACTAATACCAAATATGGGAAATAACCAAATAGAGAAGATAGGACACGCTACACAGGCCGATACTAATTCCGATCTGCGAGAGAGCGAGATTCGACTTAGGCAATTATTCCTGAGTTCCAAAGATGCGTTGATGACACTCGAGCCTCCGACATGGCAATTTACATCTGGAAATCCCTCGGCACTATCAATGTTCGGGGCAAATAATGAGCTTGATTTCACCTCTGCCGAGCCATGGAGATTATCACCAGAAAAACAGCCGGACGGACGCTTGTCTAGTGATAAAGCCAAGGAAGCCATAGAAATTGCGATGCGTGATGGCTCAAATTTCTTTGAATGGACACACCGAAGGTTGACTGGGGAAGATTTTTTCGCCACGGTTCTTTTGACAAAAGTGCAAATAAAAGAATATGCCTTTTTACAGGCAACAGTCAGGGATATTTCTCAGCAGAAGAAAATTGAAAATCAACTGAGAGAGAACGAAGAAAAATATCGACTCCTCACTGAAATGTCCCCTGATTGTATAAAGCTTCTAGATTTGGAAGGAAATATTTTATACATCAATAAGGCGGGGGTGACGGAACACTCTCTCGGAAACGAGAAAGATAAGAAGGATTTTAAACTCACCGACTCGATCATTGAAAATGATAAATCAAAATTTATCGACGCTTTCGAACAAGCAAAAAAAGGGATTATTTCTGTTCTCGAAATACAGCATACAAAAGAGGGGTCAAATAGGGAAACTTGCTTGGAAACATTTCAACCTATTACCGGCAGTGATGGAATCATCAGTAGTATTTTTGTTGTCGGTAAAGACTTAACGTCGATAAAGCATTCCAGCGACGAATTGCAAAACAAAGTGAATGAGCTGGAGAAAATGAATACATTTATGATGGGACGAGAACTTCGCATTATTGAATTAAAAAATGAAATAAAGAAATTAAGTGAGACAAACATTCAAAAACAAGTTTCGTAAGAAGCAGCTGTTTCTAAGACATTTAAAAAACGTTGGGAATACTATCTGTTCAGGGGTGTTAATTTCGCGCATTTTAATAGGATTTGTCCTGGCATAGGGGGGTTCAAAAAAATATGATACGCTGAATACAGTTATGCGCGATGCGCCAATGACGCACTTGGCGAGAAGGTTGGTTTTCGGACTAATTCTTTTCGTCTCATTATTTATGTAAAAAAGCCGGCATGAATACAAATATAGGAGTCTTTGAGGATAGGGATGTAGTACGTGAGCAGCAATTCGGAGCAATTTGGAGAGATCTCATCCCCAAAGTCTTTGCGGACGTCCCTAAATATTACGACAAGGGCAATGCTATTGCCTCACTCGGACTCATGTCGCTCTGGAGTGACCGATTTGTAAAGAACATCAAACTCCCTGAAGGGGCCATTGTGCTTGATGTGTGCACGGGTACACATGAAGTTGCTCGTCGCCTTCTCAAATATAACCCGAATGCCACCGTTCTCGCGATTGATCGTAGTGCGGAAATGATTGAGGAGGGTCAGCGCGTTATCGCGAAGACTGGCCTTACTATCGACGCAACAGTCGGGGATGTGCACACATTGCCGTACGATGATGCGAGCTTTGATGCCGTTACTCTTCAATTCTCAACGCGACATCTGCGCGTCGTGGAAGTCTTTCGTGAGATTTATCGCGTACTCAAACCTGGTGGGGTATTCTACCACAGCGATATGCTACGACCGAGTTCCATCATTATTGAAAAACCGTACATGTGGTATCTTCCTCTTTTTCTTAATTTAACTGCCACACTGATGAGAAGCACGGAAGAGAGCCGTCAGTGTGTGACGTACTTCAGCGAATCGATCAAAGGATACCTCACCCCAGCGGAAATGACAGAGCTACTTCGCGCAATAGGATTTGAGAATATCGAGGAGTACTCATTTATGACAGGAGTATTCTCGCGCCACAGTGCACAAAAACCGATGACCGCAAAATAGACCTCCCGCATACATATAGGCTTCACCACCTAGAATACGCTGAGTAGCTATACATTGATAACGGTTATTTCCGCCGCTCTTTTCTCTACGTCTTCGATATCTCGCAATGAATGCGCCTGATGTGGGCGAAGCAATGCGAAATGCCGAACACTACCAATGTCTTCCGCAATCGCCCAGGCTCCCGTTCCGGTAATCCACACCTCCGGCTTATACTTCCGAATATCAAAGGGGAGGGAATACTCGCGCAGAGTTTTTACACCATTGGTGTCATAATATTCATTAAAGTAGGACATCGCGAGCTCACGTAAGGTGCGATAGACCGGATCACGATACCGCGTATAGGCATGATTACCTTTCGATATCGCACCCCAGCATCCGTCCCGCTTAAAAAGTGTCACAACATGGTCAAAATCCCCCTTCCCGGCGACAAGGTCCATAAGTAGCGGTCGCTCACCATGGATCCAGAACGCCAGAGCCGCAACCATCGCACCCTCGATACAGTGCGCCCGATGCGTCGCGAGCACCTCACGGACCGACATACATGAGTCTCCGTCCGGTTCAAAATTGTGCGGTATAGCGGATACAAAAGTCTGAATTTTTTCTGGGGAATTGAGTTTTGAAAAAATTGCGAGCTCCTCTCGAGTTAATCCTATTTTTTCATTATTAAAAGTTATTTTTTTCACTCCTACTAGTGTAACAAAAAAGGTAGGATTGCGTATAATCAAAAATAACCAGCACGACGGAAAACAGTGCTGGTTTTTATTTTCTATAAATCAGCGCAAATATCAGAAAGGATTTTTTGCACCACGAACCTCGAAATGCAGATGTGGGCCGGTTGAACGACCAGTATTCCCCATCTTTCCGATTGTCTGACCCTGTGCGACAATCTCACCTGTCGAGACCGCTACAGACTGAAGATGCCCATAAAGGGTCTGCGTGCCATTGCCATGCTGAATAACCACATAGCTTCCGTAACCACCGTTATAGCCTCCTTGCCGTGAAATAATAATAGTCCCTTTCGCGGCCGCCATAACTGGTGCACCCAAACCAAGAGTGGAAACAAGGTCAACGCCATTATACCCATGCAAGCCTTGAGTTTTGCGATAATTGGAGAACGGAACCTGGTAGTAACCTGGAATTGCCGGACCGCTGACGGAACTGAGTTTTGCAGAAGTCGATTTCGTCGCGACGACAACCGGTGCGGCAACTTCGCCATCCGGAATAATGACCTCATCTCCTACCACAAGCGCGCCATCTTCGATGCCATTATATGAACGAATTTCATCAATATCCCCACTATATTTCTTAGCTATCGATGCAAGGGTGTCTCCCTTTTTGACGATATGTTTCACTCCAGAAACGGGAAGTATCACGAGTGTTTGTCCGATTTGAATCTTTGTGCCACGCTGAAGGCTATTGGCCCACAGAATAGTGTTTACTGATACTCCGAACATCTCTCCGATAGAAGAGAGTGAGTCCCCCTCATGGACGACATAAATACTAATTTGACCATGATTACTGTCTAGACCATCAACGTCTGAAAGTCCGCCACTTGGACCAACCTCGGGAAGAATCGCACTCTCTCCGACCGTATTAATATCGGAAAAATGGGTTTCAAAGGAAAAATCTGGTCCGCCAACGGCAGCAAGTAACACTACATTTTGGGAATTAATCGTCTTTTCCTGAGTAATTACCTTACTGTAGATATCACCAAAAAAAGAAAAAAAGCCGGCATAGGCGACGGCTCCGGGGACAATCAGTACTGCAAGCATAAAAAAGGGTAGCTTTTTCCAAGAAAGCTTTTGTTTTGGTTTGCCTATAACCAAGTTTCGTAAATCACGAAGACTCGGTATTTGTATTTTTTTAGATGCGATAAGCCTATTTCATGTATACGCGTCTTCGTGTTTCTGTGCCTCCAGGACATCGTTCATCTATGCTTCTGTTTGACAACCGTATAAAAAGATTATATCCAACCCGATCAAGATTGGTCAATCATTTTTCATACAAAACTCATAGATTTGCAAAATCGCAGCACTCAATATATGGCTATATATATAACTATTCTAAATTATTGCGATTCATGAGGCTGTTTGCGGGCTACGTTAAGCCATATTCTTGATATTCCCACCCTCCCTAACATATAGTGAAAAACGGCTTAAAATATGACTATTTTCAGTTTAGGAAAATCTTGCCAATAGGTGCTAATATGATGGCTAATGTATTCCGCAGAAACACACAAAGATCTACTTTTAAATTTAAACCCCGCACAAAAGGCGGCTGTTTTGGCGACCGACGGACCACTCCTCATTGTCGCGGGAGCAGGGGCGGGTAAAACCAAAACCCTGACACATCGCATCGGGCACATCATAGAGGGAGGAGTTCCCGGAGGTGCCATTCTCGCCATCACGTTCACCAACAAGGCAGCCAAAGAAATGCGCGAGCGCGTTTTTTCACTTCTTGGTGTGGGGGGAGATGGAAGCCACATTGGGTACCGGAGAGATCTTCCGTTCATCGGCACCTTTCACGGCCTCGGTATTTCTATTCTGCGCGAGAAAGGGACGGCCATTGGAATTCCCCGTAGCGCAAGCATTCTCGCACAGGACGAATCGCTAAAACTCATCAAGCTATCCATGCTCAAGGCGGGGATAGACCCAAAACAATTTGAGCCACGCAAGATCCAAGGACTTATTTCTAGACACAAAGGAAATCTCGGGACACCAGAAACTATCGAGAGCACGACGAATAATCGCTATCTCGCACAGACACTCAAAAGAGTTTTTGTACTCTATGAAGATGCGCTACGCAATGCTAATGTGCTGGACTTTGATGACCTTCTCGAAAAAACAGTGAAACTGCTGGAATCGCATGAGGATATTCTTCGCTATTACCAAACACAGTGGCAATACATCCATGTCGATGAATACCAAGATACCAATCAAGTGCAGTACCAACTCGTGAAACTCCTGTCTGGTGAGAAAAAAAATATCTGCGTCGTGGGAGATAGTGATCAAAATATTTACAGCTGGCGCGGAGCATCCATCGCGAACATACTCAACTTTGAAGAGGACTACCCCGGTGCCCGTGTTATTCTGCTCGAACAAAACTACCGCTCAACCCAAAATATTCTTTCTGCGGCAAATGGCGTCATCGCCAAAAACACGATGCGCAAAATAAAAAATCTATTTACTGAAAATGTAAAAGGGGAGCAACTCTCACTCTTCGCTGGATATGATGAGACGGACGAGGCTCGATTTGTCGCAATGCGTATCGCCGCACTTTGTTCCGGAGGTGCACATCCGTCTGATATTGCAGTGCTTTATCGCACGAACTTTCAGTCTCGCGTACTCGAAGAGGCACTGCTCTTTGCGGGTATTCCGTACCAAGTACTCGGAGTACGATTCTATGAGCGAAAGGAGGTCAAAGATGTGCTTGCCTACTTGAAGGCATCGCAAAATCCCAATTCTCCGTTTGACCTTGAGCGCATCATCAATATCCCCGCACGTGGTGTTGGAAAAGTGACTCTCGCAAAAATTCTTGCTGGCAACACCGAAAAACTACCTGCCGCCATGCGCGAAAAGATTGCAAAATTTTATGCTCTTCTCGATCGGATAAAACTTGCGGGGACGACAATGAAACCATCACAACTCATTGCCTACATTATCAAAGAAACGGGAATCGAATCGATGCTCGCAGACGGAGATGAGGAGGACACGGAACGCCTCGCAAACGTTCGAGAGCTCGTCTCAGTCGCCACGCGCTATGATGTTTTTGATGGGGAAGAGGGTATCGAGCAATTTCTTGCCGATGTCGCACTTGAGTCTGATCAAGACACGATGAAGGGTGAGACTGACGCAGTACGCCTCATGACAATTCATGCTTCAAAAGGACTAGAATTCCCCAACGTCTTTATCACTGGCATGGAGCAGGACCTGTTTCCCTCACGTCGCTCTCAAGACGAGAGCAAGGACCAGTCTGAGCGTGAAGAAGAGCGTCGGCTTTTTTATGTCGCCCTCACACGTGCGGCGAATAAAGTATTTCTTACCTACGCATCATTTCGTACCATCTTCGGGAGCAGGACGGTAAATATTCCATCAGAATTTCTCAATGACATTGACGCAGGACTCTTGATGAATGAATCACGCGAGGGCGACGTATTCGTGAACGAAAACGGAGTGAAGGATGGGAAGCGTGTAAGCCTCTTGGGTTGGGATGATGACAATGACGACGTCGTTTACATCTAACAATAATACGACCTCCAACTCGTTGTCGAACGACCGGGAGTTTGAGATGTCATAGAATTTTTTTGTATTCTATGGCAAAGTGTATACATGAGTCCGGTGCATGCAAAAAAATCATTGGGGCAAAATTTTCTTCGCTCAAAGGAGGTGGTGGCGCATATTGTCGATGTCTCAGATATTTTTCCTGGTGATCTCGTCGTTGAAGTTGGACCCGGCGAGGGCGCCCTCACCAATGCGCTTCTTAATGCGGACGAACTTCAGGCAGACGGAAAAGGCAATAGCGGCAACAGGCGTCAAAATTACGGCAATAGGCATTGACGGAGCCCAGGCCGGAATGCCGCTCATTGCTGCAAAAGGCAGCATCGAGGAGGCAAGAGCCGCTGTCCAGAAAGAAGTCGCGGAGCAAATTGTCTCTCATGATAAAAAAGAAAGCATCCTCTCGTTATCGATAAAAGTATTCGGTGATCCACATATTGCTGGAAAGGTGTCGCGCGAAGCATTCGATCCCATCCCAAAAGTCGATTCCGCCATACTCATCATCAAAAATATCGGCAAGGAAAAACTGGGTACACTTCAAGAAAAGGATTTTTTTTCTATCATGAAAGCAGGTTTTCGCGCCAAGCGAAAAATGCTTCTTGGTAATCTTTCTCTCGGTCTTCCGTATCCGAAGGATGAGTTACTCACACTTTTTACCAAACTACATATCGACGCAAAAATTCGAGGAGAGGATTTACCAATCGAAATGTGGATAGCACTTGCGACCGAAATAGCTACACTACGCAAAAAACACCTACACAAGAATCTTGTGTAGGTGTCATTGTTCGATAGTAGTCGAGTTCCACTACATTGAAGTCCCAACCATGTACATGGTGCCAGCGGTGGGCAAAACGGAGCAAAATTTTCCTACCCAATAGCGACATGATCCTCCCGATGTCCACGTCCCCAGCATCCACCGACCGGCGCTGAGTGGTGGTCCGAACTGATACGTGATTGTCCCACCCGGCTGATAAATAAGCGGCAATGCAATTGGTGGAGAAATCGTTAAATCAGTAAAATAGATCGCAAAATTCCCTGAGCATGTACACGTAAATACAGCGCTAATCATTCCCCCGAAGGGTTGTCCTGGTCCCGCAGTAGATGTCTGCACAGATATAGAGAAAGCGGCAATCACCCCAAGGACAAGAATAACGAACGCAAACAAAAATCGTGTACTCATCCGAGTTGCTTGTTCTACTCTCTTTTGTATTTTTTTGATATGTTCCATTGTGTATAGTATATATCTTTTTAAAAAGCACCCCTATACCTTTAGTATAAAGACCATCGGCTTGCTCATGCCATTATCATTCAGCACCGTGAACCAATATTGATCGCGAATATCAAATTCAGGGCGATCTTCACCGATCTGGAGACCGGGAATATTAGGAGAAACCGCAAATTGAAGGGTTTTTCCATCAGACGAAGGGATGTTCTCAATTACTCCGTATGAGATACGTACTTCATTCCCCTCAGGAAGAAATCCTGAGCCCGTCACCGTTATTACTTGACCCCAAAAGCCCTCCTCAGGAGTAATGCTTTCTATCTCAGGAGGTGAGACTGCTAGATCGGTAATAATAAGGAATGATTTATTTGTTACACCCTTACTGCTACTTATCCAAAGTTCATGTTTTCCACTTGGCGCATTATCCGGAACGACGAATGAAAGCTGTCCATTACTATTTTGTGGTACATCGGAAATTGTAAAATCACCAATATGCACAGTATTCCCATCAGCAGAAAGCCCAAGGGTAAAGATGCCCACGGTCGCGCCACGCTCTGCGGTATAAGCTGAAGGATACATCAATACAGGAGTATCCGAATGAAATCCACCTGAAACAGCAGTAATAGTTGATTCAAGAATACTTGCTGATGCTGCCGAAGAAGTCGGCGTTGTTGTTGCCTTCATAATAGGCAAGGAAGGCGTGATGACCACTGGTGTCGCGACGTGCGGAGTAGCGATGGATGTTACCGGTGATATTTCCCCACCGATAAGACACAACGTCGCAAGCTTTGCGCGAGTAAATACTCCAACATAACCACTCCCCGCAGTAAGCCCAACCGGAGTGAGCACTTCGTCGGCATACATATCTTGGAATGCAATCACCGCACGCTTTGTGATCGGTCCAAAATATTGACTCTCCATCCCACGCGAGCCGGGACCAGTCATAGCGAGTGTTGTTCGCTGATCCCTATTCAAAACCTGCTGAAGAAGTTGAATGTCGCTCCCGCTCATCCCCAAAGAAAGATTGCGTGTCAATGCAACGCAATCTTGCGTGGTGACGGCAAGTGCAATGGGAACATTAAAAACCAAACCACACAAAAATCCAATAACAATAGATATTCGAAGTTGCATCATGTTGTAGTTAAACGACTATATCGATAAATTATAACAATCAATATTCATTTTGTCTCAATTTTGTTGTAAATACTCGCGTTTTTGTAAAAAAGTTGACAATTTGTCTGTTTGTGCTAGGATTACATCTGGAAAGTTGCTTTAAACACAGGAGGTTCCTAATGAAGAAATTTCTTTTTCTTTTAGTTGCGATACTGGGTATGACATTGTCTCTGCCGTCGTTGGCATGCCGAGGCAGCAGTTGCAATCCGGCAGAAATTAAACGTAGTCAAAACCGTGCGGATAAAACTTCGCGTGTTGTTGACATGATTGAGAGAAGTCATTACGCGAAGCCTTTTTTGCCGAAACAATTTATTGCCATCAACCCAGAGGGCGAGATGTGCACTCAGGATGGAAACTATGTTCCGGGAAAAAATACAGGGGGACGATGCTTCGATATACGTTCCGTCGACCATCAGTCTGCTTGGCGAATTCGCGTAGCTCGGACGGGTGGTCCTGGGCTTATCGAACGAATCTTCAAGTCCGACAATGGACAGCTCGTACTCTGGACTATTTTTGACAATAGTCATCAGAATGGTAGTTCAGTTACGTACGCAAGCGATGAGGCACGGCAGTTCGCGGGCACGCAAAATGCCGACCCAGTAACCGGATCGTCACAAGGAATTGCTCCTAAGGGAAACGATCCTGTGGAAAACCTCCTCGGAAATGCATTGCGAGGACTCTTCGGCCGTTAGTTCATTTGTGCACTCAATGGCGGAGCAATATGCTCCGCTTTTTTGTTTCACAATTATTGTCACTCACATTAATACCACGCTTCTTCCTTGATAACGGTTGGCATTTAGGAGACCACTATAAATACTACTTATCCACAAATGCGGTAAATTTTTCAACCTTTTTTTCTCTATTATTGTTACAATGATAGAGCATTTTCAATGAGGAGGAATCCCATGGACTTTTCAAACTTTCCACACAAAAATTTGATACTCAGTGGCCTTTTTGCGCTCACCATCATTGGTGTTGGTTTTTTTATGAATCGTACACCAATCTACAAACAAGATTCCGAGCAAGTAGACACAAATGAACCTGTGGACTTTTCGGAAATTGATTCCGATAATGATGGACTCTCAGACTGGGAAGAGAATGTCTATGGAAGCGACCCCCTCAATTCGGACAGCGATGGAGATGGAACGCTGGACGGAATCGAGGTCGCAGTGGGAAGAAACCCAACGATAGTTGGCCCAAATGATAAACTCGTCTTAATCCAAGATCCGAACTTTGCGACCTCCTCGACCGATGTTGACGGACTCCGCAAAGAATTTTTTACGAAGTTTCTCGCTGCACAGGGTGATGAAATTCGTGAAACCACTTATCGTGACCTCATTAAGGGCTTTAACCCAAAAAAATATACACCCACCAATGAATATGCAGATCTCAATATCACCGGAGATAATAGCCCCGAAGCACTTCGTGCCTATGGAAATGCCTTCGGCATCATTATTGATAAATATACCTCGGTACACTCACTTCGCACCGAAGAGGAAATTCTTGCGGATGGACTGAAGACATTATCGTGAACGGCTACGACGGTATGTCGCGAGGGCTTCTCGGCATGCAACATCTTTTTTCAGACCCAATAAACGGAGCCGCGGGATACCAAACATATACAAAAACTCGGCTTGATGTAACAAAAGGATACAGCGAAGTCGTTTCATTCCTGAGCACTCATGGAATTGTTTTCACCGAAAATGAACCGGGGTATCCCTTCACTCATATCATTGCGCAGACAACATACGCAGTGCCACCTATTCAATAACAACATATGACCATGTATAATAAAAAAATGAATGCGGGGAAATTGTTGATAAATATGTTTTATGTGACCGTTTCCTGTTTTGCACTACTCTTCATTGCGCCCACAATTGCAAGCGCGCAATACGTGCCCGTCAATGATGCTCAACTCATCTCCGACTTTGGTGCATATGCGACAAAATTCGATACCTATGCAAAGAATATGGACAATATCCTCAAGAATGATCCGGATTCTCTGAAAAACCTCATTACGGACTACGACCTAACGATGGCAGAGGCGGGGGGTGAGTGCAAGAGGGGGGATAATATTGATGCTGGACCTGGACATGGTATATATGATGCATTTGCCTATACCTATGGTCCATGGGCAAGCTCATCGGACGCCACCGCCCTATATCCAACTCCGCTTCCGAAGACAATCCCGAAAGGCGGAGGCTATGTTCAAGTCAACTACAGCCAATCTCTCCGCTGCCTCCTTACAGAACAAGTAGAGTGGCAAAAACTTGGACTTTCTCTTCAGATACATCAATTACTCAAGTCCTATATTGCCGACGCACAGACCGCACAGCTCAACAATCAGCTAATGAATAAGATTTCCGCGGCGAACATAAATTATGGGAACCAAGGAAATACGGTGAACAACAATGGTGCTGTTTCAACCAATGCCCTTTACTATACAAATCCATCTCAAAGTATCTACGACGTAAAGTCACGTCAACTTGACCACGCACTTGACCAAGCTGCCGCAGACCCAACCTCAGGAAATCCCGCTGGCTCATGGGGGATATTTCCCGACTGGCGCACTAATACGGTGGCCAATATGGCAAATAATGAACGTTCGCTGGCCGAAGACCCGTTCAACTATACAATGTCTATCACGCAATCAAATTTTACTGATTACATGAATGTTGGTGATTCACAGAAATTCATGCAAAACTATGATGATCCAGCTAGTAAGGGAGGTGGATTTATGACCTTTGGCACAATGCTTCGCGATGCACCCAATTCACCCCTTGGCGCAGCAACGCTAGGAGATATGATGGCTCAAAACAGAATGATTGCCCAAGAGGAAGCGAAGAAGGGTGATATGATCTCAACTGGTTGGTCGAGTGCAAAAGAGTGCTCAGGGAGACCTGATGATCCCTACTGCCTTGAACAGCAAAACTCAACGGCAGTCACACCATCCGGCGAAATAGGGCGCAGTATTGGAGACTCAGCGGGAAGTGGTAATCAGCAAGTACGTGACACAAAAACTCTTGATGCGGGCGCAGGAAACGCGTCCGAGAATCAAACAACGGAAATAGCTCAATCAGGATTGCTTGGATACGATACGACCCCACTACAAATAAGTCAGACTGCTGTAACAGAACTAATTAAAGAATTTTATGACGCCATAGATATCGCGTATTTTGGTGTTCATCAAGATACTCGTGAATGGGCAGAAGGAACCATGCTTATGATTTATGATGAAATGAAGTTTGACCCAACAAGTACTGCTGTTGTTGTAACTGACGGTAATGATTCTGTAGACACCGGATACTCAGGACAATAAGATTGTATGTTTAAAACTCCCACACTACACAGAGAAAAGAAAAGTCGATTGATTGCATTCCTCATTGGGTCTGGCATTGCATTGCAAGTTCTATTTCCTGTCGGCGTTGCAATCGCGGCAATCACTGCTACCGCCCCCATTCCCGCCGGGCCGGGTGGTAATTTCTGTATTAAAACGACAAAAACAGCTAGCTGTTTTTCAACCATAGCCGCGTGTAATAGTGCAAAAGCTCCTTCAGAAACATGTATTGATATAACACCCACAGTAGGAGAGGGTGAGTCTTGGTGGAAAACATTAAAAAATGCGGGGGGTACACTCATCGATTGGGTTGCAGATGGTCTTGGGACGGTCTTAATGAAGCCCATAGTGGGACTCGCTTGGCTATTCTCCAAAATGGCTGGATTCTTTATGGAATCAATGGCAACCATTTTAGACTTTTCAATCGAACGAACGATTAATTCCGCGACATATGCAAATCTTGCTGCTGTCAACGTTGGATGGACTGCCGTGCGTGATTTTTCGAATATGTTCTTCATTTTTGCGCTTCTCTACATCGCCATCAAAACCATTCTCGGCATGGGCGGAGGCAGTACCAAGCGCTGGGTTGCCCACCTTATCATCGCCGCCCTTCTTATCAACTTCAGTCTCTTCGCCACAAAAGTGGTGATTGATGCGGGAAATGTTCTCGCAATGGGTTTTTGGGAGAAAATCACTGTTCCTGTTCCAGCCATCTCAGGGTCGCCTTCCGGCACAGTACCGAGTGTGGCTCAGAACTTCCTGAAAGGATTTCGCATGCAGACGATATTTGACAGCATAGACCAGACTGGTTCTGATCCAGGTGGTGTAAAATTTACAGAAACAAACAAGCTGCTCATTTATCTTGGGGGCTCTATCGTCATGTTCATTGCTGGTTACGTTTTTCTTGCAGGTGCCATTATGATGATCATCCGCACGGTGACTCTTCTTTTTCTTATGATCGTATCGCCATTTGCTTTTTTGGGTTTTGCGCTTCCCGTCGGAGGTGGGTGGGGCAATAAATGGCTTACAAAACTCATCGGAAGCACTTTTGTTGCACCGGCTTTTCTTGCAATGCTTTATCTCGACTCACTCATCATCAATGGTATTGATGCAACGATACTTACCGGTGGCACGACATCAAGTCTTGCTGCGGCATTTACCGGAAATGCGGCTAACTACAGTATTTTCTACAATTTTATCCTCCTTATTATTCTTTTACTCGGAGCGCTCTCTGTCGCAAACAGCGTGAGTAGCGGTGCAGGAAGTACTGCGGGGGCGTGGGCAAAGAAAGGATTGGGCAAGGGAGTGAGGTCTGGCTTTACGGGAATTGCGGCTGCCGGCCGCCAAACGGGAGGTCGGTATGGTAAAAACAAAATGCAAGACAAGGATTGGGTGGCGGAGCAAAATCGCCTTGCAGCAAACGGAACATGGGCTCAAAAGAAAATGGCAAACATTAAACTTGCCTCAGCACAGGCGGCAAGTAAGGGAACCTTTGATGTACGCAATGCACCAATGAAGGGTCTTGGCATCGCTGGTGCAATGGGCGCCGCCGGAGTGAATGCTGGGCAGGGAAGTAAGAGAAGCTATGAAACGCATGGCGCGGTCGGGAGCTCAGTTATCACGAAATACAAAGCAGACCCAGACGAGGTGAAGGCACTGCAGGATCGAATTGCAGCAGGCGGGGTAGACGGCGCAGCAGCAAAAGTAAAACTTGGTGCCATCAGATCACGAGAGGGAGCATCCTATCGCGGAACAGAAAAAGAGAAGGAGCTCATCGAAAAATCAAAATCCCGTTATGGTGCTAATGTGACGGCACAGAAGACGTTCTTGGAAGATACAGGTGTTGAACTCGACCAGAAACGCAACAAGGATCTAAAGAAAGAACTCGATAGAAAAAGCACAATAGAGAAACATACAAAGATTGTAGGCAATAAAGAGTACGTCGATACTGACGGAAATCAAAAAGGGCCTCTGCTTGATGAAATTACTGCCACCAAAAATAAACTTGCCGACGAGAAGGCAAAGGGAGCGACCGCAAGTGTTGAGGAAATTGAAAAACTTCAGAAAACGTTAGGTGATCACATGGACACACTCGGAGACTCGATAAAACAATTAAGCGGTAAGGAGTTCGAAGATACTGTGAGTCAGAAACTGATCACAGAACACCCCGAGATCATGGCAGCAATGGGACGCACCGCACTTATGCACGTCAACTCAAACCCTGAACTCTTTGACCAAAAAACGAAAGAGGACATGACGCACACTGTCATGACTGAAGGAACTGAGGACGGACGCGGATACCTCATCACTCAGTCAAAACTGAACACAGGGCATTTACAAGTAAAACTAGGAGATGAATTAGGAAATAGGGTTAATCAATATAAGTCAGAAATGAATGAACTTGATAAACTCCAGGCCGTCGAAGATACTGAGTGGGTACGCGAGGCGAAACTGAAACTCAAAGAAGATCATGATAGCGCCGTTCAGGATATTCTCGGTGGGATGAAGCCGAAGGAAGTTGCGAGACTCCCCATTGAACTCAGGAATGAAGATACGCTTGCCACCAATTACACTCAAAAACATCTTGAGGAAATGGCAAAATATCATGAACAGATCAAGGGGGATCTCGGGGATTCGAAAACCCAGCAAAGCTTAGCCGAGTTACGTGTGAAGGTTGCAGGGGGGAGTATGAGCGTCAGAGACGAAAGAGGAAACATTATCAAAAATGCGGATGGAACAGACAAGACGATCACGTTCAAAGGCACAACCGCTGGAAAGAAATACATGAGAACGACCGAGGGTGCAAGGATATTCGGCGGAAAGACAGATACGGATGTAAAGGAGTCCGCATACACGAAGGCTCAACAGGCAACAGCAGCGACAAAGGCCGCGGCAGACGATGCGAGAGCAAAAACTCCCCATTTAGCCGGTAGGGTTGGGGATTTGGAAAAGGCACACAAAGCAGCAGAGATAAAGGAAGCCGAGATGAGAGCGGAGTGGGAGAAGGCAAAGAAATCGGATTCGTCTTATGGTGAATCATCAACTGACGATGTGGGTGGGGAAGAGGATGACGCAGCCATATAATAATAGAAAACCATGGACATTGATGACATCACAGTAGAACAAATAGGGAAAATATCCCCGACACTCCCTCCGGAGATCAAGGAGCTTTTGCAGGCGGGTGAGCGGCAAGACAAAACTGTGGCAATCGGAAAAAAATACGAACTCACCAAAGTAGAGAAGACTGCGATTTTAATCGCCCAAGATATCAATCATGACATTTTTGCAGAGGTAAAAGATGCGCTGTCGGAAATTCATCTAGGAAAAAAAATGTCGGAAATAACAGTACCAGACGGTCTCGTGTCTGCCCCTCGTGATATCTCGTTCGCAACACCAATCCCTCCACCACCGCCACAAGGAAGCATTCTGGAACAGAAGCTCGGTGGAGCTTTCCGTATAAGCCGTCCCGTATCAGAGGAAAATGCCGAAGTCAGTCCGACACTCTCTGTTCCACCCCCACCTTCGAATGCTGCGCCAAAAATTACCGACTCGTATCGGGAGCCAGTGTAGTAGCGGTCAGTCACTAGTCCTTTGTCACTAGAGATCGGGAAGCGTGCACCGAGAGAAAAGTGTTGCTGCGCGGTTACTTATTTTAATGAGATATTATATACTGAATTCTGCGGTAGTCTGACGAGAATCCTCTTTTCTGATGACCACTAACTACTGATCTATGCAATTCCAAATACCACAATTTCTTGATGTTGAGGATAAGGTCATCGGACCACTCACAATAAAACAATTTCTCTATATTGCAGGAAGTGTGGGTCTCGCATACATGAGCTACTATTTTATTAGTTTTTTTGGATTCGAATACATCATTGGCCTTGGGTTTCTCGCACTTGGAGGAGCGCTCGGATTCTATAAACCGAACAAGAAACCCTTTGCGAACATGATTGAATCGGCTTTCACCTATATCAAAAGTGCGCGACTCTATGTATGGAAACGAAGAGACAATCGGGTTTTGCCCACCGAGCTTGACCTTAATAATTTTCAAACGACCATACACGTCGGCACATTACCCATTTCGGGGGCAGGAAATAAACTCAGTGATCTCTCGTGGAGTATGAATCTCAAGAACGAGAAGATGGAGCCCGAAAATCCGCACTCGAATTCAGCTCTCATATAAGCTATAATAAACTCATGCCCACCCCAGGAAAACCAACGCAAGACTTTATCCCAATCCGTGACATCCGAAATGGTGTCATTGTCCTAAACAACGGAGATCTGCGTATGATGCTGATGACAAGTTCGCTCAACTTTGGATTAAAATCCGGCGACGAGCAAGGGGCAATTTTGATGCAGTTTCAAAACGTACTGAATTCTCTTGAATTTCCTATTCAGATATCTATTCAATCGAAACGACTCGATATACAACCGTACATCAAAATGCTCGAAGAGAGAGAGAAAGCGCAGCTTATTGATGCAATGAAGATTCAAGTACACGAATACGTTTCTTTCATTCGTGATTTCACCAGCCGCACCAACATCATGTCTAAAAACTTCTTCATCGTAATTCCCTATTCCGGAGGATCAAATGTATCCAAGGCCGGTGCCGAGAGCGCTCTTTCTGGGCTTTTTGGAAAAAAGACCGCACACAAAAAAATGACCGCCGACGAGACCCGCTCTTTTGAAGAAGCGCGGGTACAGCTCGAACAACGCGCATCAATCGTTGAGCAGGGTCTGGCGCGCTGCGACCTACGCACTATTCGTCTTGGCACCGAAGAAATAACTGAGCTCTTCTACAAGAAATTTAACCCTGGCGAACTTGAGTCGTCGGTGATGTAATACCTATGTCTGAAAATAAAGGATTTGAAAATTTAAATACCGGAGTGCTCCCCTCAGACATCTTTGAATCAACCAATCTTGATATGAAGGATATTCTTGCACCCGCTGCGGTCAAGATAACCCCGAAAGACATCTATATCGGAGACAAGATTGCCCGTACACTCTTTGTTATTTCGTACCCTCGCTTCCTCTCCCAAGATTGGTTCACTCCGGTCATCAATCTCGATAAAGTCTACGATGTCTCAATCATGATTCACCCCGTCGAGACCGAGCTTGCACTACGCTCTTTTCAAAAGAAAGTCGCCGAAGTGCAGAGTCAGATAAACGAACGCGAGCGAAAGGGCTTTGTGCGCGATCCTGTCCTCGATGTCGCTTACCAAGACCTCGAAGATCTGCGAGACAAGCTCCAGCAAGCACAAGAACGTCTCTTTGATGTCGGTGTGTATATTACCGTCTATGCCAACGACCGCGCAGAGCTCAATAAGGCGGAGAGCGAACTCAAATCCATTCTTGATGCAAAATTAGTCTATCTCAAACCAGCTATTTTCCAGCAGGAGCAGGGATATCGAAGCGTCCTCCCACTTATGACCGACGAACTTGAAGTGCACTACAAGCTCAATTCTGCCCCACTTTCCTCAATTTTCCCCTTTGTTTCATTTGACCTCACTTCAGACAAGGGAATTCTTTGGGGAATCAACCGCCACAATGCATCACTAGTATTATTTGACCGTTTTTCAATGCCAAACTACAATTCGGTCACATTTGCTGTGTCTGGTTCCGGAAAGTCCTATACAACGAAGCTTGAAATCCTTCGTACTCTCATGTTTGATGCCGATGTCATCGTAATCGACCCAGAACAAGAGTACGGATTCTTGGCGGAGGCAACGGGCGGAAGATACTTCAATATCTCGCTCACCTCGGAACACCACATCAACCCATTTGACCTTCCTCCGGCGCGAGAAGATGAGACCGGGGCAGATGTGCTTCGCTCAAACATCATCTTTCTCGTGGGCCTTTTCCGCATTATGCTCGGAGGACTCACTCCGGAAGAAGATTCTATTGAGTCTTTGCTCCAGCGACTTGAAAAATATACGAGGGGAACATGGTCTGGATTCTTGAATCAGCCAACCAACGTCGACATCACCAAGCGTTTCACCGTCTTCTCGGTGCGCAACATGGAAGACGAACTTAAGCCAGTCGCCGTTTACATCATTACGCACCACATCTGGACCGCGATCCGCAAGGAGATGCGCAAGCGACTCCTTGTTGTTGATGAAGCATGGTGGATGATGAAGTCCGAAGATACTGCATCATTTCTTTTCGGTCTCGCCAAACGTGGACGCAAATATTACCTCGGTATCGCTACTATAACTCAGGATGTGAATGACTTCCTTCGCTCGCCCTACGGCCTCCCCATCCTCACTAATTCATCGATTCAAATACTACTGAAACAATCACCAACCACGATCGACCTCGTCCAACAAACATTTCATCTCACCGATGAAGAGAAGTATTTACTTCTTGAGTCAGGAGTTGGAGAGGGACTCTTTTTTGCAGGCCTCAAACATGTCGCCATCAAAATCTATGCCTCCTACACTGAAGACCAGATTGTCTCCTCTGATCCCGCCCAAATGCTCGCAATCGCAAAGGCGAAGGAAGAACTCGCTGCCGCGCAGGGGTAGTAATATTGAAGTATCAAGTCATTGTTTCACGACTTTTGCTGCTTACTCATAAAATGCAAAATTGTTTTTAGGGAAATTTTGACAAACAAGCAGTGCATTGCGTATTTGCCACTAGAAGGCATAAACATGTTCATTGCTCACTTGGGGTGAATATCGCAGAACCAACGATTTACCAAAATATGAGCTCAAAAATAGCTCACTACGAGTATTTTTCTACAGGAACCAATGCTTTATTTTATCAACAGTTTTCGAATAAAAAGACCACTCTTGAGCGACGATACGCTATAATATAGGTATGGCAAACACTGAAGAAAAAACTATCGAAAAACCCACAAAAGCTAAACTTCGTGGGGGATACCTTTTTTTCTTTCTGGTGCTCGGACTTGCGATAGGGAAAGACTTGGTCGATATAGTTTGTGTGCTGCTCGATGCTGTTGGTACCGTGATAAGCACATCAGTCGTTCTTGCACCGGTCGGAATACCACTAGGTGTACTTAGTGAAATCATCAACAAAATAACGCTTTTGTTCATAAATTTCACCTTCCTTATTTATTTCTACATTATTGGCGGGAAATTCTTTTTACGACTTGTGGTAGTGAGTATAGGCGGTATAATAGATGCTATACCCATACTGAATGCTCTTCCACTCACCGCGTTCACGTTTGTAGTCGCATTTATGGTGGGACGAATTGCCGATAAAGTATTAAGCAAAGTTCCAGTCGCGGTCGCCCTAAATAAGATTGGCAAGAAAGTATTATCTAAAATATGAGTTCTATAAAAACATCTTTCCTTATTGCCTTATTTCCACTCTTATGGGTGTTATTACCGGGAACAGTTTTTGCGGCTTTTGATCTCATTACCTTCTCAACAACCCCAAAGACGCCGGGGGCAAATGAAAGCGTCCTCGTGACCATGAATTCGTACGCGGTGAATTTAGGAACGGCGAATATCACGTGGTATGTCAACAAGGAGCCTATAAAGAATGGAACAGCAGAAACATCGCTTACTCTTCGTACGGGGGACTTTGGCGAAAAAGTCACTATTGATGTTGTCATTATCACCACTGAGGGACTCACCGTCAATAAACAATTCATTATCGCGCCCGCAGAAGTCGACATGCTTTGGGAGGCACAAACAT
>Ga0075982_101_pt1 | contig 48273 bp, 49 predicted proteins | sample RifGroA2_FD_68058 | JGI IMG/M metagenome (GOLD analysis project Ga0075982, IMG submission 68058) | Parcubacteria bacterium GW2011_GWA2_47_7 | reverse complement strand
AGAATGCGGAATATCATTCTGCGCGCGAAGCACAGGCGGGAGTTGAGGAGCGCATCGCAATCGTTGAAGAGATACTCAAGAATGCGGTCATTACTGGCGGAAGACACAAAACGGACTTTGTCGGAATAGGTTCTATCGTTACCGTCATGCGCGGAAAAGAATCCAAGACCTATACAATCGTTGGCTCAGAAGAGTCGGATATTTTGCAAGGGAAAATTTCAAATAAATCACCATTGGGAGAATCAATGATGGGAAAACGAAAAGGCGAAGATTTCAAATGCGTATCTCCTCGCGGAGAAGAGCATTGTCAAATTCTCGAGATCAAATAATCGTCATGGCAGGAATAGAGGAAATCAGAACAGAACGACTGAAGAAGCTTTCACTTTTGAAGGCAGCTGGTCGCGATCCTTATCCGAACAAAATTCCTCGAGATCACTCGTTGCACTATGTACGAGAGTATTTTGCTGAGCTTACGGAGGCGAAGCAGGACATCGCGCTTTCTGGTCGCGTGATGGCTGTGCGTGGACAGGGTGCGATCCAGTTCGTTGTGTTGAATGACGGTACGGAGAAATTCCAGGTCGTTTTTAAGAAGGACGTTATCGGCGATGATGAGATGGCTTTTTTCGGCTCGGTCATCGACGTGGGTGATTTCATTTCCGTGACAGGGGAACTCTTTACGACACAGCGGGGAGAAGAAAGCATCATGGCAAAAATGTGGGTGATGGGGGCGAAATCTCTCCTTCCGCTTCCCGAGAAGTGGCACGGACTGGAGGATGAGGATGTGAAGCTTCGCAAGCGCTATCTCGACATTATGCTCGACCCGGAGCTTCGTGATCTTTTTGTAAAGAAATCAAAATTTTGGAACTCAATCCGATCATTTATGATTGCTGAGGGATTTCTAGAGGTAGAGACCCCGCTTCTCGAGAATACGACGGGCGGAGCAGACGCACGACCTTTTAAGACGCATCACAATGCGCTCGATATAGATGTGTTCCTCCGTATCTCGTGTGGCGAACTTTGGCAGAAGCGCCTTATGGTCGCGGGCTATAACAAGGTCTTCGAGATAGGGCGAATTTTTCGTAATGAGGGTATCAGTCCCGAGCATGCACAAGACTACACACAACTCGAATTCTACTGGGGCTATGCAAACTACGAAGACGGCATGGAGCTTGTCGAACGCATGTACAAACAGGTTGCTCAGGAAACATTTGGCACTCTTCAATTTACGATAGGAAATTTCGAAGTAGATCTTGCAAAAAAATGGGAACACTATGATTACCGCGCAACCATCAAGGAATTTACCGATACTGACATCGAGTCCGCAACGCTTTCTGATATCGAAGAAGCGCTGAGGCATTTGAAAGTCGAATATGACAAAAAAGGATGGAACCGTATTCGCGCCATCGATACGCTCTGGAAGTATTGTCGCAAAAAGATTGCGGGCCCCGGTTTTCTTATAAACATGCCCGTAGAAATGTCGCCGCTCGCAAAGCTTTCAAAAGATGGAAAGACCGTCGAGCAATTTCAGCCGATTATCGCGGGAAGCGAATTGGGGAAGGGGTACAGTGAGCTGAATGATCCAATCGACCAAGCGCGGCGCTTTCAGGCACAACAAAATATGCGTGATGCTGGGGATGATGAAGCGCAGATGTTCGACCATGAATTTGTCGAAGCGCTTGAGCATGGCATGCCGCCCACTTGTGGTTTTGGTTTATCTGAACGAGTCTTTTCATTCCTCGCGAACAAACCGATCCGCGAAGCACAGCTCTTCCCTCTGATGCGACCAAAGTAAAATATAAATTTAAGACAGAGTTTTACGGATTTATTCCGTGGGTTCAACTTTGTAATATTTTGTAAAATAAAATCCGCCTTAATGGCGGAATCTTCAAAGTGCTGATTTAGAAGCGCATGTGTACTAAGCTCATTGTGAGCATGTATCCCAAGATATAAGAAGCGACAAATATGGCGATTATGCCCCCAGTAAGCTTCATCAAACCTTTACGATTTTTGAACATCACGAACTCCTTTATATGTCTTTCAATATGCTACACCAAGACAATTCCATGTCAATAATAATAAACATAAAGAAAATTTGATCCGACAGCGATGGGGTGTTATTGACAAAATCCTTGGAGTGATGTATCGTTTAAACAGTCTGTTTTACAGGAGGCTGATATGATCGATGTTACCACCACGTTTGCATACCTCAGGGCCATCTCGTTGCTTGAATCAAAAATAGAGCCACTTAGTGAGTTTGAGCTCAAGAGGTTGGAAAAAATGCGCAAGGCCATTAAGGAAGTAGAAGAAGCCGTAGCTGATGAAAAACGGAGGATGCAACGCGCTCCACGTTAAGTCGCTCAAATTTTTTGAGCATAGACAAGCCGCCCCAACTTTTGAATGGCGGTTTTTTTACACAAAAATATCTCCGAATTTTAGGCAGCTTGCTTCTTCCTGCATACATATCGAAAAGGCAGGAGTTTCTTCCATTACATGGACGGTACAGGTTTCGTATTTCGCCGACGAAATATACTCAACTTCTTCGAATTCTGAGGGCAGGAATTTCTCTCCTTACAGAAGCAGTATCCCTTTCCGAAATATTTAGAAATAGTGGGCAGGATTCTCGGCTACCGCCGCGGGTGGATTTCGATTTCGCAGACTCAATAACGAAATCCCTTTCGAATCTTGTCGAAAAGCCCGCAGGGGCTTTTCTCCCCACGCACAGACAAAAACGGCACCTCTTGCGAGGTGCACGGTTTTGTTACTGTGCAGAGGGTGGGACGATGTCCGAAATGCTTTATTAGCCCAGAACAAGAGCTTTGCTACCTTTTAACCAAGACTCGGTTTTCATTTGCATGCCTAGCCGAAATGAATCTGAGTACCACAAAAACGGACGTTCGCCTCTTTTCAATCAACTCTTTGGGAGCGTGGTTAACTTCTTGCTCAAATTTCTTTTTAGTCTAATTGGTGGCAACAAGGCCGCAAAACACTCAGGCAAGCTGCGCTTTAGACTCACAAAGGCAATCGCCGAAAAAACCATTAATTGGAAATAGGCTTGCACGTACCCCTTGAGAATCTTGCTATACTTATTCGATGGCATTTGAATCCCACTATTTTAAGCGTGATATAAGAAAGGAGATAACCTCTATCAGAAAACTGCTGGACACCAGCTTGTCACCCCTTACTGATACTAGGCTTGATGAAGTTTTTTCGAAAGTAGAAATCAAACTATTCATGATATCCTTCTCGACAAGGAAGCTAATTGAAACCAAAAAGCTTCCTGATTCGGTTTTGGACATGGAAATAGGGATTACTCGGTTCCCAAGGAACGCCAAAAGAAGGGGGGCGTTTTTTGATTTTGAAAAATTATATTCCTTAGATAAACCCACCAGAGTAAAAATGCGCCTAAGGGACATTCTGAATCAATTTATGCATTCATTTGTATTTCAAGCGACCGCAAATACCCGAAGAAAATTAACAAATGTTTTTGTTTGTTCAGACCGAGCACACACCCAATACCTTTATTTAGTAAATATAAAAAGTTTTTTGAAATTCATACTTAGGGCGACAGAGCAGCAGGTGACGCAAATTCACGTTAGCTATGATAATGAGAAGGGTCGTTTTGTTATGGTGGTAAGGTAATTCTTTACTCTTGGAATGCCTTGAAGATTGCGCCAAAGAGGGAGGACAGGTCTTCCCAGTCTTTCTGTTTCAGCAATGCTGGGTTTTTGGTGCACACAGAAAGTTTTTTTGAAAACTTTTCTTGTATTTCATTCTTTCCGATTATCTCTCCCTGGTATTGGTTTAATGTATTGTCGTAACCTCTCCACTGCACGGGTCTCAGTTTACCCGTATTCTCAAGCACGTCTCTTCCCAAGTAAATTTCCAGGCTGCATGCCAAGCCATTTATGTCTAAGAGCTTAACGCCAGACGGTCCCAGTGTCGGATACTTCTTTGCAATTTTTATGTTGGGGTATTGCATCACTTTAATATTTCTTGGAATTTTTGTTTTTCGCAGGGACTGAATTGCTACCCCTCCCGCCGTATCATTATCAAAAATGGCAATTATACGGTTGGTTATTCCTGACCCAGCAAATGCACGGATAGTCGAGAGTAAATAACCAGCACCACCTGCAGCATTGGAATCTTCAAAATTCATAAATGAATAGTATCCCGCCAAATGAGGAAATAGGAGGGGCAACGAAGATTCTAGGATGCGTTTATCAGAAGAGCCTTCAGTTAAAATAATTATTTTTTCATTGATGGGATAATTGTAAGTAAGCGAATTTAGTAAGTTGTCACAAACCTTTTCATTTGATTCGTAATACCCACCATTAACTAAGTCCGATATGTCCATTGTGATAGGCGTATTATCTGGGATGAATTCAAGAAAGATTCTAAAAACATCATATATATCTGAGCCTGGAAAACCAAAGCTTCCATAATCGTCATTAGTAAGAAGATATTTCACCAGTGGAGATGCTCCCTTCGGAGCATTTGCTTGTACAGAGTAGGAGTAATCAAATTCAAGTTTATTCACACTAATATACTTACACGCTTTTACCCATTTGTTGAAAGTAGCTGTTTCAAGAATTTTGATTCGGTCCAACAAAGGCAACCATTTGTCCTCATCGTATCTATCCTTCAGCTCCTGAAGTGCGCCCTTCCTTTCTTCATCAAAAGTACGCCTGGCTTTATTTAGGGTATATCCCATTATTGCTAGCCTCTCCTTTATGATTTTTGCTGAGTTGGTGTATACGTATCTTGAGTAATCCGAATCATCAAACTTTTCCTTAAATTCCCTTTTGTCTGATTCACGAAAAATAACCATGCTTTCTGGCACGACTTGCGACTTAGAGACCATCATTTCAAAATCTCCAAACTTTAGATATGCGTATGAACCCATTGATAAATTATACAGGGATAAACTTAATCATCGAAGAGGAACCGTGTTGGAGACTTCATAGCGCAAGAACCTCCTCATTAAAGTATTGCTGATAAAGACGTATCAACTTAGCAGCCTTCCGCCCCATGCGTTTCCACTTCTTATTTAAAGAGCGGAGCATGCCCCTGTTCTTCATTCGTTGTTCTACGTACTCATTCTCGACGGCAAGATTTTCGAACCTGATACCAATCCCAACAACAAGCAAATAATCATTAATTTTCGTAATCTGTAAGGATGCTTGCCCCTTTGTCACACTAAAAGGATTTCTTATTGCACCATTTAAATTAATTTTTCCTCGCGTCTTGTTGAGCCCAACGTAAACCGAGTTTTGTTTTTTTGTCTCCAAAGAACCATTCGAAATCTTTTCCATCATTTTCCATCCATGCATTGAAAATTTCTCCAGTGGGGAATTTCTAAGAAAGGCACTGTGCTTGAGTGAATGTTTGTAGAGTCCATAAAGCAGAGTTTCATCTAGCTTTAAAAAAAACTCCCTCCTTTCAACATCCGAATCCCAGTCAAGAGTGAGAAAGCGAATAGACATGTGCATTTTTCCTATTTCTTCCTGAGATAGCACTGAGAGATAGAAGGCCGATGGAAAGCTTTTCAGCTTGTAGAGTGATATTGCGTCCCGATGAAGACGTAACGCGTTTTCGTATGAGAGTTTCGCAACCCTTTCAAGCTTCTTGTCATTTAGCATTTTGGTGTTGCTCACTCAGGTTAACTTTTTAGCCTTCAACTTCGACGCTGGTTGCTTGTTGTCTTTCCTTGCATCAATTAGCACAACGTTTTCAGCGTTTTCCATTCCAACTTCTTTGAGTATTGCCCTGGCTCGTGCCCCCTCCTCTGCGGTGAAGAAAATGATAATCCAAACTCCCTTTTCGGTCTGGTTTACTTTTTTATACAGCTCAAGTTGTTCTTGCAGATTGTCTTTTAGTGAAGGGCTTTTTGCCAACTTAAATTCAGCTAAGGTTTTGTCTTTTTTCCCCTGAGAAATAGTATAGTCCACTTTTCCACGACCATTCGCTACTTCGCGGTTAACATCGCTTATGGAGCCGTACCAGCAAAGCCAAAATAATCTTTGAATCCAATCCTCATCCATTGGGGTGTCGCCCGAATAAAGGTTTTTGTAACCATCCTGAAATTCAATCCAGTGTTTCATGTGCTGCGCCCTTTTCAGTGTCTCCGTGTGAGTATTACTGAGTGCGGGCAGTCTAAGGTTTGCAAAATCAGTTAAAAAGTTTCTGTACTGTGTTTCAAGGATATTTTCGACCTCGTGCACTTTTTCCTTGCTGATGTTTGCCGCCTCAGTACCTTTTTCTTCCTTTCTTCGAATATAGTATTCAATAACAACAGGAAATTTTTCTGTGGTTTCGACAATTGCTTTGTGTCGATTTTCAGTCGTAAGCACGGACTTTTCCTTCCCATTTATAACCACCCTTGTTTATCCACGCCTCATCTCTGGTCAACAGGTCTTTTGGTGTAAGGATAACAAAGTCACCACGAAAAATTGGGAGGGTAAACACCCTACTCTCCCAAACCTGAGTTCTGTAGTTAAACACTATTCTACCTACTGACATTTTTGCAAGGTATTTCTTGTGAATATATTTCTTGGCAAAACGCTCTGTCTCTTCAAGAAGAAAACCCTTGGTCAGATTAGTTGAAAAATCACTAATGGTGTCACGCCCAACCCCCTTGGTAATCAAGCAAAGCTTTTCAAAGTGGCTCGACTGGGTGACTTTCTCTTTGCCAAAATTATCAAAAAGGGTATCAAAGTTTCTGCTAAGTAATCCTGCAAACTTTAGTCCGAGGCCATGCCCCTTGTTGCCGATAAAAGTGAATCCAAACCAATTTTGTGGTATCTCAGGAAAGGAAAAATAATATTTGAGATATGCAGGCGAGACGCGATAATGGAGTTCCTCACTTTTGCTCTTCAAGTTTAATAGGTACTTAATAATCTCTTTGTGAAGCTTTTGGTAACGAGGTTTTTTGCTGTGAAATAGGAGAAACGGGTCAATAAATACTGGCAAGTCGGCTACGAGCGAAACATTAAATAAACCCTCTTTTTCCAGGGCTTCCTTCGAAACATTAAAATAGTCTGCAAAGGTTAAATTAATATCCTCTGGTTTCAACTGTGAATCCATTTCAGGATTATACTCCTCCACAGAAAAAGCCCAAAGAAAGCACGCAGAACCATTCTGAGGCAGCGGTGCTGAGTGTCCAGTAAACAATTGCCAGCCCCACTGCTCCGTATCCTAGATATTTCATTACGTTAGTTTTATCTCCATTACATCAGCCATGCTACGTATGTATGACGCGAGTGTTGGCTCAAAGTACTCTTTGGTGTACTTACTTGCAATTTCTTTCTGTATTGTCTGCATCAAAATAGCGAGAGCTGCGTGATTGTCTCCGCTTGTTCCTCCTGTGGTTTTCAAAATTTCAACAAGATTAGCAACGGTGACGGAGTCAATGTCATTCCAAATTTCAGTAGCTTTATTGTCATCAGGGAGAGTAATACTTTTCTGAAGCAATTCATTTAACTTTCCCTCCTTAACGGGTAAGCCAGCTTGGCAGATGGGACAAATTACATAATATTCCTTACTCCATTTTGCAATGGGAACAAAAAATGCCGTGGCCTGTTTTGAGATTTCGTATACACCCTGTGGCTTCCAGTTGTTACAGTTGGGACATTTTTGAAAACCCGCATTTCCGATTCTTTTAGCATTACTCCCTAGCCCAGCAAGGAAGAACATACTATTGCTTTAAGGCGTTAACCTGCTCCTTGCTCAACTCTTGTGTTGCGTTCATACATATTGGGCAAACAAGATAGTATTTTTTTACTGAAAGAAGCGGTGTCTTCATAAAAATTATCCCCACGCCAAACTTATGGTCTATGCAGGCGCGGTGTTCTGATTCGTTGCCGCAATGAGGACACTGCATCTTCACGCTTTTAGTATTTGTAACTACAGACCCCTCCCATTGCTTAAAAAACATATTTGTAATGGTTTAGCTCGTAAGCCTGTAACGAGACACAAAAATCCCACCACAGGTAGAGCCCGAGGGCTCTCATACAAGTTTCCCTGTATGGCGAGTTAAGCGACCCTATGATGGGGTTTTTATGCTTAACTCGACTTTTTGCCATGCTGCGCACACAACGTAATACCGTAATACGTATATATGGGCAGTTTAGGCACCTATTCAATTGTAATTAGCAGTTTATATGATGGAGTAGTGAAAGTAAATGTGGCTTTAAATAACGGGTTTGCTCTCCTGTGGACATAAAAAAGATTTTGAAAGTATATAATCATGCGCCGAGACATGCCGACAAAAGATTTTACATCGCCTGGGGGGGGCGGGTGTGCCCCAATCAATTCGCATTTGAGGTTAATTACCCATCCGAAAATTTGTTTGCAACAAAAGAACATAATGTATTACAGTGGTTGAATGAATAAGGCTCGCGCAAGACAAATCAAATCAAAAGTCCGTGGCAGAAACTGGGCTACTTTCAAACTTCTTTGTGAGTACCAGCCTTTTCAACAAGATATTGGGGACATACGCCTTGAGGTGCGTAGGGTATGTAAACTGACCTTACCGCTTGGCGAGGATGCCACGCTCGAAGAAGGTATTTCAGTGGATGAACTTGTTCATCCCAAAATTATTACTCTCTTGGAAAAATACCGCCTGCCAAAGAACTTTACCAAGGTATTGTTTTCCTATCTTGTTTATGGGCAAGAGATTGAAGAAGAGATTCCAGACAGCAATTACTCCTTTTCATTTAAACCGAATCCGTTACAACAAGGCTCCACGGAGAGGACGTGGGAAGTGCACCTTGTCACGTTTGCACAGCTTGATAAGAACGAACTCCAACTTGCCTTTGAAGAGTTGAAGCTTTGGCAAAAGGAGGCTTTTCCTGAATCTGAAAATTTTCAAATATCAAAAAAGACCGTAGAGAATATTTTGGTTGACCAAGAAATAAAAAAACTTGCAGACTCTCGAAAGCGAGCCAAGAGGACGGGCAACGACTACTACCTAACTAAGTTGGAGCCCACTCTCTCCCCAAGTGCTTTTAGGTTGGCAAAAAAGAAGTATCTCAAAGAACACCCTGAACTTGTTGAGGAGTCTTTCACATCTGCTGAAGTTGCTGGAACACTTGAGGGTCGTAATCTGAAAAAATCTTCTTCGCCTGAAGCCGTTCGCAAATCTCTTGAGAGACGAGCCAAGGAGATGGAGAAGCGTTTTGGTCGCCATGAAAGTGGGACACAATGAGTAAATAATTCTGTCACGGAAGCACATCACTCTGTTGATAAAATTAAGTCATGACGAAAGTAAGTCATGATTTTTATTTATCACCCTCGCAAGACAGCTACGGGCAGATTCTTGCCCTGAAGGAGCGTGACAACGCTGGGTTGGGCAGGATTTTCCGTATACTTCGAAAACGAAAAGACTTGGCGGCCTTGGGTGATTTCATAATCTACAAGCGCATCATCCTCACCCTTCGCGGAGCAGGTCATGAGGTTTCAGACCGAAGCGTTGTTCGACACTTCGAAAATGTCTCCAAGGATGATTATCTGCTCCCTGAAAAGCAGCAGCTTTTGAAAGACCTGAGGGGTGCTGGAAAGGTACAAAGAGAGGTAAAAAAGAGCCTTGAATTCGTTCAGAAACGTTCCGTATGAAGAATTTGAGTACGGCATCAATTAGCGAACTCCGTGACGTTCTGGCGAAAGAAATTGGCTTGAAGCGCATCTCTCTTTTTTCAGATGAGGAGCTGGAAAAAATTGGTCTACTTTTACTTGAAATAATGGCACAAAAAATAAAAATGCAAACACGTTGTTAGCCTTAATTTGCTAGTGAATATTCATGACCAAATGAGGGTTAGGAATAACTCCATACTGAGAGGACGGTAGGCGAAGCTCACAGCCCCCTCTTGGATGCCGAATTTAAATGTGAGCTGGGGGAGAAACCTCATCGGAGAAGTATCCCGTCTACTGCATTAGTTTTGTGCGAAATAACTTTTGGGATGCAGTGATTACGGTTGGCTGGGGTGGCGCAGATTGAACAACTCCGCAAGAGCAATGTTCATAGCCATGGAAGCCTCCGCGAAAAGTTGAGACGATACCGAGAAACAACGGACAAAATATCATCTGCACAAAGTTTCTTTTAAAGAGGCTTGGGGGATATTCCTATCAAAAAAGTGAAAACACTTTTAATGTACCCCCAAAGAGAGTAGGATAAAAAATGCCAGACCAAGTGATAGAAGTGAATTCACTTATAAGTAACAATGGGGTAGCAACTACTTGGTCTGGCGATTGAGTAAATGTTGTTGCCCCATTCTTGCTTATAAATTTATGAAAACAAAAGCCGTCGTCGCCCAAAAAATAAAATACGTTGTTTACTGTCGCAAATCCACAGAGGAAGATAACCGACAAATTCTTTCACTCGACTCTCAGCGAAAAGAAAACTTGGAGCGAGCAGAGAGGCTTGGCTTAAATGTTGTAGATGTTCTAGTAGAGTCAAAAAGCGCGAGTGTCCCTGGACGAGAGAAATTTAATGAAATGATGGGGCGCATTGCCACCGGAGAGGTACAGGGAATAATTTGTTGGGCACTTGACCGTCTTTCGCGTAATCCGATGGATGGTGGATTGCTGCAGTGGTTGTTACAACAGGGGCAGCTAAGGCACATCGTCACTTCGACAGGTGAACATCACAGTGGCGACAATGCAATTGTTCTGGGCGTACTCTTTGGCGCACCAAGTCAATTTGTTGTGGATTTAAAACGAGGCGTGAGGCGTGGACATGAAGCAAAAGCGCAGATGGGGTGGCCACATGGCGTTGCGTTCACAGGCTTCCTCAATGAGAAAGATGGGGACAGGGGTGCAAAAAAATGGAGGGTTGATGCAGAGCGTTGGCCGCTTGTTCAGCAACTTTTTTATCGCTATCTGAATGGCAATATATCTGCCTCGCAAATCGCTTATTTTGCCCGTGAAGAATTAAAGCTCACTACGCCCATGCGGAGGCGACAGGGCGGCAAACTTATTGCCCGTTCAGCGATATACAACCTTTTGGCGAACCCCATCTATGCGGGCTTCTTCTTTTTGGGTGGCAAGCGGTACGAGCTTCATCCTTCAATGCCACGCATCATTACTGAGGAAGAACATCTCAAGATTTTAAGAATGATGTCGGGGAAAAATGTACCACGCTCTGAGCATTTTACTGCCACGTATTCTGGTTACATGGTTTCGCCCTACAAAGAGTTTATTGGGCAGAGTTTACATTTTCAGCTTATCTGTGAGTGTAAACAGAAATTTGCATATCTGAACAAGGATGCTTGCCCCAAGTGTGGAAAAGCTCTCGGTAAAATTCAGAATCCCAAATATCTTAATTACACTTACTACTACAATATTCCTCGTCATAAGGCCAAACAAAGAACTAGGCATATTGAAGAAAAGAGGGTTGATGAATTTCTCGCCACCTATATTGAAAAAAACTTACAGCTTTCTCCTGGGTTGGTTGAGTGGAGCAAGAAGTATTTGCACGAGCTGAGTGACAAGGAGCTACAGCAAAACCTTGAAGCGGTGCGTTCTCAAAATATGCGAAAGGCAAACCTTGAAAGCAAGAAGAAACGCTACCGTGAAATGTTGGCTGAAAATCTTGTTACTCCTGATGAGTATCAAAAGGATGTTCAGGAAATAGAGCAGGAACTAAAAAGCATATCCCAAGCTCCTGTTGCAGTGGATTGGTTGGCACAGGCAAATGATATGGCCGACCTCACCTTGGCTGCTGCTGAAGTAATACGAAGGGGTGAGACAAAGGCAAAGAGAGCGGTATTGTCTCGCTTGCAATCGAACCTAATCTGGGATGAAGAAAAACTCAACGTTATCAACGCGGAACCTTTTCAGAAGCTTATTGACGCACTTGCCGAAGCTAAGGCAACCTATCCAGCGTTCGAACCTAGATATTACGAGGCAGAGAAAGACAAAACCGAGCTTTTCAACTCGGTTTGTCCTACATTGTGCGTAGGGCAGGATTCGAACCTGCGTAGCCCATAGGACGATAGATTTACAGTCTATTGCATTTGACCGCTCTGCCACCTACGCATTTGTGAATGCAATATAACAGCTTCATCATTATTTGTAAAACCACATTTGCACCATGCTACTTGTGATATAATCCGTCACATGTCGAAGATTATCGAGGTGAAGAATTTGGTCAAAAAATTTAAAGACTTCGTCGCTGTCGACGATGTCTCTTTTTCGGTAGAAAAAGGGCAAATTTTCGCTTTTCTCGGGCCAAATGGGGCAGGGAAGACAACGACAATCAAGATGCTCACAACACTACTTGACCCAACGTCCGGTTCGATAATGCTGAATGGCTTTGATGTCATGGTGAATCCGAATGAAACCCGCAAATCGTTTGGCATCATTTTTCAGGACCCAAGCCTCGATACCGAATTGACCGCATTTGAGAATATGGAATTTCATGCGGTGCTTTACGGCCTCGGTCGAAAGACTATGGATGACCGTATTAAAGAATTGATGGAACTTGTGGAGTTGTGGGACAGGAAAGATGAGCTCGTGAAAAATTTTTCGGGTGGCATGAAGCGACGACTTGAGATTGCGCGTGGGCTTCTGCATCATCCCGCGGTACTTTTTATGGATGAGCCGACACTCGGACTCGACCCGCAAACGCGCAATCACATGTGGAGTTATATCAAGAACCTGAACGAAAAGGAGCAAATCACCGTATTTGTTACTACGCACTATATTGAAGAAGCAGAAAAGGTTGCGGACCGAGTCGCGATTATCGACCACGGAAAGATCGTGATGCAGGGCACGACAACCGAACTTAAGGAGGCTACCAAGACAGATAATCTCGAGGGTGCATTCCTTGCGCTCACCGGACGTTCTATTCGACCACAGGATGCGGGAAATGATGCGATGCGGCTCGGCGCGCGCATGTGGAGACGCTAATACATCACTATGCACTACGCAAACGTCATTTATATACTCTGGATACGGCAGCTCAAGCGTTATCTGCGCTCGCGCGCCCGTCTCGTCTCATCGGTGGCGCAACCCCTCTTGTTTCTTGTTGCACTGGGATTTGGTTTCGGACCGATATACGCAAAGGCCGGAGGAGGGGACTATATTACTTTTCTTGCGCCGGGCATCATTGCGATGAGTATGCTTTTCACATCAATGTTTGGTGGAATTGAAGTCATCTGGGATAAGCAGTTTGGATTCCTGAAGGAAACACTCGTCGCGCCCGTGCCACGCGTTGTGATTATGCTCGGAAGAACGGTCGGTGGTGCAACGGTCGCCATGGTGCAGGGTTTGGTCATTTTTCTCGTAACGCTTGTCGTGGGATTTCGTCCCGAAATAACCCCCGCACTATTGTTTGCCCCTCTCGTCATGTTTCTCATGTGTATGCTTTTTACTGCCCTCGGTACGGCCATTGCATCGCGATTAAATGACATGCAGGCATTTCCTCTTGTCATGAATTTCCTCGTCATGCCGATGTTCTTTCTTTCCGGAGCTCTTTTTCCTGTCGATCAACTCCCTCGAGCACTTGCCATTGCTGTTCGTCTCAATCCTGTTTCGTATGGCGTAGACGGTATGCGCGCGACACTGATTAACGTAAATCATTTTGGTCTATCCGTTGACATCCTTGCACTTGCACTCACGGCATCTGTCGTTATTGTCATTGGTGCATTATTATTCAATAAAATAGAGGCTTGATATGCAACAATCAATAAGCAAAGAGAGTGCAGCGCTCCGTACTTGGATTGAGATTGACACAAAGGCAATCGCGAAAAATTATCGCGTATTTCGAAAGCTTATAGGGAAGAAGACTCTTTTCATGGCAGTCGTAAAATCCAATGCATATGGTCATAACTTGCGCGAGTTTTCCGGAGCAATGGACAGACTCGGAGTGGACTGGCTTGGTGTCGATTCGATTACCGAAGCACTTGCATTACGCAGGGACGGTATCACAACGCCGATACTAGTGCTTGGTTTCACGTTGCCGACACTTTATCCCGAAGCGCGGAAGCATAAGGTGAGCATTACCATATCCTCGTTTCCCCAGTTGAATGAAGCATTGCGCTTGAAGCCGTCAAAGACCCCACTCCAAGTGCACATAAAGGTGGATACGGGAATGCATCGTCAGGGGTTTGAGTTGGGCGTCGCACAAAAGCTTTTGAGTACGCTGGGGCAGGCACCGCTCGGAATTATTCACATTCAAGGACTTTATACACATTTTGCAGAGGCAAAAGATCTCAAGAATAGTGATGCTACAAAACGCCAGATTGAGGAATATGAACATTGGGCAAAATTATTTTACGAAGCAGGGCACGACCCGATTCATCATACTTCTGCAACCGGCGGAGCCATGCTTTATCATAAGGCACATTTTGATATGGTGCGCATTGGTATCGGGTGTTATGGACTCTGGCCTTCTGATGAATCAAAACAGCACCTATCACGCGACATCACGTTGTCGCCCGCATTGTCATGGAAGGCGGTGGTGAGTGAGGTGAAAACAGTCAAAAAAGGGGGGCGTGTGGGATATGACTCCACGGAAATGCTTCGACGTGATTCCACCCTCGCTATTATCCCTGTCGGTTACTGGCATGGAATTCCTCGATTGCTTTCGAGTAAGGGGCGCGTGCTTATCCGCGGGAAGAGCGCCGGCATCGTGGGGCGCGTTTCGATGGATATGATCGTCGTCGATGTCACTGATATCGTCGGAGTGAAGATGGGGGATGAAGTGGTGCTCATTGGAAATCAGGGGAAAGAGAATATCGAAGCGAGTGAAATAGCTAGATATTCCGCTACGACCCACTACGAGGTGCTCACGCGTTTGAATCCGCTTATTCGGCGCATCTATCGCTAGCGCAAGCATGTTTGTGTATTGTTCTCACTACAGGATATCATCCTAGCTTTTTTGTTCGGGACAAATTAGTAGAAATGAAATATAATGAATCAAATCAGATTAATTCACTTTATAATATTATGGCAGACAAAAAAGTACGCATAGCGATTAATGGATTTGGACGTATTGGCCGTGCTTTTTACAAGCTTGCGCGACAGAAACCTGAGATAGAAATTGTTGCCATAAACGACCTCGGTGACCCAGCAAACATGTCCTATTTGCTCAAGTATGATACTGCAAACGGTCAGGCTGACTTTGATATTTCCGTAGTTGCCGCCGATGGCGATTCCGAAGCCGGATTCATGGACGGGGATCACAGGGTGATATTAGTACAGGAGAAGGATGCAACAAAGCTCCCATGGGGCAAATATGCGATTGACATTGTCGTTGAATCAACGGGATTCTTTACTAATTATGACAAGGCACAGGTGCATCTTACTTCGGGGGCAAAGCGCGTTGTTATTACTGCGCCGGCAAAAGGAACACCAACCGACGGAGTGTCTGCGGCAATGGTACTCATGGGAATCAACCATAGTGAGCTTGGTACATGTCAGATATCATCGAATGCATCATGCACGACAAACGCATCCGGTCCTTTGATTCAGATTTTGAATGAAACTATCGGTATCGAAAAAGCGCTTCTCAACACCACTCACGCGATGACTGGAACACAGCGCGTCGTAGATAGCCCCGGCGGAAAAGATCTTCGCGGCGGACGAGCTGCTTCACAAAATATGGTCCCAGCCTCGACTGGGGCAGCGATAGCCGTCGGTGAGGTCATTGGAGACCTGGAGGGGAAGTTCGACGGTATTTCTATTCGCGTTCCCGTTATAGCCGGCTCAATTGCTGACATTACGTTTATTGCAAAACGCAGCACGACGGTTGAAGAGGTGAACCAAATTCTTCGCGATGCCGCAAAAGATCCTCGCTGGGCCGGAATATTTACGGTGACTGAAGAACCGCTTGTTTCATCCGATATCATCGGTAATTTACATGGTGCTGTTGCCGACCTAGAGCTCACGCGGGTGGTTGACGGCAATTTGGTCAAGGTTATGTCTTGGTACGATAACGAGATGGGGTATACTCACACCCTTGTTTTGCATGTATTGGAAATTGCAAAATATCTGTAATGAGACTATGAAAATATTTATTGCCACTGACCATGCCGGATATGAATTGAAGGAGATCATCACATCGTATGTCGAGAAGGATTTGGGGTACACTGTTGCGGATATGGGCGCACACCAAATGGACATACAAGATGACTACCCTGACTTCATTCAGCTCGCCGCACAAGAAGTATCACACGACCCAAGCGCTTCTCGAGGAATTATTCTCGGTGGATCGGGACAGGGGGAGGCAATGGTCGCCAATCGCTTTCCCAATGTGCGATGTGCTGTGTATTACGGCGGTGACATTGATATCGTGAAACTGACGAGAGAGCACAACAATTCAAACATCCTTTCCCTCGGCGCGCGCCGTATTACCGTTGATGAAGCAAAGGCTGCAGTGAAGCTTTGGCTTGATACTGTCTTTGAAGACGAGGAACGACACGTGAGGCGAATTAGGAAGATTGAAAAAATTTGGCCATATAAATAATTTGTTGTAAAGTTATCGTGAATAAGATTTTTCAGTAGTAAGAATATCGATATTTGAATAACTCAGTATAATCATTGCTAATAGCTTTCTTTGACATCTCAAAATTTGTGGTATAATTCCCACGTTGAGCGTCATAAGAACGCATACATAATTTAGTTCTATTTAAAATGAAGAATATCAGGGTGCTCATGTTCGGATGGGAGTTCCCGCCACATAACAGCGGCGGTCTTGGAACTGCGTGCTATGGCCTGACCAAAAGTCTCACAAAGAGTAATGTGTCAGTAACGTTCGTGTTACCCAAAAAACTCGGCGGACTTAACCATGATTTTCTCAAAATAGTATTCGCAAATATTCGGAATATCAAAATTCGTGGCGTCACATCGCTTATTCATCCTTACATTACTTCAGAATTGTATGATGAGTACCTCCTCAAAGCCCCAGAGCATCAACTCTATGGCCTCAATCTGTTTGACGAAGTGAGGCGCTACGGTCTGCAGGCGAGACTTATCGCGGCCGAAGAACCTCACGATGTTATTCACGCACACGACTGGCTTTCATTTCGTGCGGGAATTGAGGCGAAGCGCATTTCCGGTAAACCACTTATCGTACACGTACATGCAACGGAGTTCGATCGCACGGGAGGAAAACCCAATCAGTTTATCTATGACGAGGAGCGCAGGGGGCTTCATGCGGCAGACTGCATCATTGCTGTTTCTCAACTCACCAAAAATGTCATTGTAGAACACTATGGCATAGAACCTTCCCGCGTCATGGTGGTTCATAATGGTATCGACCATAAAGATTTTCGTCACGCACTTCCGCCTGCACTAAAAAACGTTCGCGAGTCGGGAAAAAAAGTCGTACTTTTTGTTGGACGTATCACCATTCAAAAAGGTCCTGATTATTTTATCAAAGTTGCAAAACGGGTTCTCGAGCTTGATCCGAGCGTCCTTTTTGTAGTATCCGGCAGCGGAGATATGGAACATCAGATTATTCGCCTCGCATCAGATATGGGGCTTGGGGACAAAATCATTTTTGCTGGATTTGTCCGAGGCGATGAACTCCTCAAACTTTATCGTGCTGCGGATCTTTTTGTGATGCCTTCGGTGTCCGAGCCTTTTGGTCTCACCGCACTTGAAGCGCTCGCGAACGGAACACCCATCCTCGTCTCCAAACAATCCGGCGTATCGGAGGTTGTGACGCACGCACTCAAATCCGATTTTTGGGATATAGATGATATGGCGGACAAGATTCTTAATGTCGTTTCAAGTAGGGGATTGCATGACACACTCGGCGAGCTTGGCTCGACAGATGTTGAGCACGTGACATGGGAGAGTGCCGCCGGGAAGTGTACTCAAATTTATCGAGATATCATTAACTCTGCAAAGTAATATGACTTCAGTATGTTTTTATTTTCAGGTACATCAACCGTTTCGTATAAAAAAATATAGGATTTTTGATGTCGGGCATGATCATCACTATTTTAACGACAAATCTGATAGAGATATCAATAATGAAAAAATATTACACAAGGTCGCGAACAAGTGCTATTTGCCGACCAACAAACTGATGCTTGAACTGCTTGAAAAACATCCTGAATTCAAAATCGCCTATTCTTTTTCTGGTGTTTTTCTTGATCAGCTTGAGGAATTTTCTCCTGAGACTTTGGTTTCTTTTCAAAAACTGGTTAAGACTGGCCGCGTCGAGATACTCGAAGAAACATATTATCACTCACTTGCGTTTCTTTATTCTAAGGATGAATTTGTACGCCAGGTTGAACTTCATCGCGCAAAAATAAAGAAGCTGTTCGGTGTTACGCCGAAAGTGTTTCGCAATACCGAGCTCATCTATAACAATGAGTTGGCAAATTTCGTTGAGGGAATGGGGTATAAAGCAATTCTTGCGGAAGGGGCCGACAATCTACTCGGATGGCGCAGTCCAAATTTTGCGTACAGATCTCCCGGAACAACAACCATCAAGACATTACTCAAAAATTATAAACTGTCTGATGATATTGCTTTTCGATTTTCTTCCAAATCATGGACCGAATGGCCGCTCACATCAGAGAAATTTGCAAACTGGGTGAATGAGGTCAACGGAAACGGGAATCTTGTTAATCTTTTCATGGATTACGAAACGTTTGGTGAACATCAATGGGAAGATACCGGAATATTTGAGTTTCTGCGTGCGTTACCAGGAGCAATATTGAAGCATCCGGACAATGAATTCATCACGCCGACGGAGGCTGTCGCGAAGTATCCGGCTGTTGGTGAGTATGATGCGCATAATTTTGTCTCTTGGGCAGATGTTGAGCGTGACCTTTCAGCGTGGCTTTCAAATAGTATGCAACACGAAGCAATCAACAATATTTACGCACTTGAGGCAGATGTTTTTGCTACGGGAGATGCGAAAATTATCGAAGACTGGCGCAAGTTACAGACATCTGACCATTTTTACTATATGTGCACAAAGTGGTTTGCCGACGGAGATGTTCATAAATATTTTAATCCTTACGATACCCCCTACGAGGCGTTCATTGCATATAACAATGTATTGCATGACCTCCGCCTTCGCATTGCTGATAGGAAAACGAAGCGTGTGCAAAGCAAGAAAGATGTTGTCGTGAAGAAAAAAGTAGCCAAGAAAGTTGCGAATCGTGCGCCAACAGTGCACGTGAAGAAGGTTTCGGGCAAAAAAGCGCCCAAAATAGCAAAAAAATAAGACGCGAGTTACCCGACCCATACTGAGCAGTTTTTGTGAAAAAGATGAGGAGCAGGTATACTTTACCTATGGCTAAGTCCCTTTCGTTCGGCAATGGCTCCCTCTTGATTTGTACTGATCATTTTGGTCGCGTGCGAGATATTTATTATCCCTTTATAGGACTCGAAAATCAGGCAGGTGCTTCCAATGCACATCGTATAGGTGTTTGGGTTGATGGACGATTTTCTTGGATTGATGATGGATCGTGGACTGTTGATGTTCAATCGGACCTTTCATATACTGGCCTTACGACCGCGCACTCTGACTCCCTTCAGATCGAGTTGCATTTTACAGATGTTCTTTCTCATGAGAAAAATATTTTTTTACGTAAGATTAAGGTGCTCAATTTTGCGTCGCAAAAGAGGGAAGTGCGTATTTTTTTTAATCAGCAATTTGAGTTATTTCACTCAGAAAAGGGGGATACTGCATATTATGACCCTCAGAACAATACTATTGTTCACTATGAAGGCAAACGAGCGATTCTCATTAATGCGAACATGAATGGCCATGGCTTTACTGATTACACTGTTGGTTTATTCCACATGGAGGGAAAAGAGGGGGCATTCAAAGATGCGGAAGACGGTGTTCTTGGGAAAAACAATATAGAACATGGCAGTGTTGATTCAGTAATTGGCATGACTATGGAAATTGAAACGGATAGTACCGGAGTATTTTACTACTGGTTCACTGTTGGCGAGTCGATAGACGAAACAAAAGAACTCAATCTTTACGTCTCGCAGCATTCTGCGGAGCATATTATGAAAACATCACGGGACTATTGGAGCGCTTGGATTGAAAGAAGTAATTGGAATCTCTATGGGTTAAGCGAGAATGCGATCAATCTCTTCCTTAAGTCACAGTTCTATCTTCGGTCTCATGTTGACGTGCACGGAGGAATCATTGCTTCCGGGGATTCCGATATGCTTCAGGGTGGTCGTGATACCTACGCATATGTGTGGCCGAGAGATGCAGCATATGTTGCGGTGGCGCTTGATTGGATTGGTGATAGACATAGTGCACGCAAATTTTTTGATTTTTGTAATCATGTAATAACGGAGGGTGGCTATATGATGCACAAGTATCGCCCGGATGAATCATTGGGCTCATCGTGGCACGGTTATGTCGTCGATGGCCACTCTGAATTACCCATACAAGAAGATGAAACAGCGCTTATTTTGTGGGCGCTTTGGGAGCATTGGCTTGTTTCTCGAGACCTTGATTTTATTGAGTCACTTTATGAATCATTTATAAAAAAGGCAGCGACATTCATGGTGGCGTATCGCGATCCATATACCGGCTTGCCTAAGTCTTCATACAATCTCTGGGAAGAGAAATTCGGGATTCATACGTACACCGCATCATCGGTATACGCTGGGCTGTTGGCCGCAGCACGATTTGCTGACTTGCTCGGCAAAGATCGTAGTGAGCATAATTTTCACAAAGCGGCCAATGAAATGCGGAATGCGATCTTAAAACATTTATACGATGCGGAACAAGGATATTTTTTACGCTCCTCTTTTTTGGATGAAAAAGGGGAAATGGCCTTTGATCGTGCGATTGACGCGTCGAGTGCATATGGGATATTTCTTTTTGGAGTGCTGCCACCCGATGACCCACGACTCACGGGGGCTATTGCGCGTACAAAAGAAAAACTTTCAATACATACCCCGGTTGGCGGTATTGCTCGCTACGAGGAAGATCAGTATTATCATGTGGCCGATGATGTTCCCGGTAACCCATGGTTTATTACGACGCTGTGGTATACGCAGCATGCAATAAGTATTGCCAAGAGCGATCATGATCTCGATAGTGCTCGCGCAGAGCTTAATTGGGTAGAACGAAATGCACTACGCTCAGGAATTCTTTCAGAGCAGTTGAACCCTCATACGGGAGAACAGCTTGGCGCAGCACCACTGACATGGAGTCATGCAGAGTATGTGCGCACCGTAGTTATGTATCTCGATAAATTAAAGGAGTTGAATATTATTCGTGAAATAAAAAAGCCTTATGAATAATATTCTTTCCATAGAACACCGGGACCTAACGGATGCTTTGATGACGATTCCTTCCGAATCGCTCAATAAACTCCGTGAGGAACTCGTCCGCGTTAGTCTACTGCGCGGAGGAGCGTATATGACGCATGATCATGTCATAAGACTTCCTTTAGACCACGACATTCTTCTCGCTGCGAAACAAATGGCTGAACGGTACTATACCTCAAATCTTAAGTACATCATTCTTATTGGCATTCATGAACTAAGGGAAATACTTCACGCAGAAGTGCGTGTGAAAGAAGAAATACTCATCAGTCTTTCCAGTAAGTCTGGTGGTACAACTGAAACCATTGCGAATTTCGAGCTATTGCGTGCATTTTTAAATAAACACATCGACGGGATAGACCAGCGCATTGTCGTTACGACTGATGCAGAGTCTCCGCTTCACAAGGTGGCTACAAAAATGGGGTATGGAATTCTTTTAATGCCACAAATGGTGGGCGGCAGATTTTCCGTATTTTCTCATGCGGGTATTTTCCCGCTCCTACTTGCGGGTATTGATGTCATCTCGTTACTTGACGGCGCTCGTGGAGTACTTGATGCTGAGCGTGAGTCGTCGAATAGTAACCAGACCGCAAAATTCGCTGCCGAATCGATTTTTCGTGAGATGACGGTCGGTCATTGTAACATACTGAATATTTTTCATTTTCATCCTGAGCTTGAATCGCTTGGCAAGTGGGAACGCCAGCTTATTGCAGAATCACTTGGAAAAAAAAATGATATTTCCGGTCGCGAGATTAGGAGTGGCATAACTCCAATTGTTTCTATTGGTTCTACAGATCTCCATTCCATGGCGCAACTCTATTTTGGTGGACCAAAAGATAAGATGACGATAATCGTTAGGGCAAATCGTACCACGACGGAGAGGATTCCTTCGGATGGAGTGCTTCACGATGTCGCTCCGGCTCTCTCAATGAGAAGTCCCGTCGAGTTAAACGATGCAATATATCAGGGGGTGGTTCGAGCGTACCACAAAAATAAACTACCGGTCGTTCTCGTTACATTACCATCGGTATCGGCGGTCGCAATCGGTGCATACATGGAGTGGCGCATGCTCGTGGTTATTTATCTTGCGACTCTGTTGCATGTAGATCCATATAATCAGCCTAACGTTGAAGATTATAAGGAAGAAACTAGGGTTATCCTTGGACATCTTGGAAAAAAATAATCTAATAATTTATAAAACTATGTATATTCTATTTGATATCGGGGGAACAAAGATGCGCATTGCGCTTTCTAAAAACGGTGAAACTTTTGGTGACCCAAAAATTGTAGACACACCGAAAGATTTTGATGCAGGAATGCAGATGTTAAAAGAAATTGCACATGAATTACTTGGGGGCGAAAAGCTTATCGCGGCCGGAGGGGGTATTGCTGGTACGCTTTCTCGCGACAAGACGACGTTTTTGATTGGGCCAAATCTTCATGGATGGAACGGTAAACCCATAAAGTCAGCTCTGGAATTGGCATTTGGTGCTCCGACGTTTGTGGAAAATGATACTGCCATTGTTGGTCTTGGTGAGGCGGTTGCGGGTAGCGGCATGGGACATCAGATTGTTGCTTATATGACCGTGTCGACTGGTGTCGGAGGCGTGAGAATTGTTGATAAAAAAATTGATGTTTCTGCTATGGGTTTTGAGCCGGGACATCAGATTATTGATGCCGACAACACGCTCTATCGTTCGACAGTTTGCGGAGCTGGACTCGATTTTGAGTCGACAGTATCCGGCACAGCGATTTCTGCGCGGTATGAGAAAAAGCCTTATGAAATTACGGATGAGGCTTTTTGGGAGGAAATGGCTAGAATTCTCGCTTTCGGATTGAACAACACCATCGTACACTGGTCACCTGATGTCGTTGTTATTGGAGGCTCGATGATGAATAAAATTGGTATTCCCGTTGACCGTGTTCGCGCGCACTTGAAAGGGATCCTTCATATTTTTCCTGAGCTTCCGGTCATTACACACTCAGCGCTCGCGGACGTTGGGGGGCTTCACGGTGCACTCCATTTTATAAAACAAAATCTCGGAAAATAGTTTTTCAAAAAACCGCTTAGGCGGTTTTTTTCTCGAGCTCGATAAATTTGAGTCCGAATGCATTTTTTTCGTCGGATTTATAAATAAGGGTCGAATCTTCCCTCCATTCTGCGGAATCATATGTTGGAAAAAATGCATCACAGGGGAATACTGCGTCAATCTCCGTAATATATAATCTGGTCGCAGAAGGTAGTGCCTCGCGAAAAAGTTCAGCACCGCCAATGACGAACACGTCATCGCTTTCTTTGTTTGCTAGGGCGAATGCTTCGGAGAGTGAATGGGCACGCCAGACGCCAGGGACTCTCCATGTTCTGTCTCTCGTGAGTACGATATTCATTCGATCAGGCAGTGGGCGACCGATGGACTCATAAGTTTTTCGACCCATAATAACTGATTTACCAGAGGTCACCTCCTTAAAATGAGCCATGTCGCGCGGCAATTTCCCCGCCCACGGCATGGTGTTATTCTTGCCAATGCCATGTTTTTTGTCATGTGCAACAATGATGGAGATATTCATCTATACTATTATACAAAAATGCCCTACAAAGTGTAGGGCATGTATTTATACGGCAATAGGAGCCTTGATTGCGGGATGTGGGTCGTATCCCTCGAATTCAAAATCTTCATATTTGAAGTCATCAATCGCGTTTACCTTGCGTTTAATTACGAGCTTTGGGAGTGCGCGAGGCGCACGCAAAAGTTGCTCATTAACTTGGTCGACGTGGTTATTGTAGATATGGCAGTCACCACCTACCCATATGAATTCACCGAGTTCAAGTCCAGTCACATGGGCGACCATGTGCGTAAGTAGGGCATACGAAGCGATATTGAAAGGAACACCCAGAAATGAATCACAGCTGCGCTGATAAAGCTGGCAAGAGAGTTTGCCATTCGCGACATAGAATTGAAATAGGCAGTGGCAAGGCATGAGCGCCATTTTGGATAAGTCAGCAACATTCCACGCCGAGACAATAATCCGTCGCGAGTCGGGATTATTCTTGAGCGTCTCGATAATTTCCGAGAGTTGGTCGATAGTTTTCCCGTCCGGTGTACCCCATGAGCGCCACTGGTGTCCATATACGGGACCCAAGTCGCCGCTTGCATCTGCCCATTCATCCCAGATGGTCACCCCATTATCTTTCAGATATTTGATGTTGGTGTCGCCCGAGATGAACCAGAGGAGTTCATGAATAATAGCCTTCGTAAATACCTTCTTGGTGGTGACGAGAGGAAATCCCTCAGAGAGGTTAAACCGCATTTGGTGACCAAAAATACTTTTTGTCCCCGTACCGGTCCGATCCTCTTTGTGTGTGCCTTTGTCTTTAATTGTCTGCAGGTAATGAAGGTATTGTTTCATCGATATTTCTCCTAATGATAAATGAGCATTCTCCAAGTGAATATAGCACAAATGCATTATCCACAATAATTCTCGTACGTGCTATAGTCATTTCTACTATGTCAAAAAATACATTTGGGTTCACAATAGAGAAAAGGGTCGGAGGGGATTCATTGGCGCGCACTGGTGTGATTCACACACCGCACGGGGATATCAAAACACCGGCGTTTATCGTTGTAGGGACCAAGGCGACCGTGAAGTCCCTTACGATGGAGCAAGTGAAAAGTCTTGGTACGCAGGTCGTTCTTGCGAATACTTATCATCTGTATCTCGCGCCGGGAGATGAGTTGGTGAAAAAAGCCGGAGGATTGGGTAAGTTCATGAATTGGGATGGGCCTACTTTCACAGATTCCGGTGGATTCCAAGTGTTCTCATTGGGGGCCGCATTTGGAAAAGGGGTAGGCAAGGTGGCAAGTGAGGAAGAAAATGCCGAGGACACCAATTCTGATCATGGGCAGTTGGCCACCGTTGATGACGATGGGGTGACTTTTAAATCACATCGAGATGGGAGCTTGCATCGTTTTACCCCAGAGCGTTCCATCCAGATTCAACACAACATTGGGGCAGACATAATTGTCGCTTTCGATGAATGCACGTCGCCACGCGATCCGCATGATAAACAAAAACGCTCTCTTGATCGCACGCATGCATGGGCCAAGCGCTCACTCGCTGAGCACAAAAAACTTGGTGGAGATCAGGCTCTCTATGGGGTCATTCAGGGAGGGAAGTTTCAGGACTTGCGCGAAGAAGCGGCGCAGACCATCGGCGCAATGGATTTTGACGGATTTGGCATCGGTGGCTCGTTTAGTAAGGATGACATCGGTACTGCGGTTGCTTGGGTGAATAAAATACTTCCTGAGGATAAACCAAGACATCTCCTTGGAATTGGTGAGCCGATAGATTTCTTTTATGGAGTTGAAGCTGGAGTGGATACCTTTGACTGCGTTTCCCCGACACGATTGGGAAGAAATGGCTCGTTCTATACGACGAACGGACGAATGATAATTAAAAATGCACAGTACGTGAATGATCACACTCCCATTGATAACAACTGCGGATGCTACACGTGTAAACATCACACCCGTGCATACCTCGCGCATTTATTTCGTGAAGGCGAGATGCTTGGCGCCGCACTCGGGTCGATTCACAACTTGTACTTTGCGCTCCACCTCGTCGAACGCATCCGCCTATCACTGTTCGACGGCACATATGCGTCATTAAAAAAGCAAACATTAAAAGATTTCTACGGCACCGTATAAAAATCTCTCTCTACATTTCCTGTGTTCAGTATGCCGAAATCTATTATCTGGTGAATGGTAATGTATGTACGCGTTGCTAAAATGACAACATTATGCTATCTTGTCAAGAATGAATTTCAATCTTAAATCCGATTGGAAGCCCTCTGGAGACCCGAAACACCGCAAGGCCGGTGCACGGGCGAGACTCATCCTACGTTTATTCCGTTCAATCATATGACAAACTTTCACCTTAAATCCGACTGGGAGCCCTCTGGAGACCAGCCTCTGGCCATAAAGAAGCTCTACGAAGGCATAGAAGCTGATATGTGCTACCAGACTCTTTTGGGTGTCACGGGCTCCGGAAAAACCTTTACCGCTGCAAATATTATTGCGAAGGTTGATAAGCCGACTTTGGTTATCGCACATAACAAAACACTTGCAGCTCAACTTGCTCAAGAATATCGTCTATTTTTCCCCGATAATGCCGTGCACTATTTTGTCTCTTATTATGATTATTATCAGCCTGAAGCGTATCTTCCGACGACAGATACTTACATTGAGAAAGATGCTCAGATCAATGAAGAGATTGATCGATTGCGCCATGCATCCACTCAAGCATTACTTTCCCGAAAAGACGTTATCATCGTCGCTTCTGTTTCATGTATATACGGCCTCGGCTCGCCGGACGAGTATCTGCGCGTGAATCTGAAGCTTGAGGTTGGAGAAAAAATTTCACGCAATGACGTCATACGTAAACTTGTGAATGTCTACTTCGATAGAACGAATGCCGATCTTCGTCCTGGAACATTTCGCGGGATAGGGAATACTCTAGAGATTATGCCTACTGGTGAGATTATGATCTACCAGCTTTCATTTAGTGGGAGTGAAATCGTTGGAATAGTAAAAATCGATCCCATTACACGAGCAATAGTATCCGAGGAAAAATCTGTTTTCTTTTTTCCCGCAAAACATTTCGTGACGAATGATGAAGAACGAAAGCGTGCGCTACTCGATATGAAAGTCGAACTGGTAAACCGTCTGAAAGTGCTTGAGAAGGAAGGGAAGATCCTTGAGGCTGAGCGTCTGAAGCGTCGAACAAAATATGACATGGCGATGATTGAAGAAGTTGGTTATTGCAGTGGCATTGAGAATTATTCTCGTCATTTTTCAGGAAAAGCACCAGGTGAGCCGCCGGAAACTTTGCTTTCCTATTTTCCACACAAGGAAGATGGATCAGCCGACTTCCTCACTATTATTGATGAGTCCCATGTAACAATCCCGCAAATTCGAGGGATGTTTGCTGGCGATCAATCGCGTAAGAAAACGCTGATTGAGCATGGCTTTCGCCTTCCGTCTGCAGCCGACAATAGGCCGTTGACATTTTCTGAGTGGGAAGCGCGTGTGGGGCAAGTCATCTTTACTTCTGCAACGCCGGGCGCGTACGAGCGTGAGCATGGCGAGCAGGTTGTCGAGCAGGTTATCCGTCCCACCGGACTCGTCGATCCAGAAATTGTGATTCGTCCCATAGTGGAAAAAGGAACGTTCCGCGGACAAATAGCAGATTTTATCGATGAAGCGGTGAGTGTCGTAAAAAAAGATGAGCGTATACTAGTGACCACTCTTACAAAGAAAATGGCCGAGGATTTGTCCGTCTATCTCAAGGAGCACGGCGTGAAGTCGGAATATTTACACAGTGATGTAAAAACCATGGACAGAATAAAAATTCTGACGGAGTTCCGTAAGGGCACTTTTGACTGTCTTGTCGGGGTGAATTTGCTGCGCGAGGGACTCGATTTACCCGAGGTATCCTTGGTCGCTATTTTAGATGCCGATAAGGAGGGATTTTTGCGCTCCGAGACATCGTTGATTCAAACCATCGGTCGCGCGGCGAGAAATGTCAGAGGACGAGTGCTTTTATATGCAGACGTTATGACTGGTTCGCTGACCGCTGCGGTGAACGAGACCAATAGGCGTCGATCGGTACAGGAAGCTTATAATACCAAGCACGGAATTACTCCAGTTACGATCAAGAAGAAAATTCATGATATTACGGAGGAATTGAGGACTGTACATGAAAAAACCTTACATGAACTATTATTGCTTGATCAAAAAGCATTTACGAAAGACCCAGCGAAACTTATTAAGCAGAAGGAAAAGCAAATGCTCGCTGCGGTGAAGGAGCTCGATTTTGAAACAGCCGCATTATTGAGAGATGAAATTAAAATGCTGAGAGGAGAACCGGCAAATACCCGAACAACGAGCGGGTCGCGCAAGAAGAAAGCATAAGGAATCTCAGCAGCATTAGAGGTTAAATTTATGTATTTAGAAGGATGCAAAATAGTGCTATACTTGCATCATGATTGCCGCAAGTATTGGTGTCGGAAAAGGAAAGGATTCACATACTGCTGGTGCTGAGGCGTGTACTCAGGCTATTTCTGGGTTGCCGAAAGGAAAAGATGCTGATGCGCTCATTGTGTTTGGGTCGACGACCTTTGACCAAGATGCATTGGTGGCCGGCGTCACAAGCGTCGCACCGAATGCCATACTCATTGGATGTTCCACTGCAGGCGAGATTTCCAGTGAGGGATTTTCTACATACAACACCGTCGTGGTCATGGCTATTTGCTCCGATCAGGCACGTTTTTGGGGAGCGATCGGAAATCACATTCTTTGGAACGCGCGTCTCGCAGGTGAAGAGTGCGCAAATACGCTTACGTATAATTCAAACGGATATATTTCTTCTTGCCTCACGTTTCTTGACGTACTTTCTGGCTCTGGCGATGAGACGATTCGTGGCATGACGAATAAATTAGGAGATACTTTTCCCGTCACTGGAGGTGCATCTGGTGATGAGATGTTATTTTTCGAAACATATCAGTATTTACAGAATAAAGTGTATCGCGGTTCTATCGTCGGCATGGGTCTCTCTGGGGATTATCACACAGCGTCTGTCGCAATGCATGGTTTTTTGCCAATAGGAATATCGCGCGTTGCGACGCGATCAGAGGGCACCACACTATTTGAATTAGACGGAAAGCCAGCGTCTTCAATATACGAAGAATATTTTGGAGAAGACCATGTGCACGAACTGCATGATGGATTACTTCCGGCGCTTGCAGTGGCTTATCCTCTCGGAGTATTTACTGATGATAATAATGATGTTGTTTTGCGAAATCCTATTTTTGTTGATCAAAAAGGAGCCATGACATTTGCCTCTGGTATTCCTGAAAAATCTGAGATTCGCCTCATGATCTCTGATATCGATAGAGGGTTAGAGACTGCAGAGCGTGCAGCAAGGGAAGTATTGAAAAAGCTTCAAGGAAGAACACCCAAAGCAATTATTGTTGTTAATTCTGCGGCAAGGAAAAAAATGTTCGGATTACGCGCTGATGAGGAAATAGAAATCATACAGCGTATCATCGGACGCGATGTTCCCATCGCCGGGTACTATTCATATGCTCAAGTCGGAGGTCAGTCTGGAGAGCGTGTACAGATACATAATGGTTCTTTATTGTTATGGGCTATTGCGGAATAGTGTATTTTTCGCGTAAAATGAAGTAAGTCTTATGCAAAATGAACTACACGGAGGGACTCGATTGAAATCGACGAGCTGGATTATTGATGCTCGTTGGTACTATGCACCCCTAGCTTTTTTTCTTGGCATCATTGCGCGAGAGGATGGGGATCAAATGAGGTCGTTGGTCATCCTTGGTGGTTCACTTTTTTTTGTATTACTTTGCAATATTTTTTTCTCTATATATATCAGAAAAACAGAGAAAGAATTTCCCTCGGACAAGAGTGTCGGTACGATAAACATATTACAGATCGCACTTGATCTACTTTTTTTCTTCACCGTGATGATGTTCACTGGCGGTGGGGTGAGCAGTGTTGGTCATTCGTTTTTCTTTATACCTATAGTCGTTTCGATGATTGTATTTGGTTTTCGAGGTGCCATTATTGTTGCAATTGTGTCGGGTGTGGCTGTATTGGTGTCAGCATTTATTCATTTAGGTATATTTACTGATCTGATATCGGGAGCTAATCCGTTTATCATTTCTCCTCGTTTTTCAAACACATTACTTCAGTCTGGGGTTATTTTTATTCTGTATTTACTTACGGGATTTTTTGGAGGATATATATCACGACTCATGAGAGCTCGTGACGTTCTTTTGCATGAGCAAATTGCCAGCGAAGAAGTACACGTAGTGCGACTCGAAGAATTAACCAAAGCATTTGATCAAAGCGCAAAGTTGTTGGTTCGTCGCGACCTCGAACTTACGAGCGCAAACGACAAGCTTATTCAGCTAGACAAGATGAAGTCTGAAATAATATCAGTCGTCGCACATCAGCTACGCACACCGCTTTCAGCTATAAAATGGTCTCTGAAAATAATTCTTGACAAAGACGCTGGCGAATTGACCCCACAACAAGAGGAGCTTTTAAAAAAAAGTTTTACGTCCAATGAGCGTATGATAACGCTCATTAACGACATGCTTGCGGTGGACAAGCTCGAATCCGGCAAATTAAAATATGATTTCGTCGTTGTGCAGTTTGAGGATATCGTCCAAGATATGATTAGAAGCCTTTTGACTCTCGCAACGAAGAAAAACATACGTGTCGAGTTCTCGTCGCCAAGGGAGTTGTTGCCAAAGATAAAAGTTGATGTCGACAAGTTGCGTGATGTCCTTCAAAATTTAATCGATAATGCAATCAAATATACCAATCCGGGAGGTACGGTGTCTGTTGGCGCCACAAAAGAAAATGACGAAATACACTTTTGGGTCAAAGATGATGGTATAGGAATTCCTGCCGACGAGCAGGAGAAGATATTTGGTCGTTTTTTTAGGGCTTCCAACGCTTCGCGTTTTGCATCTGATGGTTCTGGTCTAGGTTTATTTATTACACAAAGCATTGTCAAGCGTCATGGCGGAAAATTATGGTTTGAGAGCAAAATAGGGTCAGGTTCAGTTTTCCACGTCACATTGCCACTCAGCTGACGATAGGATATCTATGATATACTACTATTCGTATGAATGAAGAATTTGCGCAAAGTATCGTCATCATGTCGGTTGATCAAAATTTTATCCAAAAACTCTCTGGCTTGCTTGAGGAATCGCACTATCGCTCCATATTGGCGCATGATCCAGCAACATTAGTTGAAGTCTTTTCAGATGGCACCCCAGGTTTGATCATTCTGGATATCGGGAAAGAGTCTGAAAAAAATTTGAATTTAATCAGAATGATTCGCGAGCATTCGGAAAAGCATGTAGCGGAAATACCCATTATTATTGTTTCTGAAAGTGGAAACCCCATCGAAATTTCTTCCGCATTGAAGTGTGGTGTCCAGGCCTATTTTGTAAAGTCGAATTTTAATGCAACTCAGATTTTGTCATATGTTTCAAAATATATTGGATCAGCGACACAAATCGAGGCTGAGACAGCATCACCGACAGTAGCTGAGGTTGTTCCATCACCCACACCATCAGTGAAGTCGCAAACCAAGCTCCTTATCATTGAGGATGACAAATTCCTTAGGGATCTTGCTGTGCAAAAAATTTCGAAAGAAGGATTTACTGTCATTGCGGCGGTGGATGGTGAGCAGGGGGTTCTATTTGCCGAAAAGGAGCTTCCGGACGTAGTGTTGCTTGATATATTGTTACCGGGGATAGACGGCTTTGAAGTATTGCGCCGACTACGTGCAAATCCCGCTCTTTCAAATACACACATTTCGATGCTTTCTAATTTTGGTCAGCGCGAAGACATTGAAAAGGCACTGAAGGCAGGAGCTGATAAATTTATGGTCAAGGCAAATTATACACTCGATGAAATTGTTGGCGAGGTAAAGGAAATGGCAAAATTTAAACGAAATTAATATGACAATTCAAAAAAAGGAAATTTCAGATTTTATGGGTTCGCTTGTTGAGAAGAATCCGGGTGAAATAGAATTTCATCAGGCGGTAGAGGAGGTTGCGGAAACAATCTTGCCGTATTTGAGCGAGCATGCAAAGTATCAAAACGAGATGCTTCTCGAGCGACTAGTGGAGCCTGAACGTACAATCATATTTCGCGTTCCATGGGCTGATGATGTTGGGCAGATACACGTCAATCGCGGGTATCGCGTGCAATTTTCTAGCGCCATCGGTCCATATAAGGGAGGGCTCCGATTTCATCCATCGGTCAATCTGTCGATATTGAAGTTTTTGGGTTTTGAGCAGGTTTTGAAAAATAGCCTCACGACGCTTCCGATGGGAGGAGGGAAGGGTGGATCTGACTTTGACCCTAAAGGCAAGTCAGATCGAGAAGTAATGCGTTTTTGTCAGGCCTTTATGACGGAACTTTATAGGCATATTGGTGCTGATACGGATGTGCCTGCTGGTGATATCGGGGTTGGCGGAAGGGAGATTGGGTATTTGTTTGGACAATATAAGAAAATGACCAATGAATTCACTGGCGTGCTTACCGGAAAGGGCTATGGATGGGGAGGCTCTCTGATGCGGCCTGAGGCAACAGGGTACGGTGCTGTTTATTTTGCGGAAGAAATGCTTAGTAGACACAGTGAGACTTTGTTACATAAAACGATCGTTGTTTCCGGCTCAGGAAATGTAGCCCAACACGTTGTCGAGAAGGCCATTATGCTCGGTGCAAAGGTATTGACGATGTCGGACTCCGACGGATATATCTATGATAAAGATGGTATCAATGCGACGAAGCTTGCATTTGTGAAGGAGTTAAAAAATGTGAAACGTGGTCGCATAAAGGAATATGCCGATAAATTTGGAGCGGAGTACCTAGCCGGAGCGAAACCCTGGAGTGTGAAAGCTGAACTCTACTTCCCTTGTTCTACGCAGAATGAACTGAATGGACATGATGCAAAAATGATTGTCGACAACAAGGGGCTAGCTGTTATTGAAGGGGCAAATATGCCCACTACGCAAGAGGCTGTATCTTTGCTCCAGAAACAGGGAATAATGTTTGCCCCAGGAAAGGCTTCGAATGCGGGTGGTGTTGCCACGTCCGGACTTGAGATGTCTCAAAACAGTCTGAGGCTCTCCTGGGCGGCTGATGAAGTTGATGCGCGCCTGAAAGAGATCATGAAAAATATTCATGCAACTTGCGTCACCTTTGGTGGCGAGAGTAAGAGCCGTGTGGATTATGTAAAAGGTGCCAACATAGGTGGATTTGTCCGTGTCGCAGATGCGATGCTTGCGCAGGGTATAGTTTGATTGACCTGCATAAAAATAATTGCTCTTTGCGAGAAATGCCCAGTTGTGAGATTTTGCATTTTATAAAAAATGTGTTAGAATTGCACACTCATGAGCGATAAACACAAAACTAAAGAACTCGACTCGATCATTGTTCGCGGTGCTCGAACGCATAATCTGAAGAATATTACCGTGGAGATGCCGCGCAACAAAATGGTGGTCATTACCGGTCTTTCCGGCTCTGGAAAATCTTCACTTGCGTTCGATACGATATTTGCTGAGGGTCAGCGCCGATATGTGGAGTCGCTTTCGGCATATGCTCGACAGTTTCTTCATCAGATGCAAAAGCCGGATGTCGATGAGATTATTGGTCTTTCGCCAGCTATTTCCATAGACCAGAAGTCGCACTCCTCGAACCCGCGTTCAACAGTTGCAACCATTACTGAATTATACGACTACCTCCGTGTTCTGTACGCCCGTATCGGAATTCCGCACTGTCTCACATGTGGAAAGCCAATTAAGCGTCTGACGAACGAGGAGATCATGAATTTCGTTATAGAAAAGGTCGGTGAAATAGGAAAACATGAAGCGAAGGAGATTGTTCTCGGCGTCTCCTATTCAACGCTCAAGGTTGGCATTTATGCGCCCGTCGTGCGCGGGCGGAAAGGGGAATACTATCAGTTGCTTTATGATTATCTTTCAAAGGGGTACATCAAGGCGCGTATCGACGGAAAACAGAAAAATCTTCGTGAGCAGATCGTACTCTCAAAAAATAAAAAACACGATATCGACATTCTCGTTGATGAGTTCTTCGTGTCCGAATTTACTGACAATGTGAAGGGTGTGCGCGAGCGACTTGCGGAGGCTGTCGAACGCGGACTCGACGAGACGGAGGGTCTTGTGCGTCTCGTGATTGGCGAAGATGACACGCTTATGTCGGCAAAATTTGCCTGTCCTGACGATGGGTTTTCTTATCCCGAAGTGGAACCAAGACTGTTCTCTTTCAACTCTCCCGCCGGTGCGTGCCAAGGGTGTAATGGCCTCGGGACAAAGCACTTTTTTGGCGAGGAGGCATGTGAGGTGTGTCACGGTGCTCGCTTGCGTGAGGAAGCACTTCATGTACGCATTGGGGGTGGTAATGTCATAAACAAGAAAGAAAAGGAAGGGGTTTTGAAGAAGGAGAGTGGGAAAAATATTGTTGAAATTACGGATATGTCCATTGAAGAGGCATCTGCATATTTTCACTCACTTGTTCTGACGCCGACCGAAAAGGAAATTTCCAATGTAGTTATCAAGGAAATTCAGTCGCGCTTATCATTCATGCTTGATGTGGGAATTGGGTATCTGACCCTTGGGCGTCGCGCAAACACACTTTCTGGTGGCGAAGCACAACGCATTCGTCTTGCATCACAACTCGGATCTCGGCTCGTCGGAGCGCTTTACGTGCTCGACGAACCTACCATTGGTCTGCATCAAAAAGACAATGATAAGTTGATCAAAACACTCCGTGATCTCTGTGATATGGGGAATACCATTATCATCGTGGAGCATGACGAAGATACTATCTTTGCTTCAGACTATTTGGTTGATATCGGTCCAGGTGCTGGCGTGCATGGTGGCCACGTTGTGGCCGCGGGTTATCTTGAAGACTTATTGTTAAACAAAAAGGAAAAATCATTAACCTTAGACTATTTGCGTGGAGATAAAACAATTCCCATTCCCGAAAAACGGCGCACGAAAGACAAGGGGACGCTACAGATACGTGGAGGCAAAGCTTTTAATATCAACAACATGAATGTTGATATTCCACTCGGAAAGTTGGTGACCGTGACTGGCGTTTCGGGCTCAGGGAAGTCAACTCTTCTATACGAGCTCGTTTATAAAAATCTGCAGGCGCGATTTGAGCGAAAATATCGTAGCGCAAAGACTTACAATTGCTCGTCGTTCACAGGAACTGAATATTTGCACCGCACCATACTTATCGACCAGTCTCCCATCGGAAGAACCCCACGTTCAAATCCCGCAACTTACACCGGCGCATGGACGTTCATTCGCGATATGTTTGCCGAGACGGAAGAGGCGAAGGTGCGTGGGTGGAAACCATCTCGATTTTCCTTCAACGTAAAGGGCGGGCGCTGCGAGGCGTGTGAGGGAAACGGAATGATTGCAGTCGAAATGCATTTTTTGCCGACCGTGTACGTGCTCTGTGATGTGTGCCAAGGAAAGCGTTTCCAAAAAGAGACGCTCGAAGTGAAGTGGAAGAAGAAGAATATATACGAAGTTCTGAAGATGACCGTTGAAGAGGCAACGACTTTTTTTGAGGATATTCCTGCTATTTCGGATCGATTAAAGTCGATGGAAGACGTGGGGCTCGGCTATTTGGAGCTGGGCCAATCTGCAACGACCTTGTCGGGTGGAGAGGCGCAACGCGTGAAAATTGCATCCGAACTTTATCGCCCACTTATGCAACGCACCATGTATCTTCTCGACGAGCCAACCATCGGGCTGCACTATGAAGATGTGAAGAAATTGATCGAAATATTGCAAACCCTCGTCGATAAAGGAAATTCCGTGCTTTTGATTGAACACAATCTCGATGTAATCAAATCCTCCGACTATGTAATCGATATTGGACCCGAAGGTGGCTCGGGTGGAGGCACGCTTGTGGCGAAGGGAACTCCGGAAGAGGTCGCGAATAATTCAAAATCACACACAGGGAAATATCTGAACAAAATGTTAAAAAAAACGAGTAAATAAAAAAGGCGCCGTGTGGCGCCTTTTGTTTACTTACCTATCTGGATTTGAGTGGCGGTTTACCGCGATCATCTTCCATGTCTTCAACGTGGCAGGAATGGAAATCCTCAACCCAGTTCAGGAAATCCTTTATAACCCCCGGGAGAATCTCGGTCAGTCGTTGAGGAGAACATGCGCCCGAGAATTCTGGTTTCATGAATGGGAAAACATCTTTCAAGCCTTGCGGAGGAATTTCGACCGGAAATCGCACCCGAAGATCACCCGCGTTAAGTTGCACTGTCTGGATGATGTGGGCAACAATACACGCCCAAGCATCAGTGAAGACAAACTGCCCCATCAATCCATCGTCACCAATCAACTGATTGGGTGCATAAAGGGAGGGACGCAGCGGTCTATTGAAGTGATATTCCCGTAGTTCGAATGCAAGTCTGCCAACAAGCCGTTCTGATATCATGGTACTCTCCTGTTTGTTCCTCCTTCATCTAATCATCATGTTGTTGTTTGTCAATACCAATGACTTCCTTTATGATACGGCAATGACACAGGACAGGCTAAAATCGTTCAAATTACCCGATTCCCCAGGTATCTATAGGTTTCTCGATGCGAAAGGGAGGGTCTTGTATATCGGAAAGGCGACGTCCTTGCGCGACCGCGTGAGGAGCTATTTTTCTAATGATCTGCTTCATATGCGTGGAAAACATATCGTCGACATGGTCACGCTTGCACGCAATGTCGAGCATCAGGTGACCGATTCGGTAATCGAGGCGCTTATTCTTGAGGCAAGTCTCATTAAACGCCACCAGCCGTTCTACAACACCAGAGAAAAAGACAATCGTAGCTGGAACTATGTGGTTATGACGAAAGAAGAATTTCCACGAGTCCTTACTATCCGTGAGCGGGTCATGCTCTCGGGTACCGAAGGGGCGAGTGGAATTTATCTTCACGTTTTTGGCCCATTCACAGATGGTGGAAGTCTGAACGAATCGTTGAAGATTATCCGTCGGATTTTGCCGTTTCGCGACAAATGCCAACCACATCAGGGAAAGCCTTGTTTTAATCGTCAAATAGGGCTTTGTCCGGGGATTTGCTCCGACGAAATGAACGCACGTGAGTATATGGAGCGCATTCAAGAGATTAGATTATTTTTCGAAGGCAAAAAAAATACGCTAGTAAAAAGACTCGGGAAATTGATGCATGAGTATGCTACTCAGCAGAAATTTGAGGAAGCGCAGGAGTTTAAAAACATGATATTCTCACTTCAGCATATCAAAGATGTTTCACTATTGAGCGCAGAGGTGCGTTCCCATTCACAGAAAACCTCCCTATCGCGTAGTAAACCATTCCGTATTGAGGCCTATGACGTTGCGCATATCTCCGGTAAGTACACGGTTGGCGTGATGACCGTCGTTGAAGATGGGAAATTGAAAAAGAGCGACTATCGCAAGTTCAAGATTCGCATTGAAAGTGATGTATCGAACGATACGCTTCATCTTGATGAGGTTTTGCGGCGGCGTTTCGGACACAAAGAATGGACCAAACCCGATTTAGTTGTCGTTGATGGTGGAACTGCACAAAAAAGACGTGCAGAAAAGGTGCTTGGCGAACTCGCACTGTCCGTTGATGTCGTAAGTGTCGTGAAGGATGCACGCCATAAGCCGAAAGCGATACTTGGAAATCGTGAAATCGCAGAGTCATATAAGCGTGGTATTTTGCTTGCCAACGCGGAATCCCACCGCTTTGCCGTGGCATATCATCGGCAAATTCGAGATACGCTGGGATGCAAAAAGGACTAGTACGGTGCGCCACTGTTGCGCTATACTGATGTCATGCAAAAGATAAGAGTAGGAGTAGTGCGAGGCGGACCGTCGAGTGAGTATGACGTATCGCTTCGTACGGGCGAAAATGTATTGCGTAATCTTGATCGTGACAAATACATTCCGATCGACCTACTTCTTACCAAGGATGGCGAGTGGGTTATGGGTGGCGTCCAGCAGAGCTTTTCGAATATTGTCCCTCATCTTGATGTCGTGTGGAATGCATTACATGGAGCATACGGTGAGGACGGAAAGATACAGCAATTATTTGAAAAATTTGGCATTCCTTATACTGGCTCACGAGCATTGTCATCAGCCATTGGCATGCACAAGGGTCTTGCGAAGGATAGATTTGTTGAGTATGGCCTCACGGTGCCTCACGGCGATATCGTTTTAGAGGGTGCGAATATTGCAGATGCGGCATTCGAAATCTATCGCAATAGACAATTGCCGCTCGTGGTGAAGCCCGTAACCGGAGGCTCATCGATTGCCACAACTATTGTGTATTCCCTCGAAGAATTGGGAGATGCCATAACGTTGGCAGCGAAGTATGGTGACGTCCTTGTTGAAGAGTTCATTGCAGGGCAGGAGGCGACTGTTTGTGTCATCGATGGCGGTGTAAAAGGGGAGTTCCTCGTGCTGTATCCAATAGAAATCGTTCCTCCGAGTACTAAACCTTTTTTTGATTATGAAACGAAGTATGACGGCTCCACGGAAGAGATATGTCCGGGGAGGTTCACGCTCGCGACACATAGTCTCTTGCGTGACCTTGCTGTAAAAGCTCATAAGTCAATCGACGCGAGGCATTATTCACGAACTGATTTTATGATTTCTCCGAAGGGTATTTATACCATCGAGATCAATACGCTTCCAGGGTTGACGAGTGAGTCACTTTTTCCGAAAGCGCTTTCCGCTGGGAGGGTCGAATTTTCAGATTTTCTCGAGCACGTTCTTTCACTTTCACTAACGAGTAATCGATAACATTCGACCGGCCTCCATACTCGAATGCTTGTTTTTTTTAAATAGTTGATATATGCTACCTCAGTAATTGTTTGAGGCTTATCCGCTCCGTGCGGACGCCTAAACATTTTGCATCAAACTGTTTTAAGGGCCGTTAGCTCATCTGGTAGAGCACTACATTTGCAATGTAGGGGTGGCAGGTTCGAGTCCTGTACGGTCCACATAAGACACAAATACCTGCCCCTGTGGCAGGTTTTGTGCTTTTGTGGACCGTAGCAAGCAATCTGCATTGCTTGCGAAAGGACTCGAAGCCCTTCCCCCTTATTTCTAAGTCATTCCTATCTCGCGGAAATGGGAAAGGGGTACTGACGCAGTAGGCGTCGAGATTCCTGTACGGTCCACAACAAAAATTTTCCCCGAAAGGGGATTTTTTGTTGTGGCCGTAGGAGTGAACTGCTTCACTCCGTACAGGACGAGAAGGGCTTTGCGATGTTTACAAAGCATTCCTATGCTGAGTAAACCGCAAAGGCATACTGTCCTGGTAAGTCGAGTTTGCAGAGCCAAACACCCGGTCGGCTTTTTCGAAGAAGTATTCGCCTCCGCGAATGCACCACACAACTCGCCCTCTATATAAAACTTGCGAGGACGAACTCGAATAGAGGAAGAGTCCCGTACGCTCCTCACCAATGCGGCTGAATCAAGCGGTATTCTTCATCGCCGTATATACATCTACTTTTTTGATGATATCTTCCAGGCGATGATTGCTTTTGACGACAAAATCAACGACATTCAATTGAAATGCTTCTTTCATCTTCTCTGGCCCACCTGACACTGAAACAATCATTACCGGTATGTTTTTTAACAATTCATTTTTGCGAATACGCTCCAAAAAAATAAGTCCCCCCATTCCAGGAAGCAGAAGATCAAGCCATACGAGGTCTGGTTTTACTGTTTTTAGCAATTCAATTGCCCATTCAGCCGACATTGCACTTACCACAAAGTAGCCTGCGGCTGTGAGGCGTATGCTAATGGCCTCCTGAAGGGCAACCTCGTCCTCCACAACTAAAATCGTTTTTTTTGATTTTATTATTTTCATGATACAAACAAATTGGGGATATTCACACAATTAAGGGTCTCAGATACACACTATCGACATATGTAAAAAGTTGCTCACGACATCGTAGTATTGCCATCGAACCTTCTTTGCGCTTTACTATAGTCTGCTGAGATAGTAGAAACATAAAGAAATTATGAAATATTTATTAAGAACAAGAGACTTTAGCCACGGATTTATGATAAGTCAAATTCAATGAGAGTTCTCCTCGTCGAAGATGAGCCCCAAATAGCAGATTTCCTCAAAATGAGCTTACAGGCGGAGTGTTTTGCTGTTGACGTTGCGACCGATGGAGAGAGAGGGTCTTTCCTTGCGCGCACGGAAAATTACGATCTCGTTATTCTCGATAACGTTTTGCCCTTAAAACACGGACTCGAAATATGTAAAGATATCAGAACGGCGGAAAAAACTATGCCTATCATTATGTTGTCTGTTAAATCTGATGCTGCCACTAAGGTTGAGTTGTTAAACGCAGGGGCTGACGATTATTTGATAAAGCCTTTTTCGTTACAGGAGCTTGTCGCTAGAATGCGTGCGCTACTACGCAGACCAAAACAAATGCAAAGAGAAACATTGAGCATTGACGACTTGGTTTTAAATGAAAAAACAGCAAGCGTACGTCGCGGGAATGAGGAAATTTATCTAACGAGAAAGGAGTTTATGTTGTTGGAATATCTATTAAGCAACCAAGGCCTGGTGCTTTCCCGCGGGATGATTCTAGAGCATGTTTGGGATATGGAGGCCGATCCATTTTCCAATACCATTGAATCTCATATCATGAGCGTGCGGAGGAAAATCCACCAACCGGGTAAGAAAAAGCTGATTCACACCGTGCCTGGGAGGGGCTATAAGATTGATTTACTGTAGATGCCCCATACCAGCAAGGGTATTTGTCGGATTAAACCAGCATACATCAAGACGAGATATTATTCATAAATATCTCATATGGTCTTCATTTTTTGGAGACTCCTTTTTCATCTTCGCGAAGTCTTCATCATCTATTATCTATGATGGAGACTTATTGGTTCTTTGAAAGAGGTGACAAGTGAAGATCATATGGGCTATTTACGCGATAATTTACGATGCGCTCTGCCATCTGCTCTCGTACCAGGAATTGTTACAACGAGCACGGGTGGCGCTTCAAGAAGAGAATGATACTACTTCTCATGTTCTTGATGCGGGGTGTGGTACTGGCAATTTCACAAAAGAATATCTTGATCGGTGCAAGAACAAGAACGTTTCAGTCGAATGTATCGACGCTTCGCCAAGCATGCTCCGTCGAGCAATAAATAAATTACGTGCATACACAAATGTTCATTGTGCAAGAGTGGACCTCAATCAGCCTCTTCCATATCCGGATGCACAATTCGACAACATCGTGTGTCTCAACGCTCTCTATGCGACCGAAGACCCCATCAAGGTGTTGGGAGAGTTCAGTAGAGTGTTAAAGTTCGGAGGAAAACTGGTTCTTGCAAATCCCACAAAAGAGGCTCGCGTGCGAGATGTCTTTGTGGAGCACATAAAGATGAACCTCAAAAAGGGTTGGGCGGGTGTGCCAATCATGATGAAGGGGATATTATATTCTCCGATATTTCTCTTGATATTCCTCATTAATTTTTTGTGGATTAAACGACTTGGGGCCAAGCGGCTCTATCACTTTCTTGACAATAAAGAGTTGTCTGAATTGCTCAAGCAGGCTCATTTTCGAGTTCTGCGTACCGAGCACGCATATGGTGGTACTGATGTTTTTATCGTCGCAAGCAAAATGCTCGTTTCGAACGACAAATTCGACAACCCACTGGTGTGTGAGATCGCACAAGGTGCAAATGATATGGCTGCTCTCTATCGCTTGCGTTATACGGCATATTGTGAAGAAATGGGTTCGCTAGATCCGTCTCAATATCCCGAAAAACAAGAATCGGATAAATATGACGAATTCTCAACTCACGTGATTGTACGATGTGGAGATGAGATCATCGGCATACTTCGCCTCATTCGTGATAGCACCCATGGATTCCTTATGGAAGAATGTTTTGTATTGCCGGATTCTATCGATCGTTCGCGCACGGTAGAACACTCTCGAGGCATCATAAAAAAAGAACATCGGGATAGAGGAATTTACACCGTCCTTCTTCGTGGGGCTTACTTGTGGCAAAGGGAGCATGGTTTCATCACCAGTATCGGTGCGCCTCGAGTTGACAAATTGAGTTTAATCCTGCTACAAATGGGTTGGGAGACAATCGGGGAACCCTCCGCTTATCACAATGTCGTTGTAGTTCCGATGGCTTTTACGTTACACAAGGAAGCTCAAAACAAAGCTCCATGAATCTCATCCTCACTATTCAATTCGTCGCCTTTTGCCTTATAGGTATTCTTGGTTTTTTTGTTCTGAGCAAGAATCCGCGCTCTGAGGTCAATCGCTATTTTTGCACTTTTGCGATTGGCACAGCTGGGTGGAATTTTTCGCTACTAATGGTTATCGGTGAATTTGGCCAGCCACTCTTTTGGGGGAGGCTGGCTTTTGCTATGGGATCTTTCATGCCATTAGGTCTTTTTTTGTTTGCTATGACTTTTCCTTGGAAGGATGGAAGTATCTTTATCGAAAAAATAGTTATATGGACACTTGGATTGTTTTTCTTTGTGATACCACTTACTGACCTGATGATAGAAAGTGTTGTTTCAGTGAACCACACATATATTTCAGGAGTCCTCCTTCCCGCTACTTATCTTCCATATCTGACATACTATTTTGGATTTATTTTTCTTGCCTTCATTAAACTAATCCTAAAGCATCGAGATTCGCAAGCCTTCCACCACAAAGAACAATTGAAGTATATAATTTTGGGTGTCACGATATTCTTAATCCCCGTTTTTCTTACTCAACTTATTTTGCCACTACTGGGGATATTCCAATACAACAACCTCGGACCGCTCTTCTCGTTGCCCATGATTACTCTTATTGGTTACGCGATTGTGAAGCACCAGCTCATGGATATTCGTCTCATCATACAGCGTGGTGCAATCTATTCGATGCTTCTCGTATCGATAATTACGATTTTTCTGACCTTCGTTTATCTCTTTGGTTTCTTTTTTCAGAAAGCAACTGGATATGCGACAGTATGGAGCGCAGGAATTACTATGGTCATTGGTATATTTGGCGTACCAGTTATAGAAAGATATTTCAGAAAAATAACCGATTCATATTTTTTTAAGGACAAATACGACTATGCGCGCGTTCTTCAGGATTTGAGCGAAATACTCAATCGAACTATGGACGTCGACAAAATAGTCAGCGAGGTAACAGAAAAACTCGAGACAACGTATAAGGCGAAATTGGTTTCATTACACCTTGATGGGGATCGCATTAGTTCAGCAAAAACTTACGGAGGAAACACGGGTACCGACGATGAGTATCAGGTGACATTGCCCATTGTGCTGGAGCAGCAACAGCTCGGAGTTATAATTCTTGGAGAAAAACGATCTGAAGATCCATACTCCGTCGAGGATATTCAGCTCTTAAAAACTTTTGTGAATCAGCTTGCGGTGGCATTAGAGAAAGCGGCGCTTTATACAAAAGTAAAGTCATACTCCGAAGAGCTCGAAGCAAGAGTTCAAGAAAGGACCACAGAGCTCGTTCGCCTTCGTAACGAGGAGCAACAAATGATGCTCGATATTTCGCACGGACTGCAGACGCCCCTGACGATAATCAAGAACGAGATTGAGTTATTAAAGACAACGAATTTAGAGTCAGCACATCTGGGTATACTTGAAAGATCTATCGATAATGTTTCTAAATTTATTTACGACCTCTTTATTCTTGCAAAGCTTGAAACCCGGGATGCTCACGTGAAAATGGAATTGTTCGATTTGAGCATATTGATGGACGAATTGGTCGAATATTTTCAAATCTTGGCAGAGGCCCAGGGGGTTCGCATTATCAGTTCAATTGAACGAGACATTCATATTCTTGGTAACAGAGACCAGCTGAGTGAGCTCGTCACCAACCTGGTGAGCAACGCATTCAAGTATGTATCTCCTTCTCGTGTGGATAAATTCTTAGACATCACCCTACGAAAAAGTAGTTCTACTGTTGAATTGATCGTGAAGGATAATGGTATCGGTATTGAAAAAGAATATTTAATAAAAATTTTTGACCGGTTTTATCGAGTGAAGACCGGAGAAGGAAAAGGCGTACTGGGCTCTGGCATAGGATTGTCTATCTGTAAAAAAATAGTAGAAAAACACAACGGAACAATCCGTGCAAGCAGTGAGATTGGTAAGGAAACCACGGTCACCGTACTCCTTCCTCCCGTAGTATCGTAAACATTGATTTTGTGGGGTTTCATTCAAAAATGTTTTGAATATAAATGTGGATACTGACTAGGACACACTTACGTATAGCTGATATACTTTTAATGTTGTGTGGTGAAAATGAAGAAGCTTCTCTGAAAAATTGCATGCCTACGGGAGCACATATAGCAAAGAAATCCTATCACCGAGCTGAAACTTCATGAATTTTTCATGGAGATTGTGGTAGGACAGAGTCTCTTTTCAATTTTTATGTCAAAAACTTATTTTTTATGACAACAAAGGACTTAATGGAGCATTGTGACAATATTGATTATCGTGAAATGGGAAATTTGTTGCCCGTCATGATTTTTATTTATTGTAGAAACAAAATAGCATACGTAAATGAGCGCTGTGCATTAACCACCGGCTATAGCACCGAGGAACTGACATCTCCAGATTTTCAATTTCGTAGATTGATGTCGGAAGAGCATCTATCGAAAACACTAAAGAATTTTGAATATGTTGTTGAGGGAAAACAGGTGGAGGATTTTGAATTTTCGATTACAACCAAGTCAGGGGATTCACGCAACGCCATCATGAGTGTGAAGGCAGTCGGTTGTGGCAATGATGTGAAGGCGGCATTTTGTGTAGTAAGAGATGTTACGGAACGAAGGCGCATTGAAAGAGACATGGCGAACACCGAGATAAAATATCGCGATATCATAGATCGCATGAGCGAGGGGTTGGTTATACAAGATAACAATAGAATAATTACTTACGTGAACCCAAGGGCTGGTGAAATATTGGGTTATTTCCCCACAGAACTCATCGGTAAACATGGAAGCATTATGTTTGACGAGGAAAATATGAAGATTGTAGAGCGGGAGTATCAGAAGCATATTCATGGAATCGCAACATCATATGAAGCAGGTTGGCGCCGCAAGAACGGAAAAAATGTTGACACACTAATCTCAGCACGACCGATAATGGATGTAAACAATGAGTTTAACGGAAGCGTTGTGGTTTTTACAGATATTACCGAACTAAAGAAAAAAACAGCACTACTACTCGAAAGCGAAGAAAAGTTTCGCTTACTCATGGATGAGGTACCGCAAATTATCTTTCTCTACAGTGAAAAGGAGGGTCGCCTTGTATACACAAATCCTCACATGCACGTAGCTCTGGGGTATACTGCGGAAGAGATGACCTCATCTGATTTTGATGTCAACACTGTTATTTTACAGAAGTCTCAATCTCCATATGATCCGAATGGACGGTTGCGAGAGCAAGGAGGCGAATCGTTTGCACGTGAGATATTAGTTTCTACGAAATGGGGAGAAACCCTTACTCTTTCTCTTTTCCCTTGGGTGCTCTGTATTCATCGATACAAATAATCCGCGAACGTACTCGTGTGACTGACGCGAGCGATAAGCAAGTCGCTGACCAAGGAGAGATGTCCGAGGTTATAGGCATTGCACTCTTGCATATTAAAAGCATGTCGAATATCCTTGATGACCTGCTCGATGTTGCTCGATTTGAGTCCGGTAAAATGATAATCAAGAAAGCGACCATAGATCTCTGTGAAGTGGTTGATGATGCGATTGCGGGATTGAAAGCGAGCGCCACGAATAAAAACATACAGTTTTCTTTATCAACGCCGAAAAAACCCGTTGTGATTAACGGTGATAGGCTTCGATTGATTCAGGTGGTTGCCAACCTCCTCTCAAATGCGTGTAAATATACTCCGAGCGGGGGGCATATCTGGGTTACGGTGACCACAGAAAAGAATCAAGCGTTGGTGAGCGTTTAGGATAATGGCATGGGGATTATACCTGAACATCTTTCCCACATTTTTGAGCAATTCTATCAGACGAACGATGCATTACAATTGTCTCAGGGCGGGCTTGGGATGGGCCTGACGCTCGTCCGTGCTATTTGTGATTTGCACGGTGGAACTGTCGACGCGCACAGCGATGGGCCGCAAAAGGGCAGCGAGTTTATTATACGCTTGCCGGTATCTTCGGCTGAACTGCCCGCGCAACTCTCTTTGGTTGAACCATTAATGCAATCAACTGTCGGAAAGATGAAAATACTTGTCGTTGATGATAATAGGGATTTGGCAAAACTCATGGGTAAATTGCTCCAAATGCACGGTTTTGATGTTCGTACCTGTTTTGATGGAATATCCGCATTAGCAGAAGCAGATGCCTTTGACCCCGAAGTTGTTATTTTGGATATTGGCATGTTCGATATGGACGGATACGCGGTCGCGCGTGAGTTGCGTAAACGCGAAGAGGGGAGAGCGTGCAAACGAATATTAGTTGCGGTATCCGGATATGGACAAAGAGATGATATAAAAAAGGCCATAGAGTCCGGGTTTGACCGTCATATGGTAAAACCGATAAATATCGCTGAATTGAAAGCGTTACTATCAGGAGCAAAAGAGGAACAGGATTGATTTTCCGGGCTTTCCGATTATACTACTCATATCGGGCCCGTAGCTCATCTGGTAGAGCGCGTCATTCGCATTGACGAGGCAAGCGGTTCGAGTCCGCTCGGGTCCACAAATAAAAAGCGCCGAAAGGCGCTTTTTATTTGTGGACCCGAGGAGTGCCCTGCGGCACTCCGTAGCGGACTCGAAAGGATATTCGTTATCGATTCCTAGAGATCGAATATCACCCGCCACGGTAGGTGGAGAGTCCGCTAAACATAAACTGCTTTATGTTTCTTCTGGTGCGGCTTTGCGCAATTGCCGTTGTCGATTCGGAGAGACAGGCAATAGGGGCACTTCATTTTTCTAAGACGGATGACCGTCAAGAAAATTTGGTCGCGCAAATCGGAACCACTCCCCAAAACATTCTCATGCTCCTCCTCACCAAAGCACGGCTTGTCACTCAACTCCGCAAGCAAAAGAAACTCCTGAAAGTCATGGCACTCTTTGCAAAGAAGTCACACATCACGAATAGTGACGTCGCCAAACTTCTTCATGTCTCCAACGCAACTGCACTTCGCTATCTCACGCAACTCGAAAGAGAAAACAAGATCGTACAGGTCGGGAAGAACCATGGATTTTGCTTTAATGTTTATCCCGCACGAAGCGATCTTCTATGATTTACTGGTAAACCAAGTGGGTGCCATAAAGGTAAACACGCAAGACCTTATTGAATATGCATTTAGCAAACACGTGAGTATTGTTTCTCCTACGACATTCCTTGCTCAATTGCAGACATTACACTGTTAAACGCTTCTTCCGATAAATATTCGCGCATGGCATCAATACCAAATACGTTTTCTCCAAAAAATTCGGAAAGCAGCACCACCTCAAGTAGTAGTGGGGGCAGTGCAAGTAGCTACAAATCATCAAGGAGTGACAATGATGAAGGCACTGGGGTGAATTCGGGGGTCGACGTTGAGCTTATCATGTTCATGCTAACAATACTTGGATTTGTCTTTATGCTACTCGTATTGTCTCCAATGCTTGTCGCACTTCTTCTTGTACCCGTGCTTCGCCAACGTGGAGATCGTGAAAAGCTTTTCGCTGATCAGAAAATTAAACGGGCAGGTGATCGGTATGCACATAAGCAGCGTGAAATGTGGATATCTAAAGGCTTGAGTGTCGAGCGTTTTAAAACTGAATGCGAAAAGGAATTGACACAGTACGAAGAGGAAAAAATGTTTTTTGAAGAACGACGTACAGAACAATGGATGTGTGCGATAGTGTCACAGGCAAACCTTTTTGAGGGTCGCATGTGCAAATCTCCTTCGTATCGTCATGAATATATGTACCCAATAACACCGGTTGATATATTAATCTCAGGTGTCATTTCGACAATAATTTATGCGTGCGTATATTTTTTCGCTTCATAAGACAACCGTCAAAACAAAACCCCTCTATGAGGGGTTTTTATTTTGCAGATTCTCTATTATGTGAAAAAGGCTAATCCGATCCTGCCATCAGCTTCTGGATCTGCGGAGCGTATTCTTTCATGACCGTTGTGGTTGCCATCATCTGGTTCGCACCGGCATCGGTCTTCTTTTTGATCTTGAGTGCGATCTCCTCGAACAGTTTCGGATTCTTTGTGACAAGACCAATGATCTTTTCTTGCTGCTCCTTCGGCATATTTCCGAGCTTCGATGCGATGAGCTTTTTCATCAAGAATTCTTCTTATCTCGAGCGCAAGGTCTTTGAT